>Ga0180302_10000454_pt1 | contig 17853 bp, 14 predicted proteins | sample GuaBasSediGuay17_FD_121794 | JGI IMG/M metagenome (GOLD analysis project Ga0180302, IMG submission 121794) | Subseafloor sediment microbial communities from Guaymas Basin, Gulf of California, Mexico - Guay17, Core 4571-4, 12-15 cm | ecosystem: Environmental > Aquatic > Marine > Hydrothermal... | reverse complement strand
GGCGGTAGCTATTAGGGCTTTCAACCCAACCTCCTCCTTTTTAACAATAAGAATAAAACCGTAGGGGCTCCGATTAACGAAGTCACAACGCTTATAGGTAGCTCCGTTGGGACGAACGCCGTTCTAGCGAAAGTGTCGCACATAACTGTTACAAAAGAACCTGTTAGAATAGTTCCCGGAAGCAATATCCTATGATCTGATGTTTTAAGCAAAAGCCTCGTAAGATGAGGAACAGCTAAGCCTATGAAGGCTACTATTCCGGCAAACGAAGTAACAATAGAGGCGAGAAAACAAGCCAATAAAACCAGAAATATCCTAGTCCGCCTAATATTTACACCTAGACTCCGAGCATATTCTTCTCCAAGTAGGAGAGCGTTTAAAGGTTTAACTAGGAAAAACATGGAAATGAGCATCGGGGGCACTAATGAAGAAATAATCACAGGTACTTCGCTCAGAGTTATCCCCGAGAAGCTCCCAAAAGTCCACATAACAAATTGATGCGCCTGAATACTTTCAGCATAAGTCATAAGAATCCTCTCCAGCGCCGAAAAAACATACCCTAGCATTAAGCCAGCTATGAGCAGGACTACAGGGCTTCTTACCTTTGAGGCGAGATTTAAGATTAGGATCATAGCTAATAATGAGCCAAGAAAAGCCGAACTCACAATACCGTAATTGCCAAGTGGAATACCAGCCAATAAGTACAAGGCTACACCAAATTCTGCTGAAGAGGTTATACCTAAAACAAATGGACCTGCTAAGGGGTTTCTGAAGAATGTTTGAAGGAGTAAACCACTCATTGCTAAGGCAGCTCCACCGAAAAATGCTCCAAGCACCCTAGGAAACCTCACCCTCATCAAAATACGGCTTTCAAAAGACTGGTCTCCATTTAAAAAAGTGTCTATTAGATTGGAGCAAGTAATCTTAACAGAACCCATAAGGAGTCCTAGGAAAACGGATGAAACTGAAAGGAGTGCAAGTATTGCCAATATAATGCCCTTTCTCATATTCTCACTTAACTGATGGATAATCACCGAAAGCTTATTAAGAAACGTAGGATAAAAATCCTACGCTCCTCGTTGGAGGTTGACTTGAATGGCGGGAGATAACAAGGTAAAAATTCTTTTTATCCCGCCTTCAGTAAATAAAAGCGTTTTGAAGGCGATAGAGGATGTCAAGGAATATGTCGATGTTAGATTAATACCCATTCACGATATCTATAGGGTAAGTGATCTTCAAAACCATGTTGACTGGGCGGATATAATTTTAGCGGATGGTATGACTTCGTCGCCGCTTGCGGAGCTTGACTATAAGGATAAAGATGTTATAGTATTGGTTGGATATTCCCTACTGCCTTTCGCTAAACTTGGCAGCTTTAAGATGAGCAGAATGATGAAAATGGCTAAGGCACCGCTTAGCTCGCGCGAAGGCGTAAAGAAATGGATAAAAAGAATGCAAAAGATTATAGAGACTACTGGAAAATTCTTGCCTTTTAAAATTTTTAAAGATGCTAGGAATTACATTAAAATCGTAAAATATTGGGCGAACGGAGGTTACGAGAATTATAGAAATATGTTTCTCTTCATCTGTAAAATAAAAGGATTAGATGTAGAAGCCGAAGACCCGATTGAATACCCAGAAACCGGCTTATACCATCCAAAGTATGGATACAATTATAGGCAAATCGATCCAAGCAAACCAACTGTCGGAATAATCTTCTATGGTGGAATGTTTTTTGAATCTTGCATTCCAACACTTAGAGAAATCACGAACAGGTTAGATGCAAATACAAATATAATCCCTGTATACTCTGACGGAATTGATAATCTGAAAGTTATGAAAGAGTATTTTGGGAACAATAACATCGACTGTATAATTAGTTTGCTATGGTTCCGGTTGAATGGTGGGCCTTTGGGAGGAGATCCAAAACCAACGTTAGAATTCCTGAAGGAAGTAAAAGCAAAGCTTTTCACGCCAGTTATGATGTTTAGGCAGAATGTAGAGGATTGGGAGAGAAGCGAGAGAGGGTTAAATGTTATTGAAACCATAACCGCCGTCGAACTCCCGGAGATGGATGGCGGAGTCGAGCCCATTCCCATTAGCGGTGTGAAGAACTGTGAAGTCCTCCCCATACCGGATAGAGTCGATAAGCTTGTAGGCAGAGTGAACAGATGGCTAGAGCTAAAAAGAAAGCCGAATAAAGATAAAAGGGTAGCGATAATTGTTTATAATTATCCTCCTGGAGAAGAAAACCTTGGCAGTGCTGCCTATATAGATACTTTTGCAAGTGTTGAAAGGATTCTTGAAAGGCTTGAAAAAGAAGGATATAAGGTTGAAAAGGCAAGGATAAAGGACCTGTTCGTAAAAAGAAGACTCTTCAATCCAAAACTATATCTACTAGAGAAAGTTGACTGTCCAAGGATGAGCGTTAAGGAATACATAGGGTATTTTAATGAGCTACCACAAGAGTGCCAAAAAGATGTCATAGAATGTTGGGGAGAGCCTCCAGGAGAAATAATGGTTGATGAAAAAGGCATTCTCATCCCAGGAGCTATCTTAGGAAATGTTTTTATCGGCGTTCAACCTTCGAGACCTCCATTAGGTAAAAAAGATCTCTATTCAGTAGTTCACGACAAAACTAAACCGCCTCATCATCAGTATATAGCGTTCTATAAGTGGCTTGAAAAGGTCTTCAGAGCAGACTGCATCATCCATCTAGGAACGCATGGATCAGCAGAATTTATGAAGGGAAAGGAGATAGGCCTAAGTTCGAAATGTTTCCCCGATATTCTAATCGGAACCATCCCCCACCTTTACATTTATCATGTCGTCAACACATCTGAGGCGACGGTAGCTAAGAGGAGACTCTACGGCACATTAATTAGCTACAATTCCCCTCCTTATACTACTTCTGGGCTCTATGAAGAGTACGAGAAGCTTGAAACCCTCCTAAATGAATATAGAGAAGCCTTAGGTAAAGATAAGCCGAGGGCAGAGATAGCGAAGAGAAGAGCCTTAGAAATCGCGGAGAAGTTAAACCTTGGGAAGAATCTAGACGAGGTCGAAGCAAGACTTTACGAGTACAAGCGCTCAATAATTCCAAGGGGTTTGCATGTCATCGGAGAAAAATATCCCTTAGAGGAGCTTGAAGATTTCATAGCGCTCGTAGCAAGGTATGATAGTGGGGAAATAAAATCTCTCAACAGGTTGATTGCCGAGAAGAAAGGGTTGATTTACGAAGAGGCTCTCAACAATCCTGTAAAACTCAAAGAAATTGATGAAAAGGCGAAAGAAATTGTTAAGCGATTTTTAAGAGGTGAAAGTTTTCCAGAATATGAAAAGACCTTGAAACATGCTCTTGAAATCGCTAAAAAGTTTGGGGATAACTCTTTAGAAATTGAGAACTTAATCGAAGGTATGAACGGACTATATGTAGAACCATCCGTTGGAGGAGATGTTATAAGAAACCCTGATGTCTTGCCGACTGGAAGAAATATCTACCAGTTTGATCCATTAAAAGTTCCAACAGAATCTGCTGTCGAAAGGGGGAAGATAACAGTTAAAAGTATTATAAATGAATACTTGAAAAAACATGGGAGATATCCTGAAAGCATCGGCGTAGTTCTTTGGGGGTTTGAAACAACAAAAACCTATGGGGAAACCGTCGCTCAAATACTAGAGTACATCGGGGTGAGGGTGATTCATGTAACCCCTTGGGAGAAGAAGCTTGAAGTAGTTCCGCTTGAGAAGCTCGGAAGGCCGCGGATAGATGTTGTCGTCACGATATGTGGATTCTTTCGGGAAATGTTCCCAAACGTCATGGAGATGCTTGATAAAGCCTTCAGAATGGTTGCAGAGCTTAACGAGTCGGAGGATATGAACTTTGTAAAAAAGCATGCGAAAGAGTTGAGAAGCTACGGAGAGCTATCAAGAGCGAGAATTTTCGGGCCTACTTCAACTGAATATGGAACTAGAATGCGTCAGCTCGTAGAAGATAGCATTTGGGATAAAGAAGAGGACTTGGCGGAAGCTTATATCTCCTCCATGAACTACGCATATACTAAAGGGAACTATCCCAAAGAAGCACGTGAAGTGTTTGAAAGCCTCTTAAAGAAAGTGGAGGTTGTCTCGCAAGTAAGAGATTCCAACGACTATGAAGTTACAGATCTAGACCACTATTACGAATTTTTTGGAGGTTTATCGAAATCCGTTGAGGTCTTAAAGGGTAAGAAACCTGAAATGTTCATAGTAGACACTACAAAGGAAGTTATAAAAGTTGAGAGTGTTGGAGAAGCAATTGTAAGGGGAACTGTAACAAGAACCCTTAATCCAAAGTGGATTAACGAAATGTTGAAACACGAGTTTTTAGCCGCGCAAAAAATAGCGGAAAGGGTTGAAAATCTGCTCGGCTTAGCGGCGACTACAAATGCTGTAGAAAACTGGGTTTGGAATAGGGTTGCTGAAAGATTCGTATTTGACGAGGGGATGTTTGAAAGGCTGAAAGCAAATAACCCGTATGCAACGAAAAGCATTCTTGAAAGACTCCTCGAGGCAAATAGGAGAGGTTATTGGAAAGTCGACGGGGGAGTGCTGGACAAACTAGAAGAAAAGTACCTTAAACTGGATGGGATGCTTGAGGAAGAAATATAGGAGTGGTAGGAGCTGGAAGCTCGTGAAAATCATTTCACTTTTCCTTCTCCGCCAAAGTTTTCAAGACGTAAGTGCAGAACATGATCCATTATAAAGTTACATTAAAGATCGAGATTTAGGTCGTGTGTAACATGTCGACATCAATACTTATCATAGCTTGGAATAGCCAACATTTCCACCTCGCTGTCCATGAACTTCAAAATGAATACCCAAACTTTAAGATAACAATAAAGGATGTTCAAAGCTTAAATCGAACAAATCAGTTACCAGCGGATATATCAAGCTATGATGCGATCATAGTAAATCAAATGGGAACGGGGGAATGGGAAAAGGAGGTCATTAAGCTTTCCAAAAGCAAGATATTTATAGCGTTTCAATCAAGCATCGATGAACACTCAAACATTTCAAAGGAAGATTATGGAACCTTGAATCTCTACTTAGCCTACGATGGTGTTGAGAATCTGAAAAACTTTGTTAAATTTATCATGCGTTATTTTGATGCTAATGTGGAGGTTGAAAAGCCTAGGCAAATGCCTTGGAACGGAATATACCATCCAAAAGGTGGATTATTTGAAGATGTTAGGAAATACTTAGAATGGTATAGGAGGCATGTGAATTATCATGATCTTGTTGGTTTACTGTTCTATAGAGGGAGATATCTCTTTAGAAATACTGCTCATATTGACATGTTGATAAGCGAGCTTGAAAAACAAGGAATAGGGGTAATCCCGGTGTTCACACTGACTTTTCCAGATGAGAGAGTAGGAAACCCCGGGGTTGAGGAAGCAATAAAGAAGTTCTTCTTTGTCGATGGTAAACCGCTGATCTCTCTTTTGCTCTGGGGTTTATATTTTAGGGTCAGCGGAGACATCGAGCTTTTAAAGCGATTAGATGCTCCAATCCTTAACATTATCGAGATTTATTCGAGTAGTCCTGAGGAATGGAGAAATGATCCGCAGGGATTGAATGCCACGGCAACATCAATGGCGGTTGCGTTACCAGAGTTTAGCGGGGTGATAAATCCTATCGTATTTTCAGCTGAAGTCAAGACCCCTGTAATCCTTAAATCAGTTCCGATCGATGAGAGAATTAGGAGGATCGTCGAGCAAACTAAGAAATGGCTTAAGCTTAGAAGTATGAGGAATTGCGAGAAAAGAGTGGCAATAGTTCTACATACCTCCGATATCGGAAATCTTGAGGCAAACATAGGGACGGCATGTGGTTTAGACACGTTTGAAAGCATTATTGAGATTCTAAGAGCTATGAAGGAAAGAGGGTATGAGGTCAAAAATATCCCGAGGGATGGTAAAGAGCTTGCAAGGATTTTTTTAGAGCAAAAGCAAATGTGGGAAGGTGCCCTAGGTCACGGTATGAATTATGCTTTCATCATCGATAGCAATGAATATTCCAGGTGGTTCGGCGAGCTTCCTAGTAGAAATAAAAGAGACATGTTGAAGACATGGGGCGAATTTGAGGATGTCGAAATACCGGGACTATCTTTTGGAGAAGTTTTTGTAACGATTCAGCCACCAAGAGTCAAAACCTTTAATCCTGAAGATTTTCATAAACTTATGCATGACCCCACGTTGCCGATCCCACACTACTACTACGCGTTTTACAAATTTATAAATGAAAACTTCGATGCCGTTATTCACGTAGGAAAGCATGGAAGCCTTGAATGGTTACCAGGCAAAAGTGTGGGTCTATCCAACGAATGCTACTCAGACATATGTCTGCACAGCATCCCAAACATATACATATATATAGTCAACAATCCGGCAGAGGGGACACAAGCTAAAAGGAGGGGTTATGCGACCATAATTGACCACCTTCCTCCTCCAATGAAATCATCAAACCGCTACGAAGAACTTGAAGTTGCCTTAGATGAATATTTCAAAGCTAAGGGAAGAGGGCTTGAAGAGCACTATAACGTCGCCAAAAAACGGATTATTGAGCTTGCAAGAAGTTTCAATTTTGAAGTGAACGAAGAAAACTTTGACGATTCGGCATTAAGGTTACATTCTAAGATTTTAGAGCAGAACGAATCGCTTTATAACTATGGTTTGCATGTGTTTGGAAGAATTAACAGACCAACAATGGATGAGCTTATTAACGCGATAGTTAAGCCGGAGAGGATAATCTTAAAGAAAATCGGGATCGAATATGACGAAGCCCTCAAGAATCCCTCAAAGTCTTTTAATGGATATACGCTTGGAGAAATTATTAGGATGATTAAGAAAGGAGAGTATCCTGAGTTTTTGAGAAATATAGCAGAGATTGTAGAAGGTGAAATTGTAGGTTTCCGTGAGGAAGTGAGAAGCAGGCTTGAAAACATCGTGGAGATTGAGAATTTACTCAAAGCCTTAGAAGGTAAATTTATCGAGCCAGCACCATCTGGGGATATAACGAGGGGAAGGATTGAAGCCATACCCACCGGTTTCAATTTCTACTCTGTTGACCCTTATGCAATCCCATCAAAGACGTCATGGGAGGTCGGGAAAAAACTTGCAGATCAGCTAATTCAAAAGCTTATTGAAAAAGAAGGGAGTCTCCCAGAAAGCGTCGCTTTCATTGAATGGAGCAGTGACCCCATGAATACTGACGGAGAGCAGATCGCTGAAATACTTTATTTGCTCGGTGTCGAACCGGCTTGGGAAGGCAATAGGGTTATGGGGCTCAGGATAATCCCCCTCGAGGAGCTAAAACGTCCGAGAGTAGATGTCACGGTTAGAATTAGTGGTTTGTTTAGGGATACATTTATGAATTTAGTTGAACTCATAGATGAGGCTACTGTGAAAGTCGCAACTCTAGATGAACCCCTAGAGATGAACTATGTTCGGAAGCACTTTTTGGATGGGTTAAGATATAGGGTTTTCGGCGATAAACCTGGAAGCTACGGAGCTGGGGTAAACCATGCTATAAACTCCTCTCACTGGCAAGATGAGAGGGAGCTGGCTGAGATATATACAAACTGGGGTTGCTATGCTTATGGAAAAGGGGTTTTTGGGATTAAGGCGAAAGAAGAATTTAAGTTAAGCTTAAAAAATGTTGGAGCTATCATAAGAAACCACTATACTGATGAATGGGACATATTAGATGATGATTGCCCTTACGCATTTCAAGGAGGTCTAGCATTAACAGTCGAAAAGTTGACAGGGAGAATGCCAGAAGTTTTAATAGTTGATACCAGAAACCCCGAATCTACAAAGGTTGTCAATGGTAGGGAGGAGATCGAAAGGGTGGTCAGAAAGACCCTGTTTAACCCGGATTGGATAGAGGGTATGAAAAAGCATGGCTATAAGGGTGCTGGCGATATTATGAAGAGGATCGTAAACCTCTTTGGTTGGCAGGCAACAGCTAAAGTTGTAGATGACTGGATATTTAATGAGGTTGCTGAGAGGTATGTGCTTAACGATGAAATGAGAAGATGGTTTATGGATAACAATCCATACGCAATTGAAGAAATTGCGCGAAGATTGATGGAAGCCTATAAGAGGAGGCTTTGGAATGCAAGCGAAAGCATGATAGAAAAGATAGAGAATGTTTATGCCGAAATTGAAGGATATCTTGAGGAGGGAATTTAAGTCTTTAGGCGTGATATGGGAACGTTAAGTCTTCTGACACTCATTAAAGTCGGCATTTTTATTGAATTTGATTACAGCGTTAAGAATCGCATAGGTTACAAAGAAATCCTTACCTATTGGCTCGCAGAGTATTATCTTCTTTCCGTTGGGCGCTCTTTCCACTACACCCGTTCCTCTCTTTAAACCTAAGGTTTTTGAAAGTTCTCTGACCGTAAGTCCGTAGGCTATAAACAGCGGAACGACATAAATCACTTCAGATCTCATGTCTCTTATCACCTCATCTACTGTAGGCCTCCTATTATGAGCAGCAAAAGCAAGTTTCACCTCATCGAAAATCTTCATTTTTTCAATTCTCTTTTTGTGCAACTCCATGACTTTCTTATAATATGGTAGTTGGCTTCCATGTCCAACTATAACTAAACCTTTCATCACGATCACCTCTTTTTCGCAAACAGGATTACAAGGTCTGATTCTATCTCACAATCCTTACAGATTCTTTCTCCTTCATATCCCAAGTTCTCTAAAACGGTAACATCCGCAAACGTTCTTAATATTTCTGGATTAAACTTCGAATCAGCCAAAATCAGCGCATCTCTACCGATTTCAAAAGCCTTCTTAACCTCCTCAATACAGCCCTTTGCATGTCCATCAATTACCATAACCTCAGTTAAATCAACACCTAGATTTGCCATAGCAAGTTGAACCGAGGACACGCCTGGAATAACGTCACCTTTGATCTTCTTACCCAACCCAATAACCATCGGGTCTCCTGTTGAGAGGACAACCACCCTCCTCCTTTTACCCTCCTCCTCCATTGCCTTATAAACATCCCTACTGAACCTTTTTATCTCCACGAAATTGCTCTTTATATATTTTTTAGCAATTTCAAGCGCCCTTTTGCTCCCATAAACAATATCCGCTTTCTGAATCTCTTCTATAGCTCTCTCTGTTAGATACCCCTTTGACGCCCCAACACCTACGATTATTACGCCTTTTTCAGACCTCAAGAAACCCTTTTTATAAGCCATATCGATGATTCCGTTGAGTATAGCTACACATAAGTTGCTTCCCCCCTTGCTACCCATAGTGGTTATGGAGGGGAGTTCGAGCTTCCTAATCAACTCCTTAGATTCGTTAGCATTAACAAACCCGACCGGAGTAGCTATGATTAAGGATGGTTTATATCCTCTTTTGCATAACTCATATACAGCCATTGCTCCAGACGGCGAATTACCGATAGCAACTATGCTACCATCTATGGCATCCCTAAGCCTATAAAATCCATCTCTAACTCTAACTCCAGCATTGACGTTAGCATGTTCAACGGCAACTAAGACGTTGTAGTACCTCCTAATTCCAGCTCTAACCATCGACACATCAACTATTATCTTTTGTTTACTACGTAACGCCTCGATTCCGGTTTCAATCGGATTACCTTTGAAGACAATAACATCTTTTATAGAAGGATCACCGGTAGCCATTATACATCTCTTTAAAATAAGAGCTTCTGGGTCGTCCCCCTTAACGAAGCCGTTCATTATGCTGTAACTTTTTCTCACAATCTCTCTAGCTTCATCGCCGTAAGCCCCCATCTCCATATTACCACCTATACTTCCTTGAATAGCCCCTTGGGGTGATCATTTTCCCATTTGAAATTATCGTTTCAGAATTTGGAATAAATAAAATGGTGTGCATGTCTATTTTCTCTGGATCATTTATTATTTCTTCGGGGCTTATGATGAAGGCGTTCTCCCCCTCTCGAGTTGCGTTTCTCACTACTCCAACCGGAACATTACCCCTAATCTTCAATATAATTTTCATAGCCTTCACAAGGTTATTCATCCTTTTTTTACTGGATGGGTTATATATCACCACAACAAAATCTCCCTTCAAAGCCATTTCGAGCTTTCTCTCTATTTTTTCCCATGGCGTCAGTAGGTCGCTTAGACTTAAAACTGCGTGGTCTCCAGCTACAACGCAACCTAAAAGAGGGGAAGCTGCGCATAACGCTGTAACACCTGGAACGACTTCAAAGTTAACATCTCTTCTAGTGAAATGAACGTATTCAGCGACAAGTGAAGCCATACCGTATATAGATGGGTCGCCACCACTCACAAGACTCGTGATATGCGATTTGGCAAGTTGAATCGCTTTCTTTACCCTTTCAACCTCCTCACCCATCTGGCTCTCGATGATTTCCCCTTTAATTATGTGACGAATTTTCTCAATATAGGCCCTATGACCTAATACGAATTCTGATTCCTCTAAAACACTTTTAGCCTTAAGCGTCAGTAGTTCCGGTTCTCCCGGTCCGATACCAACTACGTAAAGTTTACCTTGCGACGGCAATAGTTACGCCTCCATAAGCTTTCTTCGGTAAGATTAGCTCTTTCTTTTTGGAATAAAATAAGGCGCATGCCTCCGCGACGTTTTTAACTCCTATTATGTTAGCTTTTGTCTCCCTAATGTCCATCTCATTTATTTTTTCGGTTGAAACAAACATTAGAGGCTTTTTTATATTGTCAGCCGCCTCGATTAATCCTTTTTCATCTTTCTTCAGATCAACCGTCGCGATCAATCTTACATCTTCAAGCTTAGCTTTGACTTCGTTCAATGCTAAATAAATGACTTTTAAAATTTCCTCAGAACTCACACCTCTCCTGCAACCTAACCCTATGCAAAGTCCGTCTGAAAATTCTGCTGAAGTAGTTTTAACTGGCGTTAAGCCTAAGGACTTAAGGTTCTCAGCTACGGTGTTTGCTCCGCGATGGGCTCCAAGCAAAGGAATCGCGTACTTCATAGGTTTATCTATTACCACTATGGGTGGGTCTACCCACTTACCCTTTAAATGAGGGCAAACAGATCTAACCACTATGCCAGTTGGCATGTAAGCGACTATGCAGTCGAATTTATTCATTAATTCACCAAATATTCCTGAACGATAAATCACAACATTTGCATCAAGGAACTTTGCGATCTTCTCAATTTTTTGGCGGTCCTTTTCAAATCCTAGTACAGCTATGCGTATAGAACACACCTCCCGACATTTTCTTCTTTCTCTAAGACCTTGCCTATTATTATCACAGACGTTCTTCTTATCCCTTCTTTCCTGACCTTTTCTGCAATATCTCCAAGCCTCCCCTTCACTATCTTTTCGTCGCCTCTTGACGCGTGATGCACGACCGCGATTGGTTCATCCCAACCTCTAATTCTTCCAACCCTTTCAGCTATTTCTTCGATCTTTTCCATTCCGAGCAAAATTACAATAGTGCAGGGTATTTTTGCGAATTCCTCTAAATAGTCTCTGTTGAGCGTCTTACCAGCAGGTCGAAGTATCACAACCGCATGCGAGACTGAGGGGGTTGTTAGCTCGGTTTTTAAGGTTGCGGCAGTTGAGAAGACGCTACTGACCCCCGGAATTACCTCGCATTCGAGCCCCCTTTTCCTAAGCTCGATTATTTGTTCATTTATAGCTGAAAATATAGAGGGATCTCCGCTCACAATTCTTGCGACAGTCTTACCCGCTTTAACGCTACTCTCAATTAGCTCTATTATTTCTTCAAGCCTCATCCCATAACTATTGACTTTTCTCCCATTAAATTCCTCTAGGAATTTTTCGTCTATTAATGAGCCAGGATAAATTATTAAATCGGCTTGCTTGAGAATCTTATAGGCTTTGATCGTCAGTAGCTCAGGGTCCCCTGGGCCAAAGCCTATAAAATAAATCTTCATAGCATCACCTTATTCCAACAACGATTGTAAAGTAATCCGCTTTTTCTGGAGGTCTATCAATCTTTTCGACTCTCTCACCGTCCATAAACATCCTCTCTGCTAAGTAAAATTTCTTCATTCCCATCTTTTTGAGACGTTCACATATTTCCCTAGGCCTTGTGGCTTTTGAGACGACGACGTAGCCGATATCATCGTCTTTAAGCGTGGTTATAAGCAAGTGGTTGTCCACGAATACCTTTATTCTTGAGAACACGGTCGTGAAGCTTGGTATTCCTGGGACAACTTCAATCTCAATACCTGGGTTTATATTAATCATTTCTTCAACAAGATGATGAAATGTAGAATAGAACATTGGATCCCCTAAACATGCAAACGCGATATTTTCCCTGGAGCATCTGTCTATAAGCTCTTTCGCTAATTTGATTATGCTCTCTCTGCCCTCTCTGCCTTTACCCATCGGAAAATTTACAACGCGGGGCTTTACTATATGCCTAACAAGCGATTCTGCGAGCCTTCCTGGGACGATCACCTCATCCACCGCTTTAAGAACCTCAATAGCTTTTAGGGTTATTAGTTTAGGATCCCCCGGTCCTAAACCCACACCGAATAACATTATACACCACCTACAACCATAAATATGGGATTTATTGTCTTGAAAGCAGTAAGTCCGGCTAATTCGTAGCTCTTTGACACGTTGACGATTAAGGCCTCCTTAAAAATACCCGATTCCTTCATGGCATGAATAACTTTGCAAGCTGTCTCTATCCTCGCAAGATTTACGGCAATCCTCCTCGCCTTTTTGCCCGCAACTTCAAGCATCTCTTCAATATCCCTGCTTCCCCCAAAAAAGACAGCATCGTAATCATATTTCTTTAAAAATTCTAAGCCGTGCATGTGTAATAGCTCAACATTTTCCTTAACTTTAGCGCTCTTAATTATATTTTCATCTATATCGACAGCGTAAACCTTAGAAACGTAATCCGCGAAAAAGTTAGATACTATGCAGCTCCCACAACCTATGTCAGCGAAGACCTCTTCCTTTCTTGGCTTGAGTTTTGCGAAAAGTATTCCAATTACTTCTTCTTTCGTAGCCTTCATAACATCAACTCCTAATAGGCGTGTCTAACTATGGAAGTTATCAAAACTATTTAAGCTCTTTTAAGCTTTATGTGGAGTTTGAGGGGGCTTTCTGATGGTGAGTAGGAGCTCTGAAGGCCTTTGTCGCCTTCTAAGGCTAAGAATGGTAAACCTGGGGCTGATGATTGGATGGGTTCTTAACGACATTCCATAGTGGAGTTTCCATATGGATGAGCATAAAAGAAGTTGAGCTCTAAGATATCCCTCCAATTATTGTCCATCAGGGGTATTTGCCTGCAAACCTGAGGATTCATTGCGAGCTATTAAGAAAGCTCCTTAGAGTTTAATCGTAATGATGTTGGAACAAGTCTTGTAAAGACGTAGAAAAGCTGATCGAAACGCTCAAAGTAGCGCGCATAAGCTCCCAGCAAAGCGTGCAGTCGCACTCAAACCATACCACAAGGATCCTCATGGCTCACGCCTAAGCCCTAAGGCGCTTATAAGCTCGCCGCGCTCATAGTTCTCGCTGAGCCTGCCGCCGCACTCAGGGTAACACAAACCTAGACCCTCCGAGCGCCGAGCGCCCTCAGTCTCGCCCTGTAGAGGCCTACCTTATCGACCAGCTCCACCGTGGCGGCTAGGATAGTGGTGGCTCTCAGGTTAAGCCTGCTCAGCAGTCTAACCCTAAGCCCGCCCTTAACACCCTCAACCCTTAGCTTGGCGAGGCCTAGGGCCGTAAGCCTCTTTAGGTCTGCGCCCTCGCAGGGTAGCCCCTCTACAATCACCTTCGCGACCAAGACTCTAAGCTCCTCCCACGCAAGCCTAGCAGCCGACTCCTTGGGGAAGAGAAGAGGGACCATCCATATAGCCGCGAAGAAAGCTCATATCGAGAGCAGCGCTAGGAGCGCTAGGACCCCCTCATGTAAACCCCTCAACAGGGGGTCGCCTAGCACGGCCCTCAGCCAGCATAAAAACCGGCTGCCCGCCCGCTACATCAGCGCCCAGCAGCGATGAAAACGCCTGCTCCTCAGTTTTTAGTGGAGGCTTGGCCGTGAGGCGCAGGGTTGAGGATGAGTGTAAGCGTAGCCGAGCAAGCTAGGCTAGCTGAGGGGTTTAGGGGCTCGCTAGCTCTAAGCGATCTCTAGAATCTTAGGCCAACTTCTAGTACACGGAGCTAACATTATGGCTCGGAGAGTCTCAGGCGTAGTAATCAACATGTCAGGGGGTGACTTGGCCTGCTTGGAGCGCTCTGAGGGGTCGGTGTCGCCGTGCCTAACAGCCACCTTGATGTCTAGCTCAGAGCCCCACCACTCTAAGCGGTCTAGTAGGTCGCGGTTGAGGGCTCTAAGAGAGGTTATGTGGAGTATCTTTGCTCCTAGAGGGTGTTCGCCAGACTGTAGGTATAGGCTGAAGATTGGTAAGAGAGCCACCTCGGTTTTATAGGTGGCGGTGGGAGCTATTATTAGCAAGTTTCTGCCCTCGAGTATCAGCGGTATGGCTTTTTCCCGCGGCTCCGTGGGCCGTTTGAACCCTCTCTTAGCTATGGCCTCATGGACCGGTTTAGCCAATAGCTTAAAGGCACCGTACACCCTGCTCAAGCCTTGAATAAGCCCCTACGCTAAGTGGGCGTTTAAGGTTAGCCTTAGCAACATAAAAAATTACTGGAGCCGTGGTCCTAAGTCCACTTAAAGCCTAGCGTCGACGAGGCAGGTGGATTTAAGGGGTTAAGGGTGTAGTTAAGGAGGGTTGAGTAGAGGTGGGGTTGACTAAGGTTAAGGTTAAGCTCGTTAACCCTGAGGAGGGGCTGGAGGGGGACGTAGAGCTCTTAATTGATACGGGCTCTGTGTTAACGTGGATTAAGCGTAGTAGGTTAGAGGAGTTAAAGGTTAAGCCTAGAAGGGTTAGGAGGATTAAGACTATTACGGGCCAGGTCGTTGAGAGGCAGACAGGGCTGGTGACCTTGGTTTTAGGAGAGGAAGAGGCTGACGTGGAGGTGGTCTTCGCCGAGGAAGAGGACGGCGAAGTTTTAGGCGTGGTCGCCCTTGAAAGCCTAGGCTATGCAGTTAACACCGTTACTGGCAGATTGGAACGCGTAGGATACATAGCCTATAGCTCCTTCAACTCTCGTCGAACCTAACCTCACCTTACTATCCTAGTTGGCAGGCCTAAGCTCTGTAAGGCAAGGGTTTAAGGTCGCGCTCATAAGGCCCCTCTCTACGTAAGGCGTGGCTGTGCTTAGCCCCTATTAAGGCTAGCACTTATGTACCGAAGCACCTGCTAGCTGAGCCACTAGGTCTAAGTAAGGGGGAGAGGGGTCGAAAACCCTATCGACCCTTGTGTCGAATATGTCTAAGTCTACCTTGGACTCTTTGATAGCTAGCGCAAGCTTTTCAATCTCCTCCTTCAACCTTCCGGTCATCGATACGTTAGCCTTCCCATCGGTGATGAGAAAGGCTTTAACCATACACCTCCTATACTTAGCCTTAAACCTTTTAGCTAGCAGGAGGAGGTCGCTTAAAGCCGACGCTAATGGCGTCCGGCCTCCCGTAGGCAGTGAATCAATAGCCTCCAGTATCCTGCGGTAGTTCCTAGTGGGGGGTACAGTAACTTCAGCTCGGCTCCCTCTAAAGGTGATTAGGGCTACAGAATCCCTCTTCACGTAGGAGTTCTCTATGAGCTTATGCGCTATGCCTTTAGCCACGCTTATTCTTCGCATTACGCTCATGCTCCCACTCGAGTCGAGCACTATAACTGATAGCTTAGGGGCCCTATGCTTCCTCACCCTAACCCTATAATCCTCCTCATCTATGAATACGGGGGTTGAAGGACTCCTTAAGGCCGCTGCGACCATGGTAGCGGTGAGGTCTAGGTCGACGAGCTGGTCACTAGCCTTAGGCGGCATGTAGGAGACGGGGTACCCGTGGGGTAGGCCTACTACTGTGACTCTATAACTCCTAGACCCCCTCGCCTTAGAGGGCCCTCTCGTCGACGGGGGCTTCCTTCCAAGGTTTAGGTCCACATTGACGTCGGCCGGGTTAAAGACTTTCTCCTCCCCCATAGACAAGCCTTGAGGGGGAGAGGATGAGCTAGGCTTATGTCTATGAGAGTGCTCCCCTCCTCCCTGGCCTTGCTCCGCCGTTAGTTGAGGGGGGCTAGGCGGCTTTAGGGGCTCTGATGGCTTAGACCTAGTTCTATGAGGGAGGGATAGCTCCATGGCCTTCTTAAGATCCTCTAAAGTAACCTTAACTCTCCCGTCCAAGGCAGCTATGGCCTTAGCCGTCTTGACCGTAACTATCTCAGCGCGGTGTGTACCTATACCTAGGTTAACTACTGTATCGGCTAGCAGCTTTAAGAGGTCCTCGTCTATAGACACCTCCTTAATTAACTGCTTAGCCTTGACCACCGACGACCTAAGCCTCTCTTCCTCGGCTTCATACTTAGCGTAGAAACTCAAAGGGTCCCTATGAAACTCCTCAACTCTCCTGACAACCTCGACTCTTTCCTCGACTTCCCTTAACGGCTCGATCTGCACGTAGAGGCCGAACCTATCAAGTATTTGAGGTCTAAGCTCGCCCTCCTCAGGGTTCATGCTACCGACCAGGATAAACCTTGCCGGATGCTTAACCGAGACCCCCTCCCTCTCAACCACGTTCCACCCCATAGCCGCCGCGTCCAGCAACACATCGGCCACGTAGTCGTCCAGTAGGTTAACCTCATCTATGTACAATATGTTTCTATTAGCCTCTGCTAATAGCCCAGGCTGTAGAGCTCGAACCCCCTCTTTCAAGGCCCTCTTAATGTCCAAAGTCCCCACGAGCCTGTCGACGGTTATGCTTAGAGGAAGGTCAACGATCCTCATCCTACGTTTAACCGACCTGAGAAACTCGCCCCTCGCATACTTGGAGTAGCAGTCGTCGCACATTTCAAGCTGGTTGTAAGGGCTACAGTTGAAGGGACAGTCTTCAACCACCTCCACTTCAGGTAAGACGTGGGCCAGCGATCTAACCATGGTTGACTTACCCGTCCCCTTCTCGCCGCTGAGAAGCACACCACCTATGGTAGGGTCTACGGCGCAGCATAGAAGGGCTAGCTCAGCCTTCTCCTGGCCTACTATGGCGGTGAAGGGGTAAACTAGCCTACGCTCTTGATTATGACTCAATCAAACGCCCCCTCATCGTGACGTTCTCGAGTTACCTTTATCCTTCACTAATTTGTGTATTAAAAAGTTACTAAGCGTGACACTTAGCTTGACGGGCTACACTTGTCAGCAGGAGGGAGAGTCCATAAGCTTAAGGGGGTTAGACGACAAGGTCTACTTCAGGATTACTGCTAGCGATTAGAAGGGGGATGGTATACGTTGCGTGGATGAAGGTCTAAGTGGTTTATCTTGAGAGGGTTGAACTGGTTGATTGAGTAAGTCGTTGAGTGACCGGCGGCTTCTACCTGCCCCCCAGCCTAAATACCACTGCACAGGTTGGAGCTACCCATGGTCTTCTTAGGCCTCATAGGCTTTGTCGGTGACGCATTAAGTCGATTTAAGGAAAGATCTTGGCGCATCCATTCGATGTGAGCATGTAGGGGGCCGAGGCCATGGATCAAACACGCCATGGGTGAACATCACGGAGCTCTTTAAGGTTCACGTCAGCCTCCTCTTCTCATACACCTAGAGCTCTTAAATAACTAAGTGTAAAAATTTCAGCTCGTGTCGTGATGCATGGCTTCGAGCCAACAATCCTTTATGGCCGCCTTACATCTACTAGGGTCTTCCCTGTCGAGGTGACCGCATACTTTAACCCACCCCTAGTACCTT
>Ga0180302_10000453_pt1 | contig 17900 bp, 15 predicted proteins | sample GuaBasSediGuay17_FD_121794 | JGI IMG/M metagenome (GOLD analysis project Ga0180302, IMG submission 121794) | Subseafloor sediment microbial communities from Guaymas Basin, Gulf of California, Mexico - Guay17, Core 4571-4, 12-15 cm | ecosystem: Environmental > Aquatic > Marine > Hydrothermal... | reverse complement strand
GTCTTATGAGTAGACGGATCGGTTTAAATATGTATCCAGCGGTTAAGAAGGGAGAAAAACATAGGGAATTCTAAAAGACCCGGATGACGACCTTCTCTCTCGTATCCACGTATTCGTAGGAGACGGTCCCTACCCTGCTCGACTCATCCCACGTCCAATCCTTACCTTCTCTTAATACCTTGGAGTTCAACACGATCCTCCTCGGCTTCTCAGGCGAGTAGAACTTCAGGACAGCCCTTTGACCGACCGGCCCCCTGGTTTCGACGGTCAAAACTCCGTCGACGTAGCTCTCGGTCCACACGCGCGTGTTGTAGAGGACACATCTCCTATCTCTCCGATACTCCGTTATGGAGTAGACTTTGAACCTATGGCCTTCGAGAGAGTCCTCAACCCCCCTATCGGATAGGTCCACCCCGTCCAGCGTCGTGATGGGCTCTCCTAGACTTCCGACGACGTGGTATCTACGCGACGGGTCCCATCCTAAGCGTTTCAGGTCCACGGTCCACGTAAACCGTTCCACGGCCCTATCCTCTACGTTCGATAGGACCGTCAGAATCCTCTCGTCGTTGAAGTAGACCGCACCCTTTATGGCTGTGTCGCTCGTCTTCACATAGCCCCTCGTGTAGTCTTCGAACCTGAAACGTGAAAGGTCGAAGGCTCTGAAAGCCTCGAACAGGGCTAGGACAGGCTCAGACTCGGGTCCTAAGCCTTGCCATGGAAACGCCCCGAACAAGACGCATTTAGCGCATAGATCCCACGACGCCTTAACCCCGTCGGGTGCGTTGTACAGGGGGCATGGAATCCTCGGCGCGACGTTCATGAACCTCAGGTGCAACGTGTTCGGAGGAAACTTCTCTAGCGGAGGCATCTCCCTCCAGCTCGAGGCGTCCTCGAACATTATGAGACCGTCTGCGTAGTTCTCCACGAGGACGCATGGGAACCAGCCTGACTGGTGGAGGAGAACAACTCCGTCTTCTCCGACCAGGTCTCGGGTGTACTCGAGGAACTCTATGAGGTCGTCTATGTTCGTGTGGTCTCCTCTACTGTGAAGCCTGTTGTTGCAGAACCAGTAGTGAGCGTAGTCGTAGTAGACCCCGTCGAAGCCAAGAGTCTCAACAACCTTCTTCACATAACCCTTCAGGAAATCCTTCCAGCCGGACTTGAGACACATCCCGAACCCGTAGTAATGGTTTGGGGGATACGTCTCGATCAGCGAGCCCCTCTCGTCTACGGTTCTCCTCCAGACGATATAGCCGTCGGCGAAGGCGTCAGACTTCGGGTTGATCTCGTAAAGGGAGAAGTATGGAACTATCTTTATCCCATACCTGTGGCAAGTGTCTATGACCCTCCTCAGCTCGGACATGCCCCTCTCGTCGTAGGGGGGCCACGATCCATCGTGCCAGAAATCGCCGCTTGGATGATAATCGTTGTGAAGCCGAACCACCGTTACCCCGGCGTAGGCCCATTTGCGAATGTCCTCGTCGCTAGGCCATGGATGGTTCCCGAAGGCCAGATGCATGTACCTTCTAGGTACCCTTTCAGGGATCTTGGGAAGCCCGATGTAGAACGTGAACCTGTACTCGCCTGAGAACCTACGGCTACTCCTATACCCGTTCGTCTTAGAGCTCAGGGGCTCAACCACGATTCGGACACGATCAGGACCAGGCTCTCCGACTATCTGAAACCTCCCGACATCCCGTCTATCGACAAGCTGCTTGGTCCACTCTTCGAGGTCTGGACCTGGGAGGAACTCGACCCCCTCGACGCCCGGGTTGAACACAGCCATGTAGAGGGGGATGTTTCGCTCCTCGAAAACAGGTCTACCGTCGAACGTGATCCTCCCCCATACGGCCGCGCAGGTTGCATGAGGAGGATGCGCCCTTATGTGAGAGGGTCTAGCGGCGAAGCAGCTAAGCTCTGGAATAGCCTCTACGCATCCTACACCCACGTCTCCGATACCTGCGATTCCTCTTCTGAAAAAGTATCTGTGCGTGACCTTCACATGCCCCTCTTTATACTCGTATAGATATTCATAATCGACGTTGGACTCCGTATACCCGTTCACGTCCCTTAACTTCCCGGTTATCTTGACTTTCAGAACCCCGTCCTCTTCAACCTGAGAGATCTTCGCCTCGTCGTTCGATATATCCCAGAAAGAGCCGAAATACGAGTATATGGGCCTTCTCAGAACGTTTCTACCGCTTCCGTGGAAAAACTTGATGCTTGTTATGCATCCGCCAGCCTTAGAATCGTGTATAACCTCCCAAAACCTTGTTTTCACAGATAACCTTCCTTTTTCGTCGAATTCGGCGTTTAACCCTATACCCTTCGACATGTCTATAGACGTATCTTTGGAGGATACTTAAGACTTTTCCCATGGGAGGTAAATCTTAAAAGCGTTACACACGGTTATTTCAACCGGATATGGCCAGCTACTATCTTCCATACGTTAAGGGAAGTATGGAGAACGTAGACCTCGATGAGGACGGGGTTAAAGAGACACTCGTGTTGAAGTTTCAGAACAGGGTGGGCTCAGGGACAGCCTCGGTCGACTTAAAGGTCTTCGTAGACGGTGTAGACTACACGGAGAAGTCCTCGATCAAGATAGCCGACGGGGAGCCCAAGCCTCTTAAGCCAAACATGTATGTCACATCCTACTACGGAGACGAGATAGCCATACTCATAAACCATGGGGGAGAGGTTAAACCCGGTAAACACAAGGTCACCCTCAAGATATCGGTGAACTGGGAAACCTACGAGACAACCATAGAAGACGAAGTCAAATAAACACTTCTCCCTCCTACTTTATCCCCAAATCTTTATAGTAGCTATTAACTTAAATTTATTTATTGCTGTTTATAGTAGTTATAGAGAACAATTCTTTTTAATAGATACTGTTTAAATGAGTATTTTAGAGAGAAAAGGAAGACCTCAAGAGGTGAAGAAAGTTTATTGAAAAAATCTATAAGTATATTTTATTTCTTCTCCATTACTATGTGGAAGAGAATAAGCATACCAGGCTTATAATAATTGCAGCGATCCTGTTGGCATTAGTTACCTGTGTAGCTTTTGCCGCCGTCGTATGGCAGCACACTACGACGATAAGAGTGAAGGAGCCGTTCAAAGTAAAGACGGATTTACCTAGTGAAACTGAAGTTGAGCCTGGTGACGAAGTGAAAGGTACGATTTCCGTAACAAACGAGGGTAGCTACTCGTATACCGTGACTTTCACGTATACCGTCACAGCCGACCCCGGAGTGGAATACAGGATCACTCCGGATTCAGGAACGCAAAAAACCCTCGGACCTGGAGAGACATGGGATATCCCGGTCACCATAAGTATTTCTAAGTCCTCCGCCAGCGGGACGCTGACGATAGTATGGCAAATCGAGAGAACTTAGGCGGGGTGACGGCTTCCATCGTTTTCAGCCGCGTCTTTAACCCATCTTCAGCCGGGTGAACTCTATCTCTTCATTTTTTTCTATTAGGGATTGGATGGAGCTGCGGCGAGCCGGCGGAAGCAAGCTGTATGGGAACGTAGACGCGTCGGCGTCAGGGCTCGTAGCCGGCTACATGTCTATAATAATCGTCGAAGCGATTTTGGGTGATGGCTTGATAAATCGATAAGGCTTCATAAGCACTTCATTTACAAGAAATGGTGTGTGAGCGAAGTAGTAAGCGTGAGAGTCAGGAAGGATGTTTAAAGGGTTTTAGAGGAAGCCGGTGTAAACGTCGGTGTGCCCGTCAGGGAATATCTCGAGGAGCTTGCTTGGGAGATCACGGCTAGGAAGAGGCTGGAGGAGCTTGAGAAGATAGTGGAGGAGCGTGTTAGACCTTCGCCACCAGGGTGGTCGGTAAAATCCGTCAGGGAGGATCGGGATGAGAATCATAGACTCTTCGGTCATCGTTAAGTTTTTCTCCAAGAAGCCTGGGTGGAGAAGGGTTAAAAAGTATCTATTAAAACCCTACACCTTAGAATTCGCTGTCAAGGAGCTTGGGAACGCTTTATGGAAGAAGGCGTTAAAAGGTGAAGTGAGTTTCAAAGACACCGTCGAAATAATCAGAGGTTTTAAACTCATAACTCGGTTCATCGAGCAGGATACCGTCGTAGAGAGGGCGTTTGAGCTAGCTTTAAAGTATGAACTAACGCTCTATGATTCGCTCTTTATAGCGGCTGCTGAAAAACCGGAGCCACCCTTGTCACCTGCGATAGCAAACAAGCTGAGGTAGCTCGGCTGCTTGGGCTTCAAGTAGAGCAACCGGAATAATCGTAGCCTATCCAGATATAACCTCGGGTAATTTATCATGGAAAAACTATAGAGGGAGGAGGACTTAGAGTAGCTCTCTACTCGCATGAGTTATCAACACTGGTAATATCGGTGAAAAACTCTATCGTCTCTTATCCGTTATATTGATATCGTTTTTACCCCGGTGGCTTCGGCAGTCTTCCTCTGCTTCACGTCTAACGTCAGTAGCGGCAGGTTCTTACTCTTAGCCAGGGCTATGTAGAGCGCGTCATAGACTGTTATGTCCGTCTTCAAAGCTATCTTAAAAGCCTCTTCGATATATTTTTCTTCAGGCTCCAATACGACGTTTACTCCCACCAGCAGGCTCATGATTTTAAAGAGGGCTAGAGCAGTCTCATAGTCGATCAGCTTCCTCACGGCGTAGTCTTTCCATATGGCGTTCGAGACCTCTTTAACGGCTAGATCCATGGATACGCTGTTCTTCACATAGTCGACCAGCCTCTCCCATCCAGGCTCTTTACGGATAAAAGCCGCTAGGGCTGAGGAGTCAACGACTATCACGGTCTCCCCTCACAGAGTCGACCGAAGAACCCTTGGGAGCCTCGAAGGGTATCTTAGAAAGCTCCTCGACGACCTTTCTGATGTTCTCCTCAGCCTTAACCTGTCTAAGCCTCTCCTCGATAAACCTCCTTATCTCCTCAGCCCAGTTGACTTTACCGCTATACTTCAACATCTCCTCCTTGATCTCCCTTCTGACCTTAACACTGATGACACTGCTCATAACAGGTATACCACTAAGTAAACCATTCTATAAACCTTCCGGTCTACCAAGAGGTGTATGAGTTAGCGAAGCCCCGTCGCCGCCTCTTTGAAGGCGAAGTATCCAGGCTTCTTCCTCCGATCCTCGTACATGAGCCCGAGCGACGTAAGGTATCTCATAAACGGCTCATGGTCTAAAAGCCTCTGGTCCAAAACCCCCTTGAGAGCCCTTCTCGTTTCCTCGTAGTTCCAGTCTACCAGCGAAAGCCATGAAACGGCTAAGACCCTATCCTCCCGCTCCCCTACCCAGCGGAAGAACTCCCTTATGAACCTAGCCTGAAGCTCCGGAGAGGAGTCGAGAACCGGGTCTGTCGCACAGCCGACTTCCTGTATCAAAATCTTCTTCTCACCGGCGACATGGACGACGTAGTCAAGCGTCCTAGCGAAGTACTTCTCGCCACCGGGGTCAAGAGCCTCTTCGACGGGCGACTTCTCGAAGATGCTGCATGGAACATAGTACGTGATGGATAGGTGGTCACAGTAAGGCTCGATATCTCTCCAATAGGGTTCCAAACGGTCTCCGGATAAGGCCAGGGTTACGCCGACCCTGACGCTGGGTTCTCCCCGTCGGATGACATGGGCTCCGGTTTTCACGTATTCGACATACCCAGGCCACTCGTCCCTATGCTGCCCGAAGTATATGTTCACCTCGTTCCCAAGCTCGATGAAATCTACTAGGTCACCGTAGCGGCCGAGAAACTCTTCGAGATACCTCTCCCACCGCTCCAGCAGATAAGGGTCGTCGAGCCTCGTGTCTCCGAGATAGGCCGGTAGATGTTTATGATCCATATTGACGTTCGTGAAAGTAACCTGTATCACGTATCCTTGACCCTTCAGCTCTTTAAGGTTTAGTAGAAACGTGTCCTCATACGGGTTTAAACTCCTATCCATCAGGGTCCAGATGTATCTACCCAGAGCAGGCTCCACCCACTGGGTGATCTCGTGGATAAACCCTAAACTCAGCTCCTCGGCTATAGACTTTTCAGCCTCATCGCAGTACCTGGGGACACGGTCCACCCCTACAGGGGTCTGCCTCATATCCATCCTCTTACAGAGGCTTAGCGGCTACTCGCTATAACTCTTATCCCCCAGTTATTTGTCGTAAAAACGTCTCGAATGGACGTGAAGACTTAAATCACGACCTCAGATCATGTTAACATGTGCCTGCTATGCCGTCTAACGCTACGCCTAGAGAGAACATTCTATCGGCCATCAGGTGGGAGGAGCCTTGGTGGCTTCCATGCCCGATGTTCGACGGCTCGGTCGAGATGGTCGAACCCGGTATAGTCGACCATAGGACGGAGGGGGTAGACGATTGGGGGATAGTCTGGGAGCTTAGAGACCCATTCTCGGACGGGTTCCCTGTCGACCATCCCATAAAGAGTTTAGAGGATTTGGACAAGTACCAGCCTCCCTCCCCTTCTAAACGTCGGATACTTGAGCCTGTCTTAAAGGCTGCTCGTAGGGTGGATAGGCGTGTAAGCTTATTGGCTCTAGAACATGGATGGGGCATATTCGAGAGGGCATGGTTACTCGTAGGCGGTATGCCCAAGCTATTCCTATTATCTAGGCAGCACCCTGATGTGGTCGACCAGCTGATGGATATGGTGGTGGAGGTTAAGCTGGAGGTGCTTGAGACGGTTCTTAGCGAGGTTGAGGTGGACATGGTCTTGTATGGGGATGACTGGGGTATGGAGGATAGGCTTCTGTTCTCACCCCGGTGGTGGAGGCGCTTCGTAAAGCCTAGGCATGAGAAGCTCTACAGGGCCGTCAAGGAGGCGGGTGCGCTATGCTACCTCCACAGCGATGGGAAAGTCGAGGAGCTTATACCGGAGCTGATAGAGATGGGTGTAGACATCTTGAATATCCAGCGGGAATGTAACGACTGGCCTAGGATCCTGAAGGAGTTCCAGGGCCGCGTAACTCTCTGGGGTGGTGTAAGCGCGAGGACGCTAGACAGGGGGACCGCCGAGCAGGTCGCTAGAGAGGTCGCCGAATGCGTCGAGCTCGGTAGGAGGGGCGGGGTGGTCATGGCCCCGGGACACGCGTTGAAGTATCGAAGCGAAAACATCGAAGCCATGAGGAGGGCTTGGGAGGAGAAGGGAAGATATAGATGCTGAGTTCACGATAAAGGTGCTAGACGGTGAAGCCATCACCTGCCGAGAGGCTTCAGGAATACCTGAACCTTAAGGGTCTTGATGGGTTAGCCCCTCCTGGGGGTGTAAAGCTCAGAGAGCTAAGGCTCAACGAGAAGCAGGGCTTAAGCAACAAAACCTTCCTCCTCAAGGTCGAGCTTGAAGACGGCTCGGTTAGAGACCTGATACTTCGGATGTACGTGGGCGACGGTAAAAAAGCGTCGAGGGAGTTTCGTGTATTAAAGTTTCTGCGCGGTAAGGGCTTACCTGTCCCCATGGTTTACCTTCTCGAGGAGAGCTGTAAGGTTCTGGATAAGCCGTTCATAGTGATGGAGAAGATCGACCCATCACCCGTCGAGGACATGGGTGACCTCGTAGACGCGGCGGCTAAGTCGCTTGTCGAAATCCATAGGATAGACCGGGATGAACTTGAGGGGATACTAAAGGTCAAGGAGGACTACCCCTCTAGGGACCTCAAGGGTGTCAAGGCTCTATCAGTCATCTCAGCCCTATCGACTTTGAAGTCTCCTCTGACGTTCATGAGATACCTAAAATACGCGGGAGAGCTAGAGAGGACACCTGTGGAGGCTAGACTGCGGCTTATCCACGGAGACTATGGGTTCGACAACATAATCTACAGCGGCGGTAGGGCTTACGTGATAGACTGGGAGAGTGTGGACGTGGCCGAGCCGACCTACGACGTGGCATACGCATATAACTTTCTGGATTTTGAGGATAAGATGTCTGGTAGGTCCGAGGATAGGCTCTCAGATATGTTCCTCGAAGCCTACGAACGCTACGGCGGAACCCTGAGAGACTTCCAGTACTACCGTAGGCTAGCTGCCCTCAAGCTTCTCGTGATATTCGACGCCGTGATGTCCCCTGGATTGATAGCTCTCATAGCCAAGGAATTCAGAAAACTTATGAAAAACCAGGAGTTCAAGCTCTTCATAGGACGGTTTAAAGAATACCTCCTACGAGTCTTGAGAAAAGTCTCATGAAAAGTTGACGGTAAATCTTTTAAAAGAAAACCGGGGTATCATATCTACACCGGTGAGCACTTGGCTGGAAAATCCTCTGAAGTCGAAGGGGTAAAGCCATCGACGTTGCTGCTATGCGCGATATTTAGCATAATCCTCGCCTACATCATGACGGCTCAGGGGCTCCTCCTCCCGGTAAGGCTCGGATGCGCACAGAGCATAGGCTCCCCGATAATGATGACCGGAGGAGACTTCCCAGGATGGCCCATGCTAGCCCTACTCGTAATCATGGCCCTACAATACATACCATCGATGAGAAAATACCTTACGGCTAGAAACATAGCATACCTCTTCGTCGCCATGGTGTCGTGTTCGATGATAGGAGGAGTTGTGGGAGGCAATGACCAAGCATATCTACTGAGCAGATACGCGATTAGGGAGGAGTTTGGCAGGTATCTGCCAGAGTTTGTGACTCTTCCGACCGATGCAGCCGATGCATTGATCAACGGCGTCGGAGACTTAAGTCGTCTGCCTTGGAATGCGATAACACCTGCGATCCTATGGCGTTTCTTCATGTTCGGCATCTTCTCATGTATCATGATAGGGGTCGCTAATGTTCTACGCCGGGAATGGATCGAGATCGAGAGGATACCATTCCCCTACACTATAGTCTACCACACATGCCTAGTAAACGTGGAGCATATAAGCGATAGAAAATGGCCTACTAGGACGCCGTTCCTCATAGGGCTGTTAGCCGGATTCGTACTATGCTTCCCGATAGGCGCGACATACCTATTCCCATGGTTCCCAGACATATACTCGTGGAAGACAAACACTTGCGGTCCTGGGTCGCATTGGTTCGCCCCGCCGGGTATACCGTGGCACCTAGGCATAAACAAGCACCCGACGTTCTGGGCTCTGATGCTGATAATACCTGTTCACTCGCTCATCAGCATACTCTTCTACCTGTTCGCGTTCGAGGTTGCATTGTTCATAGCGTTCGGGGCAGGCTACTATACGCAAATGGTGCAGTATGAGTTCTGCGGTAGAAACTGGTGTGCGCCAAATGCGTATGTAAGCCCGCCTATACAGATATCGGTCGTAAGCACCGGGGCGATGATAGGAATATTCGTCTCTATGCTTCTATCTCAGAGACGTTACCTGATGGAGACATTGAGGGCTGCGTTCGGAAGGTTCAGCGGCAGAGCCGAGATAGAGGCCAGGGAACCTATGTCCTACAGAGCATCATGGATAATGATAATAGTGTCATTCATACTGATGATGATATTCTTCATATACACAGGACTCAACCCATGGCTATCCTTCGTAGTACCCTTCGCCGGGATCGTTACCTGGCTCGTCACTGGTATGGTCTGGGGTAGAGTAGGCTTTGCTTTCGAGCCGTGCTACGACCTCACCCCGGCGTTGATAAGGCTCATGGCCTGGCCTACAGAGCTCCTTCCGACCGTAGACTCCGTCGATTTAGCTCTAGTACCTCTATTGAGTAGAGAGCATATAGCACACTACGCGGCTGCGGGATTCGGCTCTGCGTTTTACGCGTCCATGCTATCGTATAAGATGGCTGACCTTGCGAAGATAAGTACAAGAGACGTGTTCAAGATAATAATGGTCTCGCTCTTCCCAGCTCTGCTAGTATTCCTCTTACTGAGGATAGCTATATTCCCAGGTCTATACGGAGCTACAAAACTCGGGTACGAGCTCAGAGACTTCGAAGGAGATCTTCAGTGGAACTTCTGGTATAGGCCTGTGGATACACCGATCTCGCAGGCGGCTCTGCACCTGCTCATAGGGTTCTTGATAGTCATCGCGGGTAGATATCTCTACGCGAAGCTGCTGTGGTTCCCAGACCCATGGGTCATACCGGTTTCGTGGGCCTGGGGCGTGTCGCTGTGGGGAGCCTGGGTACCGATCCTAGCGGCGTGGGTGGTTAAGACGTTAATACTCAGAATCGGTGGAAGCCAGCTCTACGAGAGGATGGTCGTACCGTTCGCATCAGGGCTCATACTAGGAGAGGTGCTAGAGGTTCTAACGCTGAGCGTCATAAACTGGGCGATAATGCCGAGGATCGTGTAAAGAACCGTTAAATCAGACCCCCGGATTTTTTTAAATTTCCTTTTTTGAAAGGGGGAAATCTTTTAGACGGTTTAAATCTAGTTTATAGGTTGGGTGTTCGATTTGGCGAAGGAATGTAAAATCACCTTGATGGGTGCAGGGAGCTTAACGTTCACTCCGTCGCTGCTTAAAGGGTTGGCGTTGAGCGACCTTGCGGAGGATACGTCGCTGACCATAGCTTTGATGGATATAAACCCCGAGGTCCTAGACCTGATGTACAAGGTCGGGGTTAAACTCGCCGAGAGCTTCAAGGAAAAGGGTAAGGCTAAGGGTCTTAAGATCGAGAAGTACCTCGACAGGAAGCCTGCTCTCGAACACGCGGACTTCGTGATCATAACCATAGGCGTAGGCGGGGTTAAGGCCACCCACGTAGACGTAGAAGCGGCTAGGAAATACGGGGTTGAAATAGCCATAGGAGACACCGTGGGACCCAGCGGGGTGATGCGTGCTCTAAGACACGTACCCGTGCTGCTCGACATAGCCGAGGACATGGAGGACCTATGCCCCGACGCGTACATGTTCAACTACTCGAACCCCTTAACCCCGCTTACGAGGGTCGTTCAGAGGGAGACTAGGGTTAAAGCATACGGGCTATGCACATGTCCATATGGGCTTAAACCCGCGTTAGCCCGCTACTTCGACGTCAGCCCCGACGAAGTCGAGGTGTACGCCGGAGGGTTAAACCACCTCAACTGGATCCTAGACTTCACCGTAAAAGGAGAGCCGGGCTATCCACTCTTGGAGGAGAAACTTGCTAAGGAAGGGATACCGGACAGAGGCTACGACGCGTTGGCGTTTAAGCTCTACCGGATTTTCGGCCTCCTACCCGGAGTCCCATGTCAGGGGCATGTCGCAGAGTTCTTCCCACACCTGTTCATACATAAGGATGCCATGGAGAAGTATGGGATAACCAGGTTTCCGGAGCATACGATATACGACTATAGGAATAGGGCGCCGTTTGAAAACCTACTTAAAGCCGTAGCTTCAGGCGAGAAGCCGGTCGACGAGCTTCTCAGGATGAAGGGGCTCGAGGAGGAGGGCATAGGGGTCGTAAGCCTCATGGAGGCGCTCGCCCTAGATAAGAAGCTACTGTATCCGGGTATAAACGTACCCAACTCCGGCGTCATACCTAACCTACCGTCCTGGGGTGTCGTAGAGGCTCCTGCCCATGTAGACGCGTCGGGCGTTCACCCCCTGAACCTGGGGCCGCTGCCCAAAGCCCTGGCAGGTATACTAACCCAGCGCCTAGCCCAATACGAGATAACCATAGACGCAGCGTTAACCGGTGACAGAAGCCTAGCTCTTCAGGCGTTGCTCATGGATGGCTACGTCCGGTCGGTAGATGTCGCCGAAAAACTATTGGAAGACATGCTCGAAATGGAGAGGAAATGGCTACCGGCTTACTGGTTCAAGGGTTAAGAAGCATCCCCTCTCTTTTTCTCTCCAAATTATTAAACAAGTCTTATCTCCGGTTCGGCTCCGGTTTCTATGAGCGTTTTCATGTATCTTAACGCGGCTTTAACCCGTCTATCTACGACGTCGATGCCCTGGGGGATGTGGTTTTCAAGCACCGGTGCACACTCCTCCGAGGCGATAAACCCGTCGTATCCTATTCTCTTAAGCTCTCTTATGAACGCCGGGTAGTTGACTCGTTCGGCTTTCATCCACCGGTACCTCCCCTTCTTGATCGTGATCACCCCATCCTCGTCTAAGCCGAAGGCGTGAGAGCCATAGTGCGAGTGTACGATGCCTACTTCTTTACAGGCCTCCACGGCCTCGTGTATGTACTCGTCGCTCTGGTCTGTGAAAAGCGGTACGTCGAGGCAGAGCTTCACGTTATCCATAGCAACCTCTTTAACCATCTGTAAGGCGTCTTCGTAGCCGTAGCTGACCACCGGTGGATGGTTCTGAAGAGCCACGACGATGCCATACTCCTCGGCCCACCTAGCCGCGTCTCTTATACCCTCGACAGCCCACCTCCACATCTTATCCATCGTCACGAAGTTTCTCTTATAGTCGAAAAGCCTATAACTGAACTCATAGGTTCCTAAACCATCATACCTACTCGTACCGGCCCAAGCCGCGAACACCTTAACTATGGGTGCTTCGAGGTCCTTGGCAAGCTCGATCGCTTCCTTGACCATGCAGAGGTTGTTCTCCCTCTCCTCTATTATCGGACTGACGAAGTTCGACATAGTCTCCACGGCGCACAGCTTAACCTGGTATGAGTCCGCAAGCTCCCTTATCTTGACCCTTCTCTTCCGGTCTAAGTCGCATGGAAGCGCCACAGGCCTCTTAGTCTCGACGGCTAACCCGTCGAACCCCAACTCCCTCGCCTTAACTATCTGGTCCTCAAGGGATAAGGCCGGGCCTTTATACCATAACCCACAGTAGGTTACGGTAAAGAGAGCGAGTTTAATCACAGTATAACCTCCCTATTAACTAGATACAAGGTGCATAGGTTTTAAGTGTAATCTAACGGTTATACGGAGTATCCCCCGTGGTGCCAGCCACCCATCCACTCGTATACCCCATCGTCGACGCCCCATCTACCAGAAGAATCCTCTATCTCCCAACAGTAATAGTAGGATGGAAATTCGTTATCCTCGCTATCCTTATACCATGTACCTATCACTACTCGTCCCCTAAATAGTATGGGTTTACAGCAGCAAGCTAATCTGTACCTCGGCTCGCTGACGTAGACAAGTCTACCGCTTTCGTAGTCTAGTATGAAGAGTCTATTCCTATCGTATCCATATGGGTTATCTGAGTCCATCGGAAGGTTGTTGCAGCCCAAGAAGACGGCTAAACCCCCTGAAGCCACGGCTCCTCTATAACCCCAATAAGTCGTGCTATCTCTGGTGGCATATCCAAGGGTTCCCATGTCGAGCCTCCAAAGGAGGACGCCGGTCTCCAAGTCGAAGCAGCTGTATAATCCATCTATCGTCCAGACCAGGAGCTTTCCATCAGGTGTCAGCGTCCTAGGTCCTCCGGTTAAAGCGTCGGCGGGTTTACCCGCGTAATATACCCTACCGAAGTCTAGGCTCCAAAGACGTCTCTTGGAAAACCTGTCGACGACTACTACATGTCTCTCGCAGACGACTATGAGGTAGCGGCTCCATATCTGGGGACATGCATACGTCGTCGCCGGGCTCGGTAGGGTGAACCGCCAGACGGCTCTTCCCTCTCTGTCGAAAGCAACCAGGTTATCCTCAGCCGTCGGCCTACAGACCCATAAGAGACCGGTTTCAGGGTCGAAAGTAGGCTCCTGGCTATAAGGTCCTTCAGGGCTCCATTCCACGCTCCAGACGACCGTTCCATCCTCCTTATCTAAAACAGCTAAACCCTTAGGAAACTGGACTGCGAGATACCGGCTCCATGCCTCGACCACGGCCTCAGCCGTGAAATCACCCAATCCGGGGTTAACGGTCCAGACTTCCCTACCATCCATGCCGAATTTTCTGACGAATCCCCCACCAGAGGCACCGTATAAAGCATCTTCGTCTACCCACGGGGCGCCCCAGACTATACCTGGCATCTGGAACCTACCGACGACCACACCCTTATCAGGGTCGACCTTCCAAAACTCGTTCATGAAAGTAGGCGCGAGCCAAAGGTAGCCGAGCTTGTAAACTCCATGCTCCGACGGCCCCTTTTCAACCTTAAGCTTCCAAACCTCCCTAGCTAAGACGCATCTACTCATGTCTAGACACTTCCATAGTTAAACGAATAAACCCTATATGTCTTCCCATGAATATCATGTATGCGTGAAAAATAAGCGAGGAGGCCGATTCCCTTACCTCGGCATGCAGATTATCTCTCTTATCTTTAGACTTCGGAACTTTCTTGAATATGACGGCTTGACGACGATCGCCGTGTCAGCCCCCTCCTCGGTGCCGGCTATGGCTATGACCTCTCTGTCGACCGGTATCAACCCGGCGTCTGCGGCCATCAGGAGGACCTCAACGCAGACCTTCATACCTTGGGAGAACCTGTAAAACGTCTGGGCGATTATGTCTTTAACAGATGGTCTTCCGAAGGCCTCGGCGACGCCTCCGCTCAGCGAATGCGTACCGGTAAAGACCTTGATACCTCTCTCCTTAAGCCTCGCCCTCTCCTCGTCAGTCATCGTCCACCCCTCCTCCTTATAACCCTCAGATATGGTCACGGCGACTATGTTGAACTTAGGGTCTTTGAAAACCTCGGCAACCTTCAAAGCCGTACCACCGTGAGTAGAGGCCACCACGATGTCCGTGATCCCCAGCTCCACCGCCCTCTCGTAAGCCAGCCTGATGGTCTCCTCCGTGTTCTCAGGACCCGGTCTCTCGAAATACGTTATGCTCTTCCTCATACCCATCCACCTCGATTACTTCACCAAAAATAAAACTTTCTAGTGGTATAATTCAGAAAACTACTTCTATCTCAGGCTTCAGAGAGCGTTACGACGTAGACGGAGTATGGGGGAAGGTTCAAAACGAGTTCTTGACCGTTTTCGGCTGTCTCCAAGACCCCCTTGTCGACCATCTCTAAGTTGCGTTCACCGTCCACAGCCCTAACCACGTAGCTTATCCCCCTCCACCCCAATCCCCTAAGCTTAAGTAGACATTCGACAGCCTTCTCTCCATAGTTGCTTACGATAACCATGGCCTTATCTCCCTTCTCAGATATCCCCGCGACCGCCGCAAACCCCTTCTTATCGGAACCCTTGCACCAAGCCTTAAGAGGAGTCTCCATAAGCATGTTGAACGCTTTATGGACGTAAAACGGTTTACCAGGCTTCCACAGGTCTTTTACGAATAACCCACCCCAGTCCCAGGCGTCGCCCCTGTATAGGGTGGCTACGTCTACGCTCGAGTTCTGCAGGTATATGAGAGCCGATGCTTGAAAAGATGCTCCTACCTCGTTTCTGAATATGTCATACGGGTCTCTATCGTCTTTCCAGATGTTCCACTCAGTCAGAAACGACGGTAAGTGGCCGAAGCCTTCCTCGTTCATCACCCTTTTAACGGCCTCAGCCTTCTCATAGATGTCGTAGGGGTTCTTACTGTAAACGTGCCACGATACGAAGTCGATGGGTGAATCATGCTCCCTACAGAGTTTGAGAAAACCTCTCAGAAAGTCTAGGTTCCACGCTATGGTCGGTCCGCCTACTTTAGCCCATGGATAACGCTCCTTTATCTTTCTAGCCACGGTGTCGTAGAGTCTCCAGTAGTCTTCAAGCGTCCCGTTCCAAAACCTCTCTATGTCCGGCTCGTTCCATATCTCCCAGTAGGTTATGTTAAACCTATAGCCGTCAGCCCACCGTTCGTTATAATGCATGGCTATATGCAGGCATACATCCGCCCATTTATCGTAGTCCTCCGGCGGCTTGTTTAGAGGAGGTTCATGCCACCTGTAGCCCAGCCTATATATCACTTCGGCGCCGATGCTGTGTATGGCTACTATACACCTGTCTGTAAGCTGAAAGTCGTAGGATTCTGGGTCGGATGGGTCTGCGCTCATGTCTGGGAAAACGTAGTCCACGTCGACAGCGCCCCATTGATCATGAAGCCTAACCCACCTCACCTGAAGCTCTCGATAATAGTCTGAAAGATCGTAAAGCGCAAGTTTCTGCTCGGTGTATAGCGGCCCGTCGTTAACGCCCCTATGCAAGGGCTTAAACCTCCCGTCGACTTTAGAAAAGTCGACCTCTACGGTTTTCTTCATAGGAGCCCCGGCTAACACGTATGCGAGCAACACTATTAAAACCCCCGATAAACCCACGAATAACAGTGTTTTTCTCAGACCCATTTCTCTACACCACGTGTTAAACGAAGACGAATAACCTTCCAGAGACACCTAGTTAAGTATACGGCAGTAGCCGCTAGGGCTATCGCAAGCGTGGCTAACGAGGTCGTATAGCTCACCATATCTGGCTTGTAGGTTATCGTAACCACCCCGCTTCCCCCAGGCAGCATAACCTCTATGAACGGTATCCTCAGCCCTAATTTTTTCTCGAGGATGGACGGGTAGTATTCGACCGCGGCCACTGGTCTTCCGTTTAACCTTATATCGAGGTCGGGGTAGTAGAGCATCCTAACCCTCAAGACATCGCCGTATTTCGTTCCTCTAAACTCTATGACTATACGGTCTACGTCATACTCCAAAAATCTCAGGGTTGCTTTAGGGTTTTCGATAGAGACTATGGGGTTGAAAGTCCTCGTCCTGAAAACCTCATATAAACTATTGCGAAAGAGCGGTCTATAGCCGTGTCGTCTTAGGGAGTTTCTGAGAACGGGGTCTATGACCGCTATGTATGTTATACCCAGTTCCCTAGCCGCCGTCTCTAGAAAACCGAGGTCGCCTGCTAGTTTGCCCGTCTCCACGGATAAGATCCTCCTACCCTCTGTGTTGGCTATCGGGTCTGTTATGTATCTGGTTCCGTATATACCACCTATCACCGGGGTGCCTGTGACCATCGAGGTGAGGTAGACGTAATGGCTAGGCGGGTCTACAACCCCGAGGGTGTCTTGAATCAACACGTAGGTGTTCGTCTTACCAGCTCTCAGAACCCATGTTATAAGCTCATCGACCTCAGCCGGCAGAGAGTAGTCTTCGCTTAGGGCGAATACCAGGCGGTCTTTCAGGGGATAAGCTATATCCGTAGTCTCCACCTGGGAGCTTAAGGACGCCGAAACGAGAATCAAACCTAGTAGAAAGCAAAGCATGGTGACTCTTAACCTCGCCCTAGGCCTTCTATCGCCGTAAGCGTTCAGTAGCCGGATTAGCCTCGAGAACCCTATCCCGGTTAAAGCTATAATCATATACCTGGCCGGCGCTACGCACTTACCGAAAGCCAGCTGCTCGTAGAAGGGTATTACACGTGTAAGGTCTATCTCAGAGGTCCCGACTCTAAACCTGAGGCTTTCAGGTCCTGCACTTATCCAAAGGAGAACGGTGGCAGAGATCAACGGGTGGTACCCCTCGTCTCTATGAACAAGGTATCCCAAAGCTAATAGGAGAGCGGCTGACAGAAGCGTATGGGGCGTTAGGGTTAGTAGAGAATATAGGAACGTGGTTAAGCCGAGAAATAGGAGACCGGCTCCCAAGGTCCTCGTTCTCAAGCTCTCCGTGGTCTTTACAAGGGTCCACAGCCTGAAAGGCACGGCCGAAAACGACAGGGGTATCACAAGCCACGTGTATGGCTGGAAGGACGAGAGGATGTCCCTAAGAGCCCATCTCCCGACATCCCACTTAATCTTCCAAGTGAGGTTGTGGTAGGTTCCGTTGTACCTGAGCATCGGGATGAGCCAGAAAGCCGTGAAAGCCGCCGTTAGGCATGCGATGAACAGGAAGTCTAGGACCCTACGGAACGCTACCCTGAGGTTTAGCGTAGAGGCTCTCATAGCCATTAAAACGGCTAGCGAGACAACGAAGCCGTAGAACACCATGGGGTGTGTCACCATGGTCGCCGCGGAGAAGAAAGACGCCCATATACCGGTCACAAGCCATCTGAAGCCTAGGTCTAGGTCTACCATGTAGACGGCTAGACCGGTCGCTACCAGCGATAAGACCACACCCATGCTCTGCCCCCACATACCTATCTC
>Ga0180302_10000452_pt1 | contig 17932 bp, 21 predicted proteins | sample GuaBasSediGuay17_FD_121794 | JGI IMG/M metagenome (GOLD analysis project Ga0180302, IMG submission 121794) | Subseafloor sediment microbial communities from Guaymas Basin, Gulf of California, Mexico - Guay17, Core 4571-4, 12-15 cm | ecosystem: Environmental > Aquatic > Marine > Hydrothermal... | reverse complement strand
TATAAGAGAAACACAGTAATTTTATATTTTTAGTGAAACTAAAACCAGAACAATTTTTCTAAGGATAAATTCTATTTCTTCTCTCGTTAAACATATTATTGAAAACGCTTACTTATTATCCCATTTCGAAATCAATAACTCTTTATTTTGAAGCCAAAATTCGAAAAATTTTATTTTAAGTTAATTTCAAGGTAATAATAGTATCCTTATACTGTATTATATTGACTTAAATATTAACCATTGCATCCATATGAAATTGGGAGGCGGGAGTAGGGTAGGGAATAAGGGAGGGAGAGGGGGTAAAACCCCGATCCCGAACTTATTCCCTACCCGAAAGCACTGGGGGAAAACTCCAGTGTTGCCCGCCTCCCACTTTTTATTTATGATAATCCTAAATGATATTAATTATCTACTATGATGTATTTTCTCGCGTTACAAAGAGTTCCCAGTATTGAGGATATCTCTTATTTAAATTGGCTCATAATAATTCTGAGTGCTGAAAATTAATTTTTACTAAAAATTATCTCTCATATCTCTTTAATCTCACTTTTCCTCTGTTTGTTTTCAATTTAAGCATTTTCTATCTGAGAATACCCATAATTTCTTTTTGATCATAATATATTCGATACTTATGAGTCATTTACTCTGCAAAGATATGAAGAGGTAACTTGAAACGCTGTATCGTATAGAAGAACAATTAATTTGAACTTTTGGAGAATAATATATTGAAAGGAGTCTATTTTTAATCATATTGTAAAAACATTGTTTTAGGTTTAAGAGAATTAAGTCAAAATAAGGGGAAAAATGGTGTCCCGTCGTTACATTAGTTTAAGTAAGTTCTTAACGCTAGTCTTACGACATAAGCCAGACATACTTCAATTGCGTATGACTCCTGATGGATTTGTTTCAGTAAATGAGCTTGTTAAAAAGATACGAAAGAGACCAAAATTTAATTGGGTTACAGTTAATGATATTTTATATGTGGTTAAACATGATGAGAAAGGACGTTTTGAAATAAAAGAGAAAGATGGTAAACTATATATACGTGCGAGATATGGCCACAGTGCTGAGTTACCTATTGAAGTAGAATATGAGAAAGTGTCTGCTGATGATGTGGATTACCTCTACCATGGAACGAGGGCTGATGTATTGCCGTGGATTTTGAGGGAAGGGCTAAAACCAATGAGACGAAAGTATGTTCACTTAACAAAGAATCCACAAACTGCATTAATTATGGCAAAAAGGCACAAGGGAAAGCCAGTTATATTGAAAATAGATGCAAAGAAGTTTATTCAGGATGGAGGAGAAATCTTTAAAGCATCTGATGAAATATACCTTACAAAATATATTCCTCCTAAATACATAAAAATATACAAATACGGAGAGTAATTATTAGAAAATGATCTATTCTGATTGTGGAATAAGCTTGGTTGATCCAATTAAAGCTACTGTTTTCCAATTACCTGGAGATTCAAGTACATGATATAGAACTCCGTCCATTATTCTATTGTCTTCCTTAGTTACTGCTGCAAAATCTGTTGGCCAGAGACCTGCAATAGCTACGCCATCCTCTAGTAAGATCATCAAAAATCCGAATTTAAGTCCTTTCTTATCTTCTGCGACTAGAACAAAATATTGCTCTGGTAGAAATTCAAGCTCTTCTGGAGGGGTAACTTCTTTTACATTGCCTATCAATGAGTAATTATCGTATTTCTTAATATTACCAGCAATTCTAGTGAGTAACTCCATCTTAAAAACGGGGATTCCTCCTAATATGTCACGTATGTCTGTGAATGTTACCGTGAAATCGTCTGCTGGACCTGGCTCTTTTCCTTCAAACAAAACTTTCCATGTTCTCGCCATTAAAAACTCCAATTTAACTGAAAAGAATAGTGCATAGAATTATATATAAAGATACCAAAAATCGTATCGACTGGCGTTAAAGATCATGCTGTTATACGATAAACATTACTGAGAAACACATACACATCATTACTCTTTAAGTAAAACCTGATATCATATACCGATAATTATATAATTAAATTATCTATTAAAATATTTTAAATAGTTATAATTATTTACTAATTACAAGAAAAGCTGAATATCGGCGTATAAAAATGGAATTTGCAATAATAACAAAGGATCTGACAAAGAAATTTGGATCGTTGACTGCGGTTGATCGTATCAATATAAAAATTAGAAAAGGAGAAATATTCGGATTACTTGGTCCAAATGGTGCTGGAAAAACAACTACTATTCATATGCTTGCAACTATTCTAAAACCAAGTTATGGAACTGCGATTGTAGCTGGACATGATATTCTTAAAGAACCAAATAAAGTAAGAGAAAAAATTGGGATTGTATTTCAAGACATGACAATTGATAGACATTTAACTGGATACGAGAATATGTGGATTCATGGAAGGCTGTATGGACTAAGAGGACATGAACTACATGAAAGAATAAAAGAGTTATTAGAATTTGTAGGATTGTGGGAATGGAAAGATATTGAAGTACGAAAATACAGTGGTGGAATGATAAGAAGACTTGAAATAGCTAGATCTCTCTTGCATCATCCTGAAATTCTCTTTTTAGACGAACCAACTCTTGGTCTTGATCCTCAAACACGTGTTCATGTTTGGGATTATATCATGCAGATAAGGAAAGAAAAGAATATGACCATCCTTTTGACAACACACTATATGGATGAAGCTGAGAAACTTTGCGACCATGTTGCAATAATTGATCATGGAAAAATTATTGCCGAGGGAACACCTAACGAACTGAAAACAATCGTAGGTAATGATGTGATTTGCATTAAGGTAAGATGCAGTCCAGATAAAATTCAAATTTTTGTTGAAAAATTAGAAGCAACACTAGACAGTACTTTTGTCAGATTCGCAATGGGTCGAATAACACTTGGTGTAAAGAATGCTCCTCAAGTAATTCCAGTAATCTTCGAGATTGCTAGAAGAATGAATATAAGGATTTTACGCCTAGAATATTCCAGACCAACGCTTGATGACGTCTTTCTCAAACTAACTGGTCGCAGAATTAGAGAAGAATTTGGTTCATGGGTTGACTTTATTCGGAGAGAAAAAATGAATAGATTTATGAGAAGGTGACAAAAATGAAGTGGATTGGTGCTTTCATTGCAATGTGGTATCGTCAAGTGAAGCAATTCTTAAGGGCCAAACCACGATTGATTGGAACATTTCTTCATCCGATTTTCTGGCTTCTTTTCTTTGGAATTGGATTTGCTGGAGCATTTCGCGAGGGCATGAGTCAAGCAATATTCATGGGATTAAGTTATCTTGAATTCTTCCTTCCTGGAATTGCAATGATGGGAGTCTTTACTGGAGCATTTATGTCGGGAATATCTGTGATATGGGATAAGGAATTCGGCTATTTAAAAGTTGTTTTAGTATCACCTGCCTCAAGAAAGGCAAGTATTTTAGGGAGGATAATCGGAGATTCAACGATTGTTGTGTTTCAAAGTGTTGTTCTTCTTTTACTTGGTTATTTACTTGTTCCTTCAATGAACCTTATTAATATACCGCTTTACATTTGCATAGCTTTTCTCGTATCAATATCGTTTGCTGGAATTGGTGTTACAATTGCAACCAAAATGCAAACGATCGAAGGTTTTCAATTAATTGTGAATATTATCACATTACCGCTTATGTTTCTCAGCGGAATTTTTTATCCTATTCACGTAGCTCCAGATTGGATTCAACCCATAATTCTAGCAAATCCACTTACATACGGAGTTGACGCCGCACGATTTGTGCTTGTTGGAAAGAGTTACTTTAATATTCTTCTAGACATTGCTCTGCTCGGTGTGCTTTCGATGATTCTTATCTTCCTGACAATGTATCAGTTTGAAAAAGCAACTATAGGATAGATATATTAATGCCATCGGAAGTTTAAAAAATGCCTTTTGATTAAAAATAACACTTTTTAAAATATTGTGGGAATAATATACCATTGTGGGAAAAATGATTGAAATTACGTCACTTGATTCTCGTGGAAGAGTATTAATATGCGAAACTTAGAAAAATGTACGGACTTAAACCAAACATGCATATTGTATTAATACCAACAGAAGAAGGTATCTTGATAAAGTCTCTTAAGGATCCTCTAAAAAGATTATCAGAGATACTTGAGGGCATTGAATGGGGAAGAGAAACAAGAAAGAGAGCTGAAAAATGGTTACTACAGCAGAAGCAATCTTAGTTGAACCAATTTTCTTTTTGGAGTAAATCTAAAGGAAAAATTACATAATTATGTGTTAAAAATTGCTTCGTTACATGAAAATAATGTGATTAAGTGCTATGTTTCTTCCTCAGCATTTGTTGAATTTAGGACTGTTCTTTATTCCCATGGTAAAAAGCCTAATGAAGTTCATGAAGCACTGCTAATAATAATTGATTTCTTGAGAAAAAGAAAAATCGAAAGAAATTTCATTAAGAAGCGAACATGTGATACTTGCAGATCATCTACGATCAAAATATCCTAATTTATCATTTTTTGATGCACTTCATGCGGGAGTAGCGCTTGTAGAAAAAAATTATTTTAGTAAGTTATGACACTATATATTCGCAAATTAATGAAATCTCATGGAAAAGTTTTCGTGATTTTTGATAGTAAACTCCTCTTTCATGAATTTTTCCTAGGATACGTGCAGCTATGCTACAAATAATCTTAATAAAGCATAATGCATTTCCTGAACTATTTTGATAAACCTTTTCGCTCATTATAGAGTCTAAGAAATTCATTAATTGCTTTCTCAACCTTCTCTTCTACTTCCCTTTTATCTTTTCCGGTCGCAATTGCTGTGACTTCCATTCTCTTCCCAAATCCTGTAGGAAACGTCTTTATATAAACATCTGGAAACATTTCAGATACTTTTTTGAGAATATCAGCAACTGTCGTTTCGTCTATCTCCTCAATATAAATTGTTCTTGAAGCAGTGTATGTTCTTTCCTTGAGTGCAATTAGTTTTGGAACAACTTGCTCAAAAACATAAAATGCTTCTTGTGGTGGTCCAGGAAGACACAATATTATTGCATTATCAAGTCGTATAAACACACCAGGTGCAGCACCAACAGCATTATAAATTGGTTCTGCTCCCTCTGGTAGATATGCCATTTTTCTCCGTGGTTCTGAAATGTCTGATGCCTTTACCAAACCGAGTTTACATAGTTCTTCATAGCGCCTTTTAACATATTTCAATGCGGTTTCATTTAGTATTAATTTTTTTCCTATGGCTTTCGCCACGCCCTCAAGCGTAATGTCGCCCGGTGTTGGACCAAGACCGCCTATGAGTACAATAATTTTGGCACCTTTTTTGAACGCATTATTAATCTCCTCAGCAATTTCATTGACATCATCAGGTATCACAGATCTGCGTATTATTTTGAATCCAAGGCTTGTTAACCTTTTTGAAACCCAATGAGAATTATAATCTAAAACGCGTCCACTTAGAATTTCATCTCCTACTGCAATAATATATGCACTCATCTTTTAAACCCAAACAATAAATAGTAGTAATCTTCTCCCTATTGAAAAACGCTTGAGTTACATTACATCATAGTACCCAATGCACTACATCTGATTCAACATCATATTAGCTACTCTATTCTCATACATGCAAAATGCATAAAACTATAACAATTATTTGATACTGTAATTATATAAGCTAATAATATTAGTGTTTAACTGTTTTTATGCGAGTCATAATGTTCTTCAAGAGTTTCTTATCAATTACATACTAAGAAACTCTGAATACACTATTATCATAATAGACATTAAAAGTACAATCTTCATAGTGATTATCATGACTATTATAGACTTTCATGTACATCCTCCACTTGACGCCGAGGAGAAACATATTAATCCAGAAAAAATTGCGGAGGATATCATAGAATGGATGAATTCGGAAGGAATAGATGTTACTGTTATACTACCAATAGCACCTTATATATCAAATGAATATGTATCAAAAATCGTAGATTATAATCCTAAGAGGCTCATTGGATTTGCTTCTGTGGTACCAAATCCTGCAGATTTTGCTATAAAAAAGCTTAAATATGCTATACAGGAACTTGGATTAAAGGGCTTAAAGCTTCATCCCGGAATGCAAGGATTCAGTCTTAGAAATACTCATGTTTTGCGTGTTATTCGTTTTGCTGGTGAATTACAGATTCCAGTAATAATTCATACAATGTTTGGCGATTTCTCTACTTTGTATTTTAAGACTACTCCTAGCTTTGATGAAAACCGAATTGAAGATTACGCTTTGCTACCATTTATTGCACCAGAAACAACAATAATCTTGGCACACATGAGTGGATCATTTCATTTTGAAGACGTTCTTCAAATTGCAACAAGCTCTAATGTGTATGTAGATACTTCATATAGTTTGATAACAATAGTGAGAAAAATTGGCCTTGAACTCCTTGCTGAATACGTTAAAGCTTTAGGCTCAGAGAAATTCATATTTGGAAGTGATTATGTCCTAGGGCTCACGCCGGAAGAATATGGAGCGAAAAAGCAGATTGAGCTAATTAGGAAAATGTCTATAAGTGATGAGAATAAGAAAAATATACTTTATCGAAACGCGGCGAAGATACTCGGTCTTTTAGATTATTAAAATCCTAATCTCCTGATTATTTTTTTTCCTAGAGTATTATGCTCAATGGTCTCTTTGGGAAATTATTGTCCGAATCATCATATTCAATTGTGCCTGTAGGTCTGCGTACTCTTTTGATTTTCGAAGAATTTCAGACTTAAGCTTCTGAGCTTTTAGTAGAATATCAACAATATTAGATAAATCTATATCTTTGATGCTCCTTATAGCATCTTCCATCTGTGATATCCAACGGGGTACTTCATCTTTTATAACTGTTTCTAGTTCTTCCTCGGGAGTTATCATTTCATAGAAACCATATATATGAATATGACTGTTAAAGAAAAAGTACTTTTCCAATAAATCCTTTCTATTTAGAGCCCTAAGTATTCTAATAAAAAGAGGTACTCCAGTTGAAATGTTTTTTGCTAGATCATATGGGATCTTAACAGCGACAAGAAGCGCTTTTCTCATATTCTCAATACTACTCCAAGCTTTCTCAGCAGCATCTCTAACGTCTCCTCTCTCTAATAATTCCAAAGCTTTAGATAAATCTTGCTTGCTTCTAGACAAGAGTTCCTCTAATTTCACAAGCATACACCAAGTTCTTTCAAAAATTAATTAAGAGATAATCTCCGTTTATAAAATATCATTAATACAAAATGGAGCTGGATTTAAGCAAGTAGAATTAAAGAAATTATTAAAAATCGCTAAATAAAAGCATGATAAGAGAGTTTAGCACTTACGGAGCGATTTAATTTCCTCCTTAATTTTATTCGCTTCTTCCTCTTTTCCTACTTTTCTTAGCAATTTTTCTTTGATTAAAAGAATCTCTATTAGGGATGTTTTTGCTCCGGGAATTCCTTGATTTGCTAATGTTCTAAGGTTTTCCTCACAATATTTGCATACACTAATAGCCCTTTCAATCTCGCCTTTTTTATCAAGAATTTTTATTCGAATTTTACTTGCGGTCATAAACTCGGCTATGTTCTCGATGTGTCCAGCAAAAATCATATGACGCGCCATTACCATCGCACTTTCACTTACAGTTAATGCATCATCAATTTTTCCAGCAGCTTCAAGAGCAACTGTCTTTTCAGTTAGTATTGGAGGAAGTAATGGTAGCAAGTATGAACGACCTATTCTGATCAATCCTCGGCAAATTTCCTCGGCTTTGCTGTATTCATTTACTGCATCAGAAAATTTCTTCATTGCATTATATATTCGTCCTCTAACAAGCGAAATTGTTACAAGTTTATCCCGTAAGATATCCATTCCCTTTTCAACGTTTTCATTTACAATCTTTTCTGCTTTTTCTAACTCCTTCAAAGCATCATCAAATTTATTCATGTCCTTCAAGACTTGCGACTTATCAATAATTACATCAACATATTCTCCAACATGCTTTCCCTCATCTACGGCAGGTTTAAAGTGATTTTCTGCATCTTCAAACATTTTTTTTGCAATATCTAGCTTTTTCTGAGTATAATAAACTCTTCCCTTATTAGCCGCTGCCCTTGCTAAACCGATTTTTGCATCTTTGTCTCCTTTTCTAGCAAGCTCTTTATACACATTTTCTGCCTCAATGTAATTCTGTAGTGCTTCATCATATCTTTGCATACCATATAATGCATGCCCCTTATTAAGTAATATTGGACCCAGTTCTCTCATTAACTTTCTATTGCCTTGCTCGATCTCGCTTCGGCATATTTTCTCAGCCTCATCTAACATTATTAATGCAAGATCAAGTTGGTCTGTTTCTCCACAACTTGCTGCAGCATTATTTAAGAGAATAATTTGCTTTAATGGAGTCTGATGCGCGATGGCATCAAAGAATAGTGTGATTATGAAAAGGACGTCTTCGTCAATTCCACTAATGCGTGCAATTTTGAGAAGCACTCCTATACTTCTTACACCATCAATTGCAATGTCAAGTGTTTTACTTAATGGTGCAAGTAATTTTATAGCCTTGTTGAAAGCACCGCTGGCAGCTTTAATGAAATTGCTCAATTGACTTCTTTTCTTATCTGTTTTCTCTCTTAAATAATCAGTCAAAATATGAGGCAACAGTATCACGAGCGCATTAAAATTCGTTAAATGTATTAATCCCGCTAATGCTCTTTTCCACTCCTCCTTAGCGCTTTCGAGGATAAATGGATTTGGAATTTTTCCTTCACGTGCTTTTTCCTCAATTTCAGTGACATCAGCTTCAGGATACAGTTCTTTAATAATTCCTAGTAGTTCTTGCATTTGCTCGGAAATATAGCGGTTTGGTATCCATTCTTCTGCCATTAAACTCTCCTTACTAAATTTTAATTTGTTTACATAATATTAAAAAAATTACAAGATAGCACACTCTGAATATGTATTCAAACTCGTTCTGATAAACTCTTATTTCATCTATTTCATCTTATATTTAATTACGATTTGCCTATTTTTCTCAGCAATGTAAAATGTATTTCAATGCGCTTTCTGAAATATATTAGCAAGATTCCGCATAGGAGTTCTCCAATAGGAAGAACAAGAATAAGGAGAATTGATGCAATATCCAAAAGCCTTGAATTAAGAACATGCGAGATTCCTGAAAAACCAGTGCTCAAGAGTATCAAACTCAGCAAAACAAAACCGATGTTAATGGGAGTAAATGTTTTCTCAAGCAATAATAATGTGAAGGCGATAATTGTTAAAGTAGATCCTAAGAGAAGAACTTTTGATTTAAATACTAGATATGTCAGGCTAATTATGGTCATAGTTATTATTTGTAAGAGACAAAAAATCATCAATATTCGTTGTCCGATTTCAGTTAATTCAAATGCAAGTAGATAACCAGACATATAAAGCACAGTAATTATCGAGAAAATCGAAAACGTACCAGATAGGATGAGAAGTATTCCTGATGAAATAATCAGAAAATTTCTATTCATTTATTTTCTCCTTATTGCTATAAGAGATTCAACACCCTTATACTTAAAGCTTGTAATTTTTTCAAATTCGTCTGAAATTACATCAGCACGAGCAGCAATTACGAGTTTTTCAGCATTATTATTCTGCTCAAAGATCTTAGTAATTTCTTCTAAAATCTGCTTCTGCCGCTCCTTCTTTGGATTTACATTAATTATATTTGAGGAGAATACTTTATCATCCGCATTTATCGCATCACGAATATCTACAACCCTTATTGGATACCTTCTATGCATAACAACAACGTTTATTCTTCCAGGAGCCTCATAGCAGCTTACATAAGGATATTCTTCTTTCCTCCATCTTTTTCTTAATAATTCAAGAGCTCTCGTCGGATTTAGAGCCTTCATTCTAAAGACAGCCATTCCAGGAATTCTTGACCTATTCGCTTCATTTCTAGCTAATTCAAATGCACTTTCTGCGACTCCACCATAGTAAAATTCTCCAAAATTATCCTCCAGATTCCACTCACTCGCAACTACTATTGCTCTGCTTAATATTTCTTCGGGGGAATTGAATTCAAAACCACACAAGTCTAGTGTTAGTGTTAATTTTTTATTTTCCACAAACGCATAAACTTGTATCTGCGGATTATCCAAATCAACTTTTGGTCTTTCACCTATCTTTTCAATGAAATGATCAACAATTGCTTGACCAATCAATACTCCAAGATCTCTCTTATGGATACTTCCATCAGTTGCCGGGATAACGGCAAATGACCTCGTTATATCCCAATATCCTATCCAGTTTATCTCTCGCGCTACATCATACAAGTCATCTTTCCTTTCAATAACTTTCTCCGCAAGTTTCAGGTAAATTCCATCAAAAGTTTTACCAAAGAGTGCAAGCTTAATGACAGCATCAGTTAGGTCCTCAACATCAATCTCAATACGATCATTGAACACTCTGGAATCCTTAATATTTTCTCCCAAAAGTATTCTTGCTTCTTTTTCAACAAGCGGTCCTAGACCCTCAATCGTAGTTAGAATTAAAGTACTCATATTATTCTACCTCTGCTCATTAATTCATTAAATATTTTTAAGAATATATTTTCTCTTTATTTAATCAAAAAGTGTGGTAAATTAAAATTCAATTAAATCTCGGCTCTAAGTAATGACATAGGACTAAATCTCCTTAACTTTCTGTCTAATAGGAATATCAGTGGAAATATTGAGAAAAATAGTAGTGTGAATGTTAGCAAGGAAGCGTCTACATATGCCTCGTCTGCAAAAAGTCGTATGTAGCCATAAATTACTTCATGATAGTACGGAATAGCAATATAAAATGCGGTTAAACATCCAATAATTAGCGCAGGTACGATTACGAGTATTAATGGTACAATAACCACGAGAAGTATTTGCTTCCTTTTGACTCCTAATGCAGATAAAATGGCTAATTCTCTTCTTCTTGTCTCAAGATCCCGAAAGAGATATATTAGAATTATACTCATTCCAATGATTATAGCTATTATTGAGAAAAATAAGTTAGAAATTAGCTGAACCCTATTTATACGAGTCATTCGTGTGACTACTCTTGATGGACTCAATACATATCTAACATCATACAACTCAGTAATTTTATCGATTACATAATCCTCAGAGGCCTCCTCTCTAAGAAGCACATAAGCACCATTTACTTTTTCTTTTAACTCTGGTGGGGCAATATAGTTATAATAAACATTAATGTTTACAAAAATAAAGTAGTCTAAATCACTAAATGTTTGTGGGAGTATTGTATTAAGTACGAAATCATAATCTCTAATTCTTATAACATCCCCTATTTTTGCATTTAATTTAAGTGCAATACCAAATCCGATGCATATGTCACCTATGATTTCTTCATGATAATCTAGGATGATAAGTAATTTCTGCACCAAAGATAAATTCACAAATTCTACCTGATAACTTATTGTCTCTCCGCTTGTTATATCTTCTATTTCATATGGCACCGACATAAATGTAAAGAAGCAATCTACGCCCTCAATTTCTCGAAGCGTGTCCATGTGATTTGCTGGAACTGGATTTATTAGCCAAAATTTAACTAATCTACTAAACAGAATTACTGTTCGCTCATTTCTGTACTTTATCTGATAATAAAACGTGAGATTAAATGATACAAAAGTGCTAACAAGCATCATTACAATAAACATTGCTAAAATAAATCGCTTTCTCCTGCTCATGTATTTTTTAGAGTACCAAATTGCTGCCTTCATCTTCTAATCAACCTACCATTAACCAACTCAAATACTTTTGTTCCATATTTAGCTAGATACTCCTTGTGGGTAACCAAAATCACACTTTTTCCACTTCTTGCAATATTAGATAATATTTCCATAATTATTTGCTCATTATCTCGATCTAAGTTTGCAGTAGGTTCATCAGCAAGAATTAACTCTGGATCATTTATTAACGCACGAGCAATTGCAACTCTTTGTTGTTCGCCTCCACTCAATTGATTAGGATAATTATATAACTTATCACTGAGTCCAAGCTTCGTTAGAAGCTTCTTTGCTTTTCTTATAGCGATTTTTCGTTTAACTCCGGAGAAAACTGCAGGAACAATAACATTTTCTAGTGCATTTAAAAATGGTATTAAATTGAAATTCTGAAAAATAAAACCAATATGCTTGCTTCGATATTCAGCCAATTCATCATCACTTAAACTATGAATATCTCTTCCAAGAAATTCAATTTTCCCTTCATCAGGTTCTTCAAATCCTGCAATTATTCCAAGTAATGTCGTTTTACCTGCTCCAGACGGACCAATGATAATGACAAAATCATATGGTCTTACTGAGAATGAAATATCTACTAGAACATCCTTAAGCAGATATCTTTTTGATACATTCATTACGTGAAGTATTGCATTTGTCGACTTCAATAATAACCCCTAGAATTTTAAATATTTAATTTCTAATTACACTGTGACCATTTTTGCGACATGATTCGATATAGGAACATAATAAGCAATCGAGTTTGTGGAAAAGTAAAGCTAACTCTTTGAATCATTTAGCGCAAATGCGAAACTTATCTAAATTAAACTTTAAGCCTCGATTAAGACTTCTTGATTTTCAAAGCATTAAGTTCCTCTATTGTCATTTTTAACAATGCATCATGTACTCCACGATCAACTAATACTTTCCCTCTCAATGCAATATTCCTAAACCATAGTGGCGCATCATTAAGAATTCTAACATCTATTGGAACCTTTGCAATTTGTTCTAATTCTTCTTCTAAGCTCAATTTGTAATCGAGAGTATCTCTAACTTTGCATTTATCAACAAATATTGCTAAATCTAAATCCCTAACATACTTTCTCTTTTTATCAATGTAGGATCCATATATCATCGCAAGAAGTATTTCTGGTTTTTTGTTCTAATGTTCTTTTAATAAGATTTATTTTGTCTTTAAGCTTATCTTTCACAAAGAATCGAAATCTCATACATTCTTCAAGAGAAAGCTTAAGTTTTCCTATTTCTGACATACTTCATAACCTTATCAATAAACTTCTTTAACTTCTAAGGCCTCTTTCACCATCGTTCTGGAAATCTTTTTTATAGATTAATTCATAAAATATCAAAGTTTTATTGATTTAAAATTATTACTGCATGATTTTTTATGGTGAGTCTGTTGGATATAAATGAATTAATTAAGCAAGCTTGGGAATCCTACGAAAAAGCTTTAGAATACCTGGAAAAAGGAGACTTACGAGATGCGGCTGAGAAAGCATGGCTTTCTGTGGAAACTATGAGAAAAGCCGTCATGGTGGCAGCTAAAATTCCTTATGAAAAAACGAGAGTAGTTTCCATTGCACTTAACGTTTTTAGTAGAATCATGAATATACTAGATGCAGAAGATCTTCTTCTTGAATATTATGCATTCCAGTCTACTCTGCATGGTCTTGGTTTTTATGAGGGTATTTTAAATGAAGACACCACTGAGAGATTCATAAAACGTGTGGAAATTTGGCTTAGAAAAATGAGCTCTCTTATCAATAAGGCAAAATTAATAGATGCAAGAAAAATTTTAGAACTAGAAGAGCAACGAATTAAAGTAAAGCAACGTTTAATGGTTCAAGCATACGAATTAGTTAAAATTCGTAATCAAATGCGAGAAATAATTAATCAGTTAAAGGCGTCAATTAGGCATTAAAACGTTTTATTACACGTGGATAATCTAAAAAATCAGAGTACCCTGTGATACATAAGCATCCAAGCACGATGAATATATTACTGTAATCAAATGATAAAAGTAGAGTCATTTTAATTAATTCTAGAAATACTTATTTTAGATGATGAGTTTGCCCGCGTCTGATGCCTGATGAACTGGCTAGGTGCTGATTAATGATGGGTCAGGAGAATATTCTGAAGCAATTATTGAAGTATCCATACATGTACAATGAGAAAAAACTTGCAGAAATTCTCGGTCTTGATTTAGAAGAAGCTAAATATATTTTAGATTTGGCCAAAAACTTATCTGTAGAATTCGTGGAGCTTGTTTCATTTGAGAAACTAAAATGTGCTTTTTTGACAATAAAATTCCTTCATAATCCTTCAGCAGAACTTCTCAAAAAATTGCTTAAAAAAGAAGAAGCACGAAAGATAATTTGTGAGACATTGGCTCTTTTCTGTCATAGAGCAAAAAATCTGGATAAAGTTGTTGATGCTATTCGCATGCTTATGCGATCGAGAGATGTAGATTTAAAATGGTATTGTTCTGTTTTGCTTAATATCATCTATGCAAAAACTAGTGATAGAGAAATTCGCGAGAAAATTAAGAGAGTACGAAGCACAAGTCCATTAATTAGGGAACTTCTTAATGTATGGCAAGCTCAAGATAGGATAAAGGAAATAAGGAAACTTGTGAAAAAGTATCTTTTAGATTTTAGGGAAGTGTATGATTGAGAGATTTAGAATTTGGTTATTAGACTTCGATGGCGTATTAGTTGATAGTTATACCTGCTTGCCACGAGTTTATGAGAAAATTGCCTATGAAATTGGATTACATGAAAATGATGTGCAAAAATTTGTGGAATTATGTATGAAAGAAGAAGAGAAAATGGAGAAAAGAGAACAATACGATAGAAAGAATGCTTTAATTAATGTACTGCGTGAAATGAATGTAAAATATGAAACATTAGACATTGATTATCTAATTGAATTATACTGGAAAGAGAGAATTAAAGGCTCCTTTCTTATAGATGGAGTAATTGAAACACTGAATTATTTATACAGAATCTCAACATTAGTTGTTGTATGCGGTAGTGATTTCTGGAAAGACATGAAAAGACAGCGAATTAATGCTAGTGGATTATCTAAATTTTTCAGAGAAATAATAATTATTGGAGAAGACTTCCCTGACTTTGCTAGTGCAATTAATTACTTAAGAGACAAATACTTCGTGAGACCAGATAACATGATTATTGTTAATGATCGAACCAGCGTGATATGCAAAACTAAGAAAACAGGAATTATAACTGTAAGGGTAAAATCTCATTCATTTCTTGAGAAATTATTTGAAAATAATTGTAATCCTGATTTTAAAGCAGATAATCTTCATGAACTAGTCTTGAGAATGTTGACATTCAATTCGTTTAAATGCGAGATTTAAGGTGTATTTCAAATCTTTGACCCAGTAGAATCTTTTATATTTAGCAGCGTTCGCTATCACAAGAATTGTAAGAATTAAAAGTACGATGCATACAATATATGCGTAATGTGGTGCTTCAATTGCATACATTGAGATTGCATAGATAATCATTAAAACAATGGATTCTGGTACAGTAATCTTCCTATCAACAGTAGTAATTGCGCCAAATATTGATATTAATCCAGCAAGGAGTAATAAAACAGTTAAATCTCCGGGAATCATTACATGCTCAAAAATGCTCAAATGACCACTTATAATAGTCGCAAAAAACATGCTTGAGAATAGAAGTGTTCCATTATTAATCCTTGATGACATGAAATTGAGAATACCCAGCCTCGCTAAATCTTCGTTTTTAAGTGCCATCATGTACGCTATAAGTTTCTCGGGTAATTCAGTTATAATTGGAGAAATAACAGCAGCTAATAATAATGGAGAAACTGCAATTAATTCAATAGCATTTATAAATTTCTCAGCAAAGAGTTCTCCAGATATGCCAATTATAAGAATTGATAAAACAATCACTATTACTGACAATCCTTTTCTATCAAGGAATTTTCTGGCAAGTCCATGAGGCTCTTCGAATTCAATTTCTGGAGGTAATCTCGTCGTGAGCCAGGTGTAAAAGACAAACATAAACAGTAATATAATAGAATCTATTAAATCAAGGTATCCCTTTAGTCCAATAATTATCATATATACGCCTGACAATGCCAGAAATATTGATTCTAAGCTATTTTCTCTCATTAGATCTAACGCTTTATCTTTTCTTATACCCTTAACGCCTGCTAAGTAAGCAAATACGATGACTGATGATATGCCAAATGCAAGTAAAAGAACATTTGCTCCAATTATTGATGCTAGTGCTATATTCAAGTGACCATCAAGTGACCATGCTATAACTACAACATATTCTGGAAGTGTTTGAAGCAATGCAATTACACATGCAATTAAAGTATCCGCATATCTATATTGTAAAGCTTCAGCAACCGCGGATGCTAATATGGAACCAATAATTATTGCAATGGATAGTATTGCTATCTCAATTAACAGAAATAAATCCATCAAACTCTCACCTATTTAAATAATAGTTTTCAAATTTGTTTCATTATAGAAACTCAACCATTATTTTAATATTAATTAGCTGAAATCTGAAAAATTAAATACTTGTGTTATAGTCCATTTTTATCAGAAATAAAATAAATACTCATTGATTTTATTATAAAACTAGATTAAAAACAACATTGATTTAGTATATACATTATTTCTTCATATAAATTGAAAATTAAGAGAGAAATCTGCTTAGAGGCGAAAAATAATGTATGATGCAGTTATCGTTGGTGCTGGAATATTAGGACTCGCCACTGCTTATCACATTAAAGAATTGAGACCTAATGACAGGATCCTTGTTATAGACAAACTTAAAGGTCCCGGACAAGGCAACACAGCAAAAAGTGCAGCGATGTTCAGAACATTCTTCTCCTCAAGAACAAATCTTCTTTTAGCAAAAACATCAATTGAATTTTATGAGTATGTAGAAAAGAAGCTTGGTTACGATCTAGGAATGAGATGGACTGGATATCTTTTCTTAATAACTGAAGAAGAGTATAAGAGGAACAAGCCTGTTCTTCAAACGATGAAAAACATGGGATTAGAATACAAGATTTATGACGCAGACTATTTAGCTAAGACCCTTAACATTAATGTTAAAGTATCTCAAGATGAAGAAGCGCAAATGATGGGGCTTGTAGATATTGATTATGGATTATTTATTCCAAGAGCAGGATGCATCGATGTAGACTCTCTAGTAAAATTCTACGAACAAGAGCTACGGAAGAAAAATGTTGAAATAAAGTGTGGAGTTGAAGCTAAAGAGCTAATTGTTGAACCTAAAGAACCACTTGAACTTCCAGGCGAACCATATCCATGGCAAGAAGCAAGTGTAACTGGCGTTAGAACAAATATTGGTGATATAAAAGCAAAGAAAGTCATTCTTGCAACTGGCGCGTGGACACCACTTCTCCTAGATAAGATTGGCATTGATTGTCACATTAAGGCGAAGAAACGTCAGATATTTTCAATTAAAGCAGATAAGGAGTCTCTTAAGAAACTATTATATACGAAGGGATTCAATCCAGAGAATTGTATGCCATTCTTAATATTACCAAAACCAAAGATCTGGATTAAGCCAGCGTTAGAAGAAAAAGCAATTTGGATTGGATTGGCAGATGAGTTCCCAAGGGAATTTAAAGTAGAGGACGACCCACAACCAGAAATGAACTTCTATGAATATGGCTTATATCCAGTCATTATAAAGTATCTACCACAATTCAAAGATGCTAGACCATACTCATCATGGGCTGGATTATATGCAATTAATACAATTGATGAACAACCAATAATATTCGAAACACATGGAGTTCTTGTTGTATCTGGAGCAAGCGGAAGCGGAATAATGAAGGCCGATGCCATTGGTAGAATAGCAGCAGCACTATACGCTGGAATGGAATATGCAGAATTATCTGGTGGCGAGCGCATTAAAACAACAACATTTAGTATAGAAAAGAGAGAAACTGAGCCTGAAAGATTCGTCCTATAGCTTTCGATATTTTTGCGTTTATTTTTTCTTGACATATTTTTGGTGAATTGTTGTTAGAATCCTTGCTAATATACCTCATTAATATTAATAAAATAT
>Ga0180302_10000451_pt1 | contig 17941 bp, 15 predicted proteins | sample GuaBasSediGuay17_FD_121794 | JGI IMG/M metagenome (GOLD analysis project Ga0180302, IMG submission 121794) | Subseafloor sediment microbial communities from Guaymas Basin, Gulf of California, Mexico - Guay17, Core 4571-4, 12-15 cm | ecosystem: Environmental > Aquatic > Marine > Hydrothermal... | reverse complement strand
GCCTCCAGACCCTGATGCTTCGCATAGGCTCGAGAGTATCGAAAAGCTGGTCGACGTATTTAAGAACGAGCGCGCTGTCGTGTTTCTAGGACATGAGACCTTCGAGTTTTCGCATTACCTGTTGGGCGGTATGGATAGGCTCTTCAAGCTCTACTATCTGAAGCCTGACCTCGCGGTGCTTCTGTCTGAGAAGGTCTCAGAGTATAAGTGTAGGGTCATAGAGCGTGCCGTAAAGGCGGGTGTGGACGCCGTGGTCTGTGGAGATGACTATGCCGACGGCAGAGGCCCGTTTCTACCACCCAGCCTGTTCAAGAAGTTCATACTTCCATACATCAAGAGGGCTGTGGATACCACGCACAGGGCCGGGGTACCCTATATAAAGCATACGGACGGAAACCTCAAGTGGATGCTGGATATGCTTGTAGAGGCGAGGGTGGATGCCTTACACCCGATAGAGCCTGCGGCGGGGATGGATATAGCCGAGGTTAAGAAGCGGTATGGGGATAGGCTATGCGTCATCGGCAATATAGACTGTAGGAAGCTCTTAACCGGCGGAAGCCCTAGGGATGTGGAGGAGGCGGTGAAGGAAACCATAGCGAAAGTGGCGCCAGGAGGCGGATACATCCTATCCTCGAGCAACAGCATCCACCCCGGGGTTAGACCTGAGAACTTCGTAGCCATGGTTAAAGCCGCGAGAACCTATGGAAGATACCCGATAGATAAGAGGCTAATAGCAGAGTATGCGGGGAGATGTCTTTATTCTAGGCTTTTCCCCGAGTTCTTTGGTCGATAGAGCTTTATCATATAGCTAGGTGAGGGACGGAAGAAACACCACTTCTCGACGGTTTCTATAGCGTAACTTTCTTATACCTAAAGCCACCATTCTTCCGGGAGATATTTAAAAGTCGACTCTGGGGAGGTTTTCATGTCTGGGTTTGATCCTAAGAGGTTTATAGAAGATAAGGTCGAGTGGTTGAGGAGGGAGATCGGTGGTGAGACGGCTGTCGTAGCCGTTTCAGGTGGTGTAGATAGCTCTGTGACCGCTGCGCTGGGTCTTAGGGCTATCGGGGAGCGTTTGAGACCGGTCTTTTTAGAGAATGGGTTTATGCGTCTCGGTGAGGCTGAGAGAGTTAGGAAGGCTCTCGGGAGGGTCGGGCTTAAGGTTCGGGTATACGATGTCCAAGAAGAGTTTATCAACGCTTTAACAGGGATCAAGGATGCAGAGAGGAAGAGGAAGGCTTTCAGGGAAACGTTCTACAGAGTCTTCTCTAGGATAGCCTCCGAGCTTGGAGCAAGGATAGTTCTTCAGGGGACCATAGCCGCGGATATAGTAGAGACGAAAGGCGGTGTTAAAACCCAGCATAACGTTCTGGAGCAGATAGGGATAAACCCTATGGAGCGTTACGGGTTCAGAGTTCTTGAACCTCTTAAAGAGCTATATAAGAATCAGGTTAGGCTTGTGGCTGAAGCATTAGGTCTGCCAGGTGAGATAGTTCATAGGAGACCGTTCCCAGGCCCTGGGCTTTCGATAAGGATACTTGGGGAGATCACGAGGGAGAAGCTTTCGATAATCAAGAGAGCTACCGCTGTGGTGGATGAGGAGCTCTCTGACGTGAAGTGCTTCCAAGCGTTCCCTGTCCTCCTAGAGGGTAGGGCTACAGGGCTGGCTGAAGACGGCTCTAGGAAATATGGATACATAATAGCCCTGAGGGTTGTGGCGTCTGAGGACGCTATGACCGCTAACTACGTAAGGCTTGAATGGGGTAGGCTTGAGAAGGTTAGGGACAGGTTGATATCGGCGATCCCGGAGGTCTCTAGGGTGCTATACGATATAACGGATAAACCCCCGGCTACGATAGAGTTCGAATAGGTCAAGTTCTACCTTGAAAACTTCCTAGCCGAATCCCTGCGTAGCAGATTATGAAGCTCTGAAGCTAGGAGAGGCCATGGTGAGGGGGAATTATAAAGCTAACTAAGAACGTTCACCGATTATCTAGACACGAGGGAAAACGCTTTATAGCTTTGAGTTACGTATAAGGAAGTTTCGGGTGTTTAGGTTGAGTAGGAAGGAGGAAATTCTCGCTAGGCTTAGGGATGCTATCGTGAACCTGGATTATGAGGGTATCAGGGATGTTGCTAGGGAGGCTATCGAGGCGGGTTTATCGCCTTACGAGGCTATCATGGAGGGTATGGCTAAGGGTATGGATATCGTAGGGCAGAAGTACGAGCAGGGCGAGTATTTCCTGGCCGAGCTTATAATGGCCGGCGAGACTATGAAGGAGGGACTGTCGGTTTTGGAGCCTTACATGAAGAAGGGTGAGATTAAGCACATAGGCAAAGTAGTTATAGGGACCGTCGAAGGCGACCTACACGACATAGGTAAAAACATAGTCATAACACTACTGACCGCCTCCGGGTTCGAGGTGGTGGACCTCGGCGTGGACGTATCGGCTGAGAAGTTTGTCGAAGCCGTCAGGAAGCATAAGCCGGACATAGTGGCCATGTCCGCCCTGCTGACGACCACGATGGTCAACATGGAGAAGGTGGTTAAAGCGCTCGAGGAGGCTGGGCTCAGGGATAAGGTGAAGATAATAGTCGGGGGGGCACCGTTAACAGAGGAGTTCGCCAAGCAGATAGGCGCCGACGCATACGGCAGAGACGCCGTGGTGGGTGTCGAGATATGCCGGAGGTGGGTGTCGGAGAAAGGTTGAAGACCGTGGTAGTGGGGTATGGCTTCATAGGGAGGGTTCATTCGGAACGTTGGTCTAAGATAGATGAGGTGAAGCTTACAGCGGTCGTCGACATAGTTCCCGAGAGAGCTAGGGAAGCCGCGGAGACGTATAGGTGCAACGCCTATACGAGCCTGTCAGAGGCTTTGGATAGAGAAAAGCCTGATATAGTGGATATATGCACTCCCACCTACACGCATAAACAGCTCGTGTTAGAAGCCTTAAACGCTCATACGAACGTCGTATGCGAGAAACCCTTAGCCTTATCGCTTCAAGACTGCCGTGAAATCATTAAGGCCGCTAAGGAGAGCGGTATGAAGTTTATGGTAGCCCATTGCCTACGGTTTTTCCCCGATTACTCTACAGTTAAGAGACTCGTCGAAGGCGGCGAGGTAGGTGAACCTAGGATCGCTAGGGCCTATAGGTTAAGCGCGAAACCTGGATGGGCTACTTGGTATCTGAACCAGGATAAGAGCGGCGGCGTTATAGTGGACTTAGCCATCCACGACGTAGATTTCCTGAGATGGCTTTTCGCAGACGAGGTTTCGAGGGTGTATGCCCAGGCCCTCAAGCCTAGAGATGTCAAGGCTCAAACCCATGCTCAGGTCTTACTCAAGTTCCGTAAAGGGTATATAGCGTTTGTCGAGGCTAGCTGGAGTATGCCTGATGGATTCCCGTTTACGACCTACTTCGAAGTGGCCGGGACCGATGGTATAGTTCTACTTGACAGCCGAGCTTCTACTCCGTTAACGATTCACAGAAGAGGAGGCGTCGAGGAGCTTAGCCCCGTGGACAGGGACGGATATCTCCTAGAGCTTCAGCACTTTGCTAGGTGCGTGTTGGAGGATAAGACGCCTATGGTCCCTGGTGAGGAGGCTGTTAAGACACTTGAGGTCTGTTTCGCAGCCGTCGAATCGAGTTTAACAGGTGAGCCTGTGAATCTTCCGTTGGAGGAGGTGTAGGGTTTGAGAAGGCTTAGGGCTGGTTTGATAAGCTTCGCCCACATGCACGCCTACAGCTACGCCAGGGTTCTAAAGGAGCTTCCAAACGTGGAGTTCGTGGCCATAGCAGACGACGATAAGGCTAGGGGTGAGGAGGCTTGCCGAAGATACGGTGTGAAGAGGTTTTACGAGGACTTTAGAGAGATGTTCAAGAGGGAGGAGTTGGATTTTGTAGTCATAACGTCTGAGAACGCTAAGCATCATGACCAAGCGGTAGAGGCCGCAGAAAACGGGGTTCACATACTCTGTGAGAAGCCCATAGCCACCAGCCTAAGAGATGCGGACGATATGATAAGGAGAGCTAGGAAGGCTGGTGTCAAGTTTCAGACATGCTTCGTGATGCGGTACAGCGACGTGGTGTTGAGGGTTAAGGAGCTCTTAGACTCAGGTGAGCTCGGTAGGCTCATGGCGATAACCGCTACGAACCATGGTAAGTGTCCAGGTGGGTGGTTTGTCGACAAGGAGCTTGCAGGTGGTGGGACCATAATGGACCATACGGTTCACGTCGCCGACTTAATGAGGTGGTTCACAGGTTCAGAGGCTTCGAAGGTCTACGCCGAGATGGGTATAAACATAAGGAAACAGCTTACGGTCGAAGATAACGCTTTGATCATGCTTAGCTTCAGGAACGGGGTTCAGGCGTCGATAGACCCGAGCTGGTCTAGGCCAGACAGCTTCCCGATATGGGGAGACGTCTACATGGAGCTCCTTGGCTCCGATGGGAGGCTTATGCTGGACGGTTTTAGACAGGTTGTATACTCCTCTAATGTAAAGGGTGGACCTACTTGGGTGCATCACTACTGGGGATGTGACGTAGACTACGAGATGGTAAGCCACTTCGTGAAGTGTATAACGGAAGACTTGGAGCCTAGGGCGACGGGCTTCGACGGCAGACAGGCTCTCGAAATAGCTTTAGCGGCCTACAAGTCGATAGAGGAAGGCAAACCTGTGGAACTCCCGCTTCTGTAGCCGGGTTTAAACGTTTGAACCTCCTTTAATTTTATCCGTCAGCTCCTTAACCGCGTCTTCGGTTGCCTTCACGCCTAGCCTCTTAAGCTCTTCAAGCGTCGTCTTATCCTCTGCCTCCGCGAAAACCCTGAACAGAGGCTCGGTACCCGAGGGTCTCACTAGAACCCAGTTCCGCCCGTAGTATGCCTTTACACCGTCTATCGTGACAAGCCGGTCATAGTCTTTCGGAAGCATCTCCTTGACGAGTTCGATCACCCTATGCTTTATGAGCGGGAAGACCTCTCTGTCGCATCTGACGTTAAGCTTAGCCTGCTCGTATCTAGGTAGGCTCTCCGAAAGCTCAGATAGAGATCTACCCTCCTTAGCCATGAGTTCCAAGACCAAGGCTACCGCGTAAGCACCCTCCCTACTCCAGACCCAGTCCCTGACTATCAAGCCCACGTTCTCCTCACCACCTATCTCGGCACCCGTCTCCTTCATCTTCTCGACCACATAGGGTTCGCCTACAGGCGTTAGAATCACTCTAGCCCCGACCATCTCGGCGACATCGTAGATCACGGAGCTTGTTATCACGGTCGTGACTATCAACCCCTTAGGCCTGTTTCTTAAGTAGTTTAGACATATCAGGGCTAGGATCCTGTCACCTTGAACGTACCGACCCTTCTCGTCTATGAAAGCTGCCCTATCGGCGTCACCGTCGTGAGCTACCCCCAGGTCAGCGCCTATTGACCTGACGGTCTCCATAAGCCTCGATAGGTTCTCAGGCCTAGGCTCGGGAAGTCTCTGTTTGAAGAACCCGTCCGGTCGGCAGTTTATGACCTTAAGGTCGCATCCGAGCTTCCGTAGAAGTTTTGGAGAGCTGTAGCATGCGGAGCCTCCACCGCAGTCTAGGACAACTCTATAGCCCCTACGCCTGATGGTGTCGACGTCCACCCTGCTTAGAATACCCTCCACATACATATCCGGTATACCCTCGACCCTCTCAAGCCGGCCTATATGACTCCAATCTACGTGTCTAAACTCTCCACGCCGGAGCATGTCTTCTATAACCCTGTCCTGGGTTCTGGAGAAGCCTGAGCCGTCGCCGTTCCAAAGCTTGATACCGTTCCACTCAGGTGGGTTATGTGAGGCTGTGATCATGACTCCTCCATCGGCTTTGAGTGTTTTAACCGCGAAGGAAAGAGCCGGTGTGGTCACCAAGCCCACGTCCTTAACGTTACAGCCTCCGCTTAGAAGCCCTGAAGAAACGGCCATGCTAAGCATCGCCGAAGACGTTCTCGGGTCTCTACCGACCACGACCGTTTTACCTGGTCCCAAGTAGTTGGCCATGCAAAGCCCTATCTTAAGAGCCAGCTGGGGGGTTAAGTCGACGTTGGCTACTCCCCTTAAACCGAAGGTTCCGAAGGATGGTTGAGGAGCTTCAGCATCCAACCTAAGCACCCTCCGTCCTAGATAGGTTATAGTGTTTAAGAATATAGGAGTTCTGCCATCGATGGTTATGGAATATCCATGCGTAATAGATGCGACTTGGAAACAAACTATTTAAACTACAAATATTTAACTACAAAACGGTGAAACACGTCTGAAAGCGAACAGGAAGACTTTGAACAAGAGTTTAGCAAAGACGAATGCGTCATACGAGAAGCTCATAGAACGATTGGTTAAGTGGGCGGAAAACCGTCCTGATATAAGAGTGTTAATGATCGTAGGTTCGAGAGCCCGTATGGATCATCCGGCTGACGAATGGTCAGATCTAGATGTTATAGTCGTCGCTACCGATCCAAGACGCTATCTTTCGACAACAGAGTGGTTAGAAAACCTCGGCAAGCCTTTGCTGACGTTCCTCGAACCCACCGTAGGGGGTCAGATGGAGCGTCGAGTACTTTTCGAAGGCATGCTGGATGTCGATTTCTCCATAATCCCGAGGGAAGTGATTCTGCGGCTTCTTCAAGGAGAAATCCCGCCACAGATCCTGGAGATATTTAAACGTGGAGTTCACGTCCTTTTGGATAAAGATGGAATTACGTCCCAGTTATACAGGCGTTTTTCCTCGGTAGAACTTCCGCCTCCCCACCCACCGACAGAACGAGAATTTCTTGAAGTCGTCTACGATTTTCTATACCACGCAGTTTGGACTTTAAAGAAAATACTTCGAGGAGAGCTTTGGACTGCTAAATTCTGCCTCGACTCGTACATGAAACGGAAATGCATGCTCCGGATGATAGAATGGCATGCTCACGTCAAGAGGGGTTGGGCCTACGATACCTGGTTCGATGGACGTTTCTTAGAAGAATGGGCAGACTCCGATGTAATAAAGGAGTTACGAAAAACCTTTTCATACTACGATGAAGCCGACATCAAGCGGGGATTACTGGCGACGATGAGTTTATTCCGAAAGATATCCATGGAGATAGCTGAGAAACTGAACTATTCGTATCCGATAGAGTTAGATAAGAAGATAACAGAGTGGATAAGATCGTTTTGTACCACTTCTTAGACGTTAGATGCCTGAGGTTATCCACTTGTATAGCCGGTCTTCATCGATCACCTCGACGCCCAGCCGCCTGAAGAACCTGTTGAGATTGGCTAGGTCTCTTTTCAGGAAGACGTCGCTCATGGGATGCTCTAGCGGAACCGCCTGGGATAGGTCTATCAGATACGGTAACCCCCTCCAGTACATTATGTTATACTCACTCAGGTCTCCGTGTACGAGCCCGGCCTTTCTGTAGAGTTTCCTGACGTCGTTTACCACCATCTTGTATACTCTAGCGGGGTTTCTAAGCTCGACCTCCCTCAGCAGAGGAGCGGGTACACCGTCCCGCCCTATGAACCCCATGACGAGAACGTTGTTTCTGACCGTCACGGGCTTGGGAACCCTGACGCCTGCACCATAGGCCTCTTTGAGGTTTCTGAACTCCTTCGAAGCCCACTGGTAGACGAGGCCGCGTCTATCTCGTCTAACCCTGCTGAACCTCGGGTCGCCTTCGATGTACATGAGCATACCCGTCCTGAACTCGGCCGTGATCGTTAGATAGATCTTCACGGCTAGGTCTTCACCCCTAGGGCCCTTAGCCCAGAAGAGCTTACTCTCCTTACCCGCCTTTATCGCCCCGTAGATCTCAGATATCACGTCTCTCCTGAGCATGCCGTAGAGCGTCATGAGGGTGGGCTTGTCGAACACCTCCTCCAGGGCCTCATACTCCTCAGAACGCTTGACCTTGAAGAGCTGCTCGACTATGTAACGCTTCTCCCTGAGAAGAAGCTTCCTCTCATGTTTCAGAAGCTTATCCTCTTCCATAGGCCGAAAACCTTCACGAGAACCTTAAGCCCAGTCCTGGGGTATGTAACCGTTCCTAGCGAGCCAGTCCACCTGGTTATGCGTGTAACGCCAGACCACGTCTCCCCGGGTCTTGAACTGGAAGTCCCATGGCGAAACGAGGACGATGTCGCCCTCCTTGATCCAGACCCGCCTCTTCATCTTCCCCCTTATCCTACAAAGCCTCGTATGACCGTCTACGCAGCGGACCAGAAGCCTATCGTAGCCGAGCAACTTCTCCACTATCCCTAAGACCTCCCCAGGGCTAGGTAGGACGAGCGTCTTAAGCTCCTCCTCGCTTATAACCTTCTTCTTACCCAGGTGAACCAGCCCTCCTTTTTCCAACCCTAGATAGAGGGTAAAGACTCATATAAACCTTGATTCATTCAGCCTAGAATTCAGCCTACATCTAGATTTAACGTTTAAGAGAATGTGTTCACCTGTAATGACGCCTCATCTCCTCGTGGTATGGTAGGGACATTATCCTATCGAGAAGCTTCTCAGCCTGCTCCATCGTCCTCGTCCAGGGGTCCATCATTATAAGCTGAAGCAATAGGCCGCGGTCTCCGGCTTCGTAGGCCTCCAACTCGACTTCGACAGGGGCGACGCGGTCTCGAAGGAGATATGCGATGACCAGCTTGGGTAGACCCTCGGTTTTCAAACCGTGGATACCATGCTTATCGACGAGCGCCGGGACCTCGACCTCGAAGTCCCGAGGCACTCCTGGAACTAAGTCGTCTCTATTGGGTATGTTGACTTGGAACACCCTCGGTATGTGGCAGGCTATGGATTCGACCAAGGACACTATGCTCTCGGCCGATTTACGTGGAGGGAAGACTTCTGTCACCTTCACGGAGGGGTCTTCGGCGACCTCGAATATTCTATCGACCCTCTGCTTAATCCATTCGAAGTATCCGCTCCACCATTCTGAGGGGTTCTCCCTCCACCTTCTCTCGGTCTCCTCGTCGACGTGGTACCAGTGGGGCCACGAACCCCCTCCAGGCGTACACGTGTCGCCTATCGGGAACGGGCCGAACCTTTTATAGAGGTCTACCGGCTTAGGCCCCATCCCATCGCTCAGGGGACATCGTTTCCAGTATTCAGCCGCCCGCTTCTCGACCCACTCGTCTATGAGCGGGTAAGCGTCCTCGCCCTTGTAGGTGAAGCGTGTCAGCCAGATGAAGTGGTTTACCCCCGGGGCCTCGAACTCTATATGTGCTCTTTCTAAGCCTAGTACCTCGGCGATGTGGTATACTCCCATGAAGCCGTGGCATAGGCCCACTATCTTAGCTCTGGGGTACTTACGTCCCAGATACGTTATACCTGCGAGCACCGGGTTGGCGAGTTGGATATACCAGGCGTCTGGACACAGGTCGAGGACATCCTCGACTATCGATTCGAAGAGTCTAAACTGGTAGAAGTTTATCCAAAAAGCCTCGTCGTGCATTATGTGAAGACTTCCACCATGCCTGTAGCCCAGCTCACGCGCTATCACCCATCCCTCTCGTAGCCTATGGTGGCCAGCGGCTAGGGCCGTGTTTATAACGAAATCTGCGTCTCTCAGCGATTCCCGCCTATCCATGGTCTTCTCAAGGTTCAACCTAACCCCGAGCTCTTGGGCATAACGCTTACAGAGCGAATACACGGCATTGAGCCTCTGCTTGTCGATGTCCATGAAGCACACCGTACTACCCTCGAGACCCGGGGTTAGACACAGGTCTCTGATCAGCGAAAGCGAAAAAACAGCGCTTCCAGCCCCGATTATACTCAACTTCACCTCCGCCAACCTTTACACCAGATAGAACCACAACCTCAACAGCTTAAAACACTTAGGCATTCCACGACGATATAAGCCCTTTAGGGAGCTTGAGAAGAGGGCTATAGGTACATTGCTCAAGTATCTGGTCCTTAACCGTCTAACGATAAAAAGGGAAGATTATGAAAATCTTTTTCCGAATATAACACCGATTGCCGCTACCGCTAATGCAAGGACTAGCAGGTATGGAGTTATCAATTGTAATCTGTTTACCGCTAATACTTCTCCACCAACTGGTGTAATGGCACATGGTGGAACATTCACTATCATTAAGTAGATGTCGCTGGTGTCTTCTGTGATGTTGTAACCGTTGAATGTGATGTAAAGTCTACTACACGTTACAGCGATGTCTGGATTTCGTCCTGAACTATACCACCAGTAAGCTGGATAAACCTCTCCATCAAAATATGTGAGCCTCGTCTCTGAAACCACGTCTCTTAACATATAGTAGACTTCACCGATACCCCAATTCGGAGATGGGGCGAAATCTCTCTGATCGATCCAAACTATATGTTCTCTATCTCCAGGGTCTATAGCTATGTTCTTTAAATAGGACCTGTATCCATCGTTTGATGTCAGCTGAGTCGGGGGAAGCGTGACTATTATCGATGGATCAGCAGGATCCCCATCTCTATCATCGAGATACGGTTCAACATAGAACAGGAAGAGCTCTGCTTGACCGCCAGTAGCCTGATACCTACTGTCATGGTATACCACATGTATGACATCGTTACTATCGATGGCCACCTGAGGTCTTGAATGCTTCCACTGCTCGCCACTATCTGTGAGCTGTGTCGGAGCTATGAGTATGCTACCATCGGAATCATCTGCCATCACATACCATATATCACGCCAATTATATGTATCTCCCGTCCAACCTTCGGTCACGAAGAAGATATGTGCATTCCCCGACGAATCTACAACGATCTCTGGTTCGCTCCAATCCACATCTGTATAAAATCCATCTGCTAATACTGATTCGGAAACAAGTTCGTTACCGTTGGTATCCATAACGAGATAATGTATTTCTCCCTCACATTCCCAAATATCGCCATCAAACCAAACTACATGAAGCCTCTGCCAAGCATCGATCGCTATGTTAGGCGCCCTCGATTTTACACCATCATCCGTACTTATTATAGTTTCTGGAATTACAGTTATATCATAGAAGTTTGCAGCATCTCCATCTCTATCATCGAGATAAGGATTAAACTTTATATAGATAACTTCACTTGCATCAAGGGTGATACTACCACCGTATTCTGTTTTACCGAATTGAGTGTAGAGACTGAAACCATGAAAAACCACATGAATATTATCATCGGAATCTATCACGATAGAGGGTCTTCTAACATGTTTACTGTTAGGTGTTGCACAGGGATTAAGGTTTGTCTCATCGATAAGCACGTTTCCATCAGAATCCAGCATCTTATAGAAGAGATAGGTTTCACCACTCGACCATACGATATGTACGTTCCCGTTAGAGTCCAAAGCTATCTGCGGAGTCTCCTCATCCCCACCGGTAGAAATCGCTTCAGGCCCATAGATCATAGTTACCTCATCGGTAGCATTAACGAGTACTGATATCGATAATAAAACGGTTAAAAGAGTCATCGCAAGAGCAATAGAAAGAAGCCTTGATTTTCCCTTAAATAAATTCATGACATATACCTCAACAAGGATTGTTATTTAAAACTTTTCGTCTTATATAAGAAGACAAAGAAGTTCTCGGAAGAAATGGCTCTTGAAATTTGCCTATGGCTAATAAAGAGGTTGGAAGTCGAAACCTAGCCCGACCCCGTTATCATTAGATTTCAGACTACGTCGGCTAAGGCCTTGAGGTATTTTAGGGATCTGCCGTACGCCTCCATAACGTCTGGATATCCTTTGTGGAACTCGATCGACATGAACCCGTCGTAGCCGACCTCTTTGAGGGTTCTCATGACCTGCGGATAGGGTAGCGTTCCCGTGCCCGGGATCCCGCCGTGGTTCTCTGACACGTGTATATGGACTAGGTAGCCGCTTATGAGCCTCAGAGCGTCGGGTATCCAAGCCTCCTCGATGCTCATGTGATATAGGTCAGCCATCGTTTTAACGTTCTCGCAACCCAGGTTCTCTAGGAATTTCAGAGTCTCTGACATCGTCTTGAGAATATTGGTTTCATACCTGTTCAGCGGCTCCAAGGCGAGTCTGACACCGTACTCCGAAGCCAACCCGTCGAGCCTTTTCAACGCCGCAGAAGCCTTGGCTAGAACGGTAGCCCTATCCACGCCGGGTGGTGTTCTGAACACAGGTAGTAATACTATAGACGTTTCGAGGAGCCTAGCCGCTTCGAAAGCCTGCCGACACCGGGCGTATACGCTCTCGAGCTCGTCTAAAGCAACCCTGACCAAGTCCACCCCCGACGCGAATATATCTGAGACCTGAAATCCATCTCCGAGAAGGGGCTTAACCGTTTCAGCTATCGGCTTCACGTTCTGCTCAGACGGCTCTCCGATGAAAAGCTCCACACCATCGAACCCGAGGCTTTTAAGCTTCTCAAGGTTCTCCTTCGTGATGCTTTTTCCCGCTAAGACCGCTCCAAACTTCAAGGGCATCTCGAAACACCGTGGAAATCTTAGAGGGAGTTTTATGTTTAAGCCTTTCCATCAGGCTGGGATACACATATTAGAGGGGCGGCTAATCCCTATTAGGAGGTGACCCCATGACTGGTGGAGGGTTTAAAGTCTATACGGAGACTATAAGGTTCAACACTCGTGGAGAGGTGGATTTCGTAGACCTCACAGGTAGGGTCGCGGAGGCCGTGAGGAAGTCGGGTATCCGGAACGGCTTAGCCCACGTGTTCGCACCCCACGCGACGGCTATCATAACGCTAAACGAGTATACGCCTGACCTGCTCAGAGACCTCGAAGACATGCTCGAACGTCTAGTCCCTAGGAGAGGCTCATATGAGCATCCGGTAAACGCGCATTCGCATCTCAGGTCTATGCTCATGAACCCGTCTAGGACGATACCGGTCGTAGACGGGAGGCTTGTCCTGGGAACCTGGCAGTCGATAATATTCGTCGACGTCGATACACATCCGAGAAGCCGAACGGTCGTAGTCCAGGTAGTCGGAGAATAGATATGCGTAACTGGGAGCTCGTGAGGGAGTCTATCCACATAGCCCTATGCTTCACCGCCGCAACCCTATACAATCAACTAGACTTGACAACCGCATCGGTTTTAACGGTCTCCATCATAACCGCCTATCTTTTAAACGAATACGCTAGGATTAAAGGTCTTAGAACCCCTCTTACAAGGCTTTATAACCGTCTGCTCGTCGGGGAAGAAGTTAAGCAACTAGCCCTGTCACCCATCTACCTCGGCGCGGCGACGTTAGCTTTGATGAACCTGCTACCCATAGGTGAGGCCTCTGCAGCCGTCGTGGTAGCCGGTTTAGGCGACGGATTCGCAGGTCTCCTAAGAACCGTCAAGGGAGAGCGTGAAAAACCGTCCTGGAGACTTAAAACCGCCCTAGCCGGGTTTACGTTAGCGGCATTGGCGGCCAGTCTCTATGTTGACCCTTATTGCCTACCCGTCGCATGCCTAGTAGCCGCGTTAATAGAGATGTCGCTTATGCGTTTAGACGATAACATATCCGTACCGGTTACGTCGGGGCTACTCATTCACCTGTCGACCTCGACGGGGTTTAACAAGACCCTGCGGGAAGCCGTCGAGACGATGGATGCAACGGTGTACACGTTCTTTAAACAGGTTCCGTTAACAGGGTTAACGGGCTTCTTAACCACCCTAGACGCTGTGCTTCCGGTGCTCTACCTGGCCTTAGCCTTCTCCGGTTTAAGGGAGGGTAGATGGAGGGATTCGTTAAAAGCGGTGGGGCTTTTAGCCGCTTCGACGGTTCTAGCCCAGTGGGCTAAGGTTTTCTTCAGAAAGCCTAGGCCTCCGGTCTCTGTTAAGACGGGTTACAGCTTCCCGAGCAACCACGCGGCTTTAGCCGGGGTTTCTGTAGGCTACTACCGTAAGGCTAGATACCTATCGACTCTGGCGTATGCGTTATCCATAGCGACCGTAGTCGAGATTCTGATACTTGGAAACCACTGGTTTTCAGATGTGGTAGCCGGGTTTCTGATAGGTCTCTTCATAACGCTACCCATCCGGGAGCTCCCATAGACCCGTCTTTCACCAACCTCTTGTATGAAACCTTAATATCGAGGGAGCACTATCGATATTAGGATATCGAGGTGTATATTAGATTATGGTTCAAACTCAACCCGGAACTGCTAAGTACGCTATATATGCTAGGTTTGAGGTCGACGGCGTCGTCGAGAGACCTGACGTCATAGGAGCCATATTCGGCCAGACCGAGGGGCTTTTCGGTCCTGAGCTAGACCTTAGGGAGCTTCAGAAGACCGGGAGAATAGGTAGGATAGAGATAAAGATAACGAGTAGACGGGATAGGACATACGGTAAGATCGTGATCCCGACGAGCCTCGACAGGGTTTCGGTCGCCATAATAGCGGCCTCGCTTGAGAGCATCGACCGGATTGGCCCATGCAGCGCTAAGGTTACGCTCGAGAAGATCGAGGACCTCCGGGAGGTTAAGAAGAAGCAGATAATCGAACGCGCCCGTGAAATCCTGAGGAAGTGGGAGATGGAGGTTTCATCGGACACCGATAGGCTGCTTAGGAAGCTTCTGGAGGAGGCTAGGGGCTATGAGGTCGTTAAATACGGCCCGGAGGGACTTCCCGCGGGTCCTGAGGCGGGGACCTCCGACACGTTGATACTGGTCGAGGGTAGGGCCGACGTGATAACCCTCCTTAAAGCCGGTATCAAAAACGTCATAGCCCTTGAAGGCGTCAAGGTTCCTGAGAGCGTGATCAAGCTTGCGAAGTCTAAGAAGAAGGTCATAGCGTTCCTAGACGGCGACAGGGGTGGAGACCTTATACTCAAAGAGCTTATGCAGACGGTTCCGATAACCCACGTCGTCAGGGCTCCGCAGGGCGTCGAAGTCGAGGACCTAACTCCTAAAGAAGTCTTGGAGCTTCTTGAGAGGGCCGAGAAGATCCCGGGTAAGGCTGTCGAGGTCTCTATGGAGCCTGTGAAGGCTGTGATCGAGGAGCTTAGGAACAGCCTAGAAGCCGTGGTCTTCGACGAGGAGATGAAGCCTATAGCTAAGATACCTGTGAGCGAGCTTGCGAACAAGCTTAAAAACATGGACGGCGTGAAGGCTGTGGTCTTCGACGGTATAGTCACCCAGCGGATCGTCGACATAGCGTCTGAGAAGGGTATAACCCTGCTTGTCGGGTGTAGGATCTCTGACATAGCGAAGAAGCCTAGAGGGCTCAGGATAATGAGCTTCGACGAGGTATCCTCAAGCTAGTATGAAAGGTTTATGAAAGACCGTCGTCTAAATCAGCGATAGTAGGGTTGCGGAAGGATAAGATTACAGTGTTTTCGAGGTCTAAGCTAGGTCTAGACCTAGCGCGCCTCATAGACGACCCTATGCTAGCCAAGGAGCTCAGCCCCAGTAACGTCGACGTATCATATAGGGTTCCCAGAGGCAGTTTATGCGTCCTCTGTAAAGGCGCTAGGATGCTATGCGGTAAGGCTAGATGCCCGATCGTGGTGAGGCTCACATACTACATCCGAAGCCTATCCCGGGTGAGAGGGCTTAGCCTAGACGGGTCTAGCCCTCCGAGCGTGTTCGTAGGTAGGATAGGATACCCACACGTATACGTCGGGCCTCTGACGCCTCCGGTTCACGGAGACACCTCGATAATGGATATGCCCGAGCTATGGTTCGGCAAGCCGTTAGACGAGATCGTGGAATACCGGTTCAGCCTGGTTAGGGGTAGGTTCAGGACTAGGGTCGACCAGCCGATGGGGTCGAACAGGCTTTTAGACGAGGTCAGAGACCTTGCCCTATCGAGCTTATCTGTAGACGTGGAGATGACGTTCAGGCGGAGGCCTAGGAGGGTTTTCATACTAGACGACGAGGTTCAGCCCTTCGGAGCCTCAGCCCCTGTGAGGTCGCTCAGGATAGGGACTTTGAAGCTCGACTATAGGCTCGAGAAGGCCTACAGCGACTACGACCTGAAGGCTTCGGAGGCCGTCCTAGACCTCTATAAAAGCGGCGTCCCTGTTTCTAAGATTCAGAGAGCCTTCAGCGTCGGGGCTTTCGGAGAGCTTAAGCGTCGAAGACTCGTGCCTACGAGGTGGAGCATAACAGCCGTCGACAGCATAGTCTCCAAGGCGCTTATAGAGAGGGTTAAAGACAACCCCGTCATAAACGAGTATAGAGTTTACGAGTCTAACTACCTAGACAACAGGTTCGAGATACTCATGCTCCCTGAGAGCTGGAGCTACGAAAGCATAGAGGCCTGGTACCCAGGGACCGTGTGGAATCCGAGAGGCGGGGAGGTGGCGATGTACGGAGACTACGAGGGCTACTACGGTAGAACCACGTACGCAGATATGGGTGGATGCTACTACGCCGCTAGACTTGCGGTGGCGGAGAAGCTCGTGGCAGAGGGGAGGCAGGCGTCCGTCCTGATACTACGGGAGGCCCATCCAGGCTATATAATGCCCGTCGGGGTCTGGCAGGTTAGGGAAAACGTCAGGAACGCCCTCAGAAAACCGCCGTTGAAGTTCGACAGGCTCGAAGACGCGCTTAGGCATATATTCTCGAAGCTCGCCCTACCTATGGAAGCCTGGCTACGGAAGAGCACGATCCTGCGTAACGCCTTACACCAGCGGAAACTCCCCGCCTACTACTAGCGATAGACTGAGAAGCTCAACGGATAAGGTGATGCGGCTGGCGGGATTTGAACCCGCGATCGGGGGCTTGGAGGGCCCCCATCCTAACCAGACTAGACCACAGCCGCCCTCAGGATCAGGTTAGATTATCTGGGGGTTTATAATTTTTTATGCTCTAAGCTGCTTTCTCAGCTTCTCGACAGCTTCGGCTAGTCTTCTCTCGACGGCGTATTCCTTCTCCTCTAGGCTTTTGAGCTTCTTTTCGAGCCTTTCGATGAGTTTGCGTCTATGTTCTAGGGCTTCTCGGACAGTCTCTGGGCTTGGCCCTCCGACCACCTTCCTGACCTCGACGCACTTAGACGGCGTTAGGGCTTCCCTAACCTCTTCGTCCGCCAGGTTCATGGGTTTCCCATAGACCCTAACCGAAACCTCGTCTAGGAGCTTTCCATCAACCTGTTCGGGCTTTAACCCTCTGGATAGGGCCTCGGAGACGAGGGCTCCGACTATCATGTGGGCCGTCCTGAAGGCTAGGCCCCTTCTTCTAACGAGGAGGTCGGCGAGCTCTGTGGCAGTCGAGAACCCCTCGGACACTCTAATCCTCATGGCTTCGGTTTTGAACTCGACGTTCTTTAAGGCCCCTGATACTATTCTGAGCATAGACCTAACCGTCTCGACGGAGTCCCAAAGCCTCGGCGTAACCTCCTGAAGGTCTCTGTTGTAGGTCAGCGGTAGGGCCTTAAGCATCGATAGGGCTGCCGCGAGGTTTCCGTAGACCCTGCACGCCTTAGCCCTCGTCAGCTCCATCGTGTCTGGGTTCTTCTTCTGAGGCATTATGCTGCTGGTAGACGAGTATTCGTCTGGAAGCTCGGCGTACCCGAACTCTAGGCTACTCCATAAGACTAGCTCCTCGGCTATCCGGCTTAGGTGGGTGGCCAGTATGGCTAGGCAGGATAGGGTTTCGAGTATGAAGTCTCTGGCCGAGACGGCGTCCATGGAGTTTTCGACGAGACCGTCGAACCCGAGGAGCTCAGCCGTCCTAAACCGGTTTATCGGGAACCCTGTAGTAGCTAGGGCTCCGGCTCCTAGCGGGGATAGGTTAACCCTCTTATAAGCGTCTAGAATCCTCTCGAAGTCTCTCTCGAACGAGTCGAGGTGGGCGTTTAGATGGTGGGCTAGGGTCACCGGTTGCGCGTGCTGGGTATGCGTATAGCCGGGCATTATGGCGTCTAGATGCTCTAGGCTACGGGAGTGTAGAACCTTCATCAGCTCTAAAAGCTCACCCAGTAGTCCGATTAGTTGCCTCCTGAGGGCGAACCTTATGCACGTGGCGACCTCGTCGTTCCTAGACCTC
>Ga0180302_10000450_pt1 | contig 17945 bp, 19 predicted proteins | sample GuaBasSediGuay17_FD_121794 | JGI IMG/M metagenome (GOLD analysis project Ga0180302, IMG submission 121794) | Subseafloor sediment microbial communities from Guaymas Basin, Gulf of California, Mexico - Guay17, Core 4571-4, 12-15 cm | ecosystem: Environmental > Aquatic > Marine > Hydrothermal... | reverse complement strand
GACTTACGTAGAAGGTTTATTAACGAAAATCCTTAATATTTTTGTAAATGACTAATGCTGTAGCTTATATTCGGGTTTCCAGTAAGGAGCAAGATGAAAGTATTCAGTTAAAGTCGATTCGAGAGTTTGCTTCTGAGCGGGGTATAAACATTATTAAGGTATATATTGATAAGGGAGAGAGTGGCGGAAAGGCTTTTTGTAAGAGGCCGGCTGCTAGTCAAATGCTTATGGAGCTTGATACTTTAAAGCCGGAGTTTATTATTTCATGGAGTTTAGACAGATTAGGTAGGACGATGTTAGATACTTTAAATACGATTATGAACCTTGAGCAAAGGGGATACAAGGTTATTACTGTGAAAGAGGAGTGGCTTCAAATTTTAGATCAAAATATGAGGAAATTAATATTATCGATACTTTCTTGGGTGGCAGAGTTTGAACGTAGAAGAATTAGGGAGAGGCAGTTGGAGGCTTGGAGGCAAGGTAAGCAAAAAGGACGTCCTCCATCTATGACTTTAGATCAAGTTAGGAAGTATGTTTTAAAATATAAGGAGTTAGCTAAGCATAATAAGAAGGCATTATGGCATATAGCAAGGTCGGAGGGAAATAAAATTAGCTATCCACGATTTCTAGAAAAGGTAAATAAAGTATTAAGAGAGTTAGGTTGGTGGTAAGTCATATTGATATATGGTATTTTAATAGTATTATAGTATTTTATTAGTGGTAAATGTAGTCGATGGATATAAATAGTATCGTAAAAGTATATAAGTAGAACATTTAAAGTTACTATTCATTTTAGTTATTTAATATGTAATGAGGTTGTTAATATGGTTAGAGCTGATTTAGCTGGCACAATATTAAGGATAGTGGGTATCGTGGTAATACTTATTATTGGCTGGCATTTACATGTAGCTGACATTTTTTCCTCCTCATATGAGAGTATTAGTGTAGCTGCTAACATGGAGGAGTTTCAAGGTATAATTGAGGATGTTGCCATAGAATTGTCGTCAACCGCACCTTTTGAGGCTGCTGCCACCGTAGTTGGCATATTAATCTTTATTATTGGAGCTTTATTTGGTCCTAAATGTTATATTGAGGCATGGCCTAAATGGCTAAGAGAATTAGTTAAGGCTATTAGCATAATTATTGATATAATATTTCCAGTCATGATAGTTATTTGGTTTTTAGGAGTGGTTCATGAAGCCTTAGGAATTGAGGATTTAGCATTTGCATCAACAATTAGCAAGCAATTTACGTTAGCCTCAAGCTCATACGTAGTTGCAATTCTATTTTTCGCACTCGGACTATTATCTCGATTTATAGATGCAGCCCTCGCTTCTACAAAAGGAGCTACCATAGCAGCAATATTACTAGTAATTGGTGTAATAATCAACGTGTATGCAGCGTCAATTATCGTTCAAATTGTTAATCAATTTCCAGATACTAGTACGGCGTCAGATATGATTGCGAAATATATGAAAAATCCTCAATTTATAACCTTTGAGGAGATACGAGATACTGTAGCGCTTATATTTAAGATTACAGCTAACACATTAGTCAGTCTCAATATGTTCTTAATTATACTTCCATTTTACACGCTGCTTTATGGTATTGGGGAGCACTTCTTTAAAGCTAGAGTACCTCCAGTAAAGAGTGAGTAGCTATATCAACCACTTACCGTCACGAATAACTACTCCTCCATCCACTATAACCGTCGGCTCTTTAACTAATGCATCTATATGTATGCCAGCCTTAACCTTCCCTCCAAAAGTACTGTTATCTCCAAATGCTAAGTGAATAGTTCCCATAGCCTTTTCATCTTCAAGAACAATTCCAGATATTTTTGCTGATGGGTTACACCCTATTCCAAATTCAGCTGGAAAGTTAAATGCCTCCTTCCTACCGGCACTCCTAAGTATTTCCTCCAGTTTACCAGCATATTTACCTTCAAATTTAGTCGCATATCCCTTGTTAACTTCGACTTTAATTGGCTCGTCTATAATACCAATCTGGGCAATGCTTCCATCAATTACAACTACTCCCTCTCCAGTACCTTCAACCGGCGCTACATATACCTCTCCAGCAGGTAAATTTCCCCATTCACCCGGATTCCTATATAAACCAGTATCTACCTCAAACTCTCTACCTTCAACAATAAACTTTATATCAGTTCCTAGTGGACTAGTTATTCTAACTTCATGAGACCCCTTTAATGCCTCGGCCATATTACCCCCTAACTTAGCTACAACTTCATAATCAACGTTTAAAGCTCTCATAACCATATCTTCAGTTATTCCCGGCATTGTAGCACCTCTAGCTCCATGTTCACAAGCTAATCTTCTAGCTTGAGTATGCGTTAAGCTATAATACGTAGGAGCAACAAACACATCTACATGTTTCCACATTTCAGCTATAGGCTTCGGCGGCTCTTCACCGCTCCTACTCCTCGGTTTCATAACAGTCATTAGAGATTCCGCACCTAACTCCAGTCCAGCCTCAAAGAAAGCCTCTCCAATTTTATATTTAGCAGTATCTGTGATTACAAGTAGCGTCTCTCCAGATTTTAAGTTAAAACTCTTCTGTAAGACCGTTTTAGCAATTTCCTTCAAGGAAATACACCTCAATTATAGAGGGATTACAAAGATTAATTAAAGTATAGTATACATTGATTCTTAACGGGAGGGATTAAGAATGACTCTCTATAAGCAGATTTCTGAAGTATGTGATTTATTAGATGATCCAAAAATTTCAGGGGATAAAATTAAGAGTATACTGGAGGATAAAGGTGTAGACTATATCGATTTGAAAACTATAGAAGATGACGGCCGGTCAACCGATTTTCTAAAGATTATAATTAAAGGTATGAATGATAAAGCTCCTAAAATGGGTATTATTGGAAGATTAGGAGGTGTTGGAGCTAGGCCACTTCAATTAGGCCTTGTTTCCGATGCTGATGGAGCTATAGTAGCATTATCATGTGCATTTAAACTATGCGAGATGAAGAAACGAGGTGACGTATTAGCTGGTGACGTTATAATTACAACTCACATTACACCTAGAGCTCCAGTTAGGCCTCATAAGCCGGTCCCCATGATGGAATCTCCAGTTGACATGTTTAAACTGCTTAAGCATGAAGTTGACCCTAAGATGGATGGAATATTATCGATAGATGCTACTAAAGCTAATAGAGTTATTAAATCACCCGATATAGCAATTACACCAACTATTAAGGATGGTTGGATATTAAAGGTAAGTGATGATTTATTAGATATCTACTCCTGGGTTACCGGACATGAACCGTATGTAGTTCCAATAACTATGCAAGATGTAATTCCATTTAGTACTCCAGTATATCATATAAATAGTATAATACAGCCGTGGATATACACTAGCGCTCCAGTAGTTGGTGTCGCTATAACGGCAAAATCAGTAATTCCAGGAAGTGCTACAGGGGTGACAGATATATTTGCCTTAGATAAAGCATGTAGATTTGTAATTGAGGTAGCTAAGGGATTTACATATAATAGAATTAAACTATACGATGAGGGGGAATATAGGAAAATTAAGGAGATTCATGGAGATATAGGATTGATACTAAGAAAAGGGGCTCCGTGAAGAATTAACTGCATAGATTTTTATAGATAAATTTTAATTAATGGCTTATATAGATAGTATTATGTCGAAATAGACTTGTAAAAATAAGTTATGGTGGGATTACATGAAAACTAGAAGTGGGATATCTAAGTTAGCGATTGCGATTATCGTGGTCATCATAGTGATAATTGCTGGCGTAGCTATTTATATGCTTACTGCAGCTCCAGGAGCTCCAGCTAAACCATTAACTCTAGTATATGCTACAACTCAAGCTACTATGAGCTTCGATCCTACAGATCACGCTGACGAAACAACAACTATATGTGTAGTAAATACATATGATCCATTATTCTATCCTCAGAAAGGTAAGCCTCCAAAGCCATGGTTAGTAACTGAGTGGAGTGTTAGTGATGATGGATTAGTTTGGACATTTAAGATTAGAGAGGGTGTCAAATTCCATACTGGCCGTGAATTAACCGCTGAAGACGTAGCTTTCTCAATAAACAGAGAGCTTACAATTAAGAAGGGAATGTCCTATTTATGGGTTGGAGTAATTGATCACGCTGAGGCTGTTGATAAATATACAGTTAAGTTTTACTTGAAGAAGCCGTATGCTGAGTTACCAGCTACATTAGTACACTTATTTATTGTCGATAAGGAGGAGGTCATGGCTCATATTAAGAAGCCTGGTCCATATGGAGAATATGGTGACTATGGTAAGGAGTGGTTGTTGGAGCATGACGCTGGTTCAGGACCATTTAAGGTTGTAGAAGTTAAGAAGGGTGAGAAGATAATATTTGAAGCCTTTAAAGATTACTGGCATGCTAAGGAGACTTATGGTGGATGGCCTGATAAAGCTCCTGAGAGAGTTGAATACTATGTTTATGGAGAACAACCAACTTTAGTTACACTGTTAAGAGGTGGTAAGGTCGATATTGTTGAGCAATGGCTACCACCAGCAACCTTTGCAGAGTTAAAGAAAGAGGCTGGAATAGTTGTAAAGGAGGATCCTGATGTAAAGTTATTCTTTGTATCTATGCATAATCAGAAACCGCCGTTTGATGATGTATGGGTACGTAGAGCTGTTTCATATGTTGTTAATTATAAGGAGATCATTGATACGGTATTTCTCGGTGGTGTTCAAGCGATTGGACCGGTTCCACTTGCTGCGCCTGGTCATAATGACGAATTAACACCATATGAGACAAACTTAGACAAGGCTATCGAATGTTTAAAGAAGTCTAAATATTGGGATAGGTTTAGAACTGGCGAAGGATTTACAGTAACTTATATGTATGTTTCAGGGCTTGAATCTGAACGTATGGTAGGCGAGTTATTAAAGAAATATCTTGCACAATTAAACATTACGGTCGAGTTTAAGCCTGAGAAATGGGCTACTATGTGTGAGTTGATGTCAAGTCCAGAAACCTGTCCACATATGGTTGCAATCTTCCATACATTAAAGTATCCATCTCCAGACTGCCATACATACCTAATGTTCCACTCAACCGCATGGGGTACTTTCATGAGCTGCATGTTCTATAAGAATCCAGAAGTTGATAGCCTACTAGATCAAGCGAGAGCCACTCCAGATCAGGCTCAAAGATATCAGCTATACAAGCAAGTACAGGAGATAGTTTATGACGAGGCTGCAGCATTATTCTTAGTTAACCCACTACATAGAATAGCATATAGGGACTGGGTTAAGAACTATGAGTACATCGGACTGTTAGGTTACGACTTAAACTTTTACTACTTAAGATTGGAGGGTAAACCAACTGGATGAAGTTTAGGGATTACCTCATTAGACGTAGCTTACAAATCATTCCAACATTAGTAGGTCTATCCATTCTCATTTTTTATATTACCCGTGTAATGCCTGGTGACCCTATTAGATTATACTTAGGTTTAGAAGCTACTGAAGAGCAAGTTGAATATTATAGGAAATTATTTGGGTTAGATAAGCCATTGTATATTCAATATTTAGATTATTGGGTGAACCTATTTACTGGTAAAGCAACCTTAGTTTCTTTATATACTGGTCGTAGTGTAGTTGTTGATATTGTCAGTTACCTTCCAACCACTCTAGAACTAATTATTGTTTCAATGATCTTTTCTTCAATAGTTGGGATTGCGTTAGGAGTAATATGTGCAATTTATAGGAATAAATTTATCGATAACATTCTTAGAGTTACGGCTATAGCTGGTGTTTCCTTCCCTAGATTTTGGATTGGATTAATACTTCAGTTGATAATAGGTTATTATTTAGGGATTCTACCTATAGCCGGACATTATACTCCTAGTAGAACAATTACTGGATTCGTATTACTTGATAGTTTAATTACAGGCGATATAGCGTCATTTTTCGAATGTATGAAGTATATGATTTTACCCGTTATTACATTATCATTTTCACCTATAGCTCAAATTATGAGAATAGTTAGAGCCAGCGTTATTGAGGAAATTAGTAAGCCATATGTAGCTACATTAAGAGCTCACGGGTTCCCCGAAAACCTCTTATACTATAAGTATTTATTAAGGCAGGCTTTAGTTGTAGCAATTACGATAATTGGAATGTTATTTGGCTTTTTCGTATATGGAGGATTTGAAGTTGAAATTGTATTTGGTTGGCCTGGACTAGCATGGTATACTGTTCAAACAGCATTATATAAGGACTTTAATGGATTGGTCGCTGCAGTTATGGTTATTGGAATTATAATGGTGGTGGTAAATTATGTTGTTGATGTAGTATATAGTTATTTAGATCCGAGAATTAGGATTAAGATGATGGAGGCTAAGTAGATGAGGTTGTTTAGGTTAAGAGTACCCCCACAAATTGAGTTTAGAAAGAGAGATGTGTATGTTATGGCACTTAAGATTAGGCGTAGTCCAACAACATTACTCGGGTTAATTATGGTTGCCGGTGTAATATTCATAACGGCGTTCGGAGAGTTTATCGCCCCATATCCTCAGGATTACTCTGCAATACATACAGAAATAACCTTCCTACCACCATGTCCAGAGCATATATTTGGAACTGATGAGTTAGGTAGGGATGTATTTAGTAGGGTGATTTTAGGAGCTAAAGTTTCAGTTGTAGTTGGAATTAGCGTAGTATTGCTTTCCGTAATAATTGGTACGCCAATAGGATTGTTAGCTGGGTATATCGGTGGTAAGATTGAGACTATAGTCATGAGAATAACAGATATATTCCTATCTATCCCATCAATCGTATTGGCATTAGCTGTTAGTGCCATCTTAGCTCCTACACTTGAAAACGCTGTATTAGCTTTAACTATTGGTTGGTGGGCATGGTATTCTCGTTTAGGCTATAGTTTAGCGGTTACTCTAAAGAATAATGATTATATACTGGCGTTGAAGGGGATGGGTGCAAGTAGTTGGTATATTATAATTAAGGAGATGATGCCTAATGTAATACCGATTCTAGCTGTAAAGGCAACTTTAGATATTGGATATGCTATATTAGCTGAAGCTATATTAGGATTTTTAGGTTTTGGAGTTAAGCCTCCAACACCGGAGTGGGGGACGATGTTAAGTCAAGCCCGTGTTCATATGCCTGATAAGTGGTGGATGGTTACATTTCCAGGTATAGCAATATTCATAACTGTAATGGGATTTAACTTATTAGGTGATGGATTAAGGGATGTATTAGATGTAACTGAGCAGTAATTGGAGGTTATAAAATGGTACTTCTTGAAATAAGGGATTTATATGTTGATTTTAGGACAGTAGATGGATTAGCTAAGGTAATTGAGGATGTAAGTTTCGATGTTAAAGAGGGGGAAAGTTTAGCTTTAGTCGGTGAATCTGGATGTGGAAAAACTACGATTATTAAGGCGATTCTTAAGATTTTACCGGATTACGCTATTGTTAAGGGAAGTATTAGGTTTAGGGGAATCGACTTACTTAAGCTTAAGGAGGAAGAATTTTATAAGATTAAGGGAAAAGAGTTTAGTTATATTCCTCAAGAACCATTAACGGCACTTAGCCCCCTATATACAATTGCAGACCACTTTATAGATTTGTTTGTATCTAGTGGTAGACGTAAGATAGGCTGGTTTGAATACGGTAGTTTAAGGAAGAAGATGGCTTCTGAAATCTTGGAGAAAGCTGCTGAATATTTAAGGATAGTTAAAATTCCAGATCCAGATAGAGTGTTAAATAGTTATACTATACAGTTGAGTGGAGGGATGCTCCAACGTTGCTTAATTGCTATGGCTATAGCTAAGAACCCATCCCTAATTTTAGCTGATGAGCCGACTACAGCCTTAGATGTTATAACTCAGAAGGAGATTTTAGGTCTTATGAGGGATCTAAAGGAGAGATTGAGAACAACATTAATTTATATTACTCATAATCTTGGTGTAGCTAGAGAAATAGCTGAAAGGATAATTGTTATGTATGCTGGTAGAATCGTTGAAATAGCCTCTTCAGAAGATGTACTATTAAACCCTTTACACCCATATACTAGAGGTTTAATTGAGTCCATACCAAAGCTTACAGGCGGGGAGCTTAAAGGTATTGAGGGAGGAGTAATTAACTACTACGACCCACCTAAAGGCTGTAGATTTCACCCTAGATGTCCATTCGCAAAAGAGCCATGTCGTAAAGAAGCGCCTAAATTAGTTAAAGTTGACCATGAGCATTTAGTTGCATGTCATATTATAGGTGAGAGGACTTGACAGAGGAGTATATTTTGCAAGTTGTAAATTTAAAAAAGTATTTTCCGATTACAGCTGGTGTACTTAGTAAGATTGTAGGGTGGATTAAAGCTGTAGATGATGTTTCATTTAATGTATTAAGGGGGTCTACCTATGCAGTTGTAGGAGAATCTGGATGTGGAAAGACCACACTTGGAAGGACTATCGTTGGAATATATGAGCCTACTGATGGGAGAGTTATTTTTGAAGGGGTAGATTTAACTAAAATTAAGGATAAGAAAAAGGCTTTAGAGTATAAACGTAAGTTAGCGATGGTATTTCAAGATCCGACTTCATCATTAAATCCTAGAAGGAAGATAATTGATATAGTTACTACGCCATTGGATATTTATAAGTTAGACCGTGGGAAGAATAAAATTAAAGTGGCGGGAGAACTGTTAAAATTAGTTGAGCTTGATGAAACTTTCATTTATAGATATCCTCACGAGCTTAGTGGCGGGCAGAGACAGAGAGTAGCTATCGCAAGAGCACTAGCATCTGAACCTGAACTTATCATCCTAGATGAGCCTACATCAGCCTTAGATGTGTCAGTACAAGCAAAAATTTTACAGTTATTAGAGAGACTTCAGAAGAAACTTAATTTAACATATGTATTAATTACTCACGATCTTAGCGTAGTTAAGCATGTAGCTGACTACGTAGCTGTAATGTATGCTGGGAAATTAGTGGAAGAAGGGCCGAGAGAAGAGCTATTTAACAACCCCTTACACCCATATACTAGAGCATTACTCTCCGCAATTCCAGTAATTCTACCAGAGGAAGTCAATTTTGTTTCAAGGTTTAAAGTTCCACTTCCAAGTGGAGAACCACCTAAACTATCAGATCCACCTCCAGGCTGTAGGTTCCATCCTAGATGTCCAAATGCCATTAAGGGAAAGTGCGATGCTAAAACACCTCCATTTACTGAGGTTAAGAAAAGTCATAGAGTTGCATGCTACTTATACACTTAAAATTCTACTTATCCTTTAAGAATATCCTTAATAAAATCTACTATTGGTTTTCCAACCGCCTTCTCAATCGGCTCATATACTTCGTGATAAAATAATCCAGCTCCTAGTGGAATACTAGTTCTAGGTATTACTACCAGTAATGCCTCTATACCTATATCAGCTTCTGCAGATGAAATAGGCTTTCCAGAGGATAAGTCTACTAATGATATTAAGTCTGGGAAAGTAGCTATTCTACTTCCATTCTTCTCTAAGGCAAGATATTCATTAACAAACGTAATACTATAATCACCTTTTTGACCACTGAGATTTAAATATCCTATATCAAATCCCTCCTTAGTTTCAAGTACTCGACTTGTAATTTTTACCTTATCGACTATTTCACCATTAAGCATCTTTACTATATCTTCACATCCTCCATAAATATCGTCATTCTCGATTCCTCTAAGTAACTTACGTCCCACATCTATTGCAAATGTAATAGCTTTGATAGCAGCATTTTTACGTACATAACTTATCTTAACTGGATTACGAGCTACCCCCACTACTCCTCCAGCCTCAACTGATGCCCTCCTAATCATTGATGCAGCTTTAGTTAGTGAACCCCTAACAATAACCTCTACATACTGATTTTTCTCAGGATTTCCACCGGCAGCCGCTTGAATGGAAATATAGTCTTTTACTCTATGTAAACCAATAGCACCCATTAAACCAGTTGGATGAGCACGACCATCACATGCAGCATTAAGTAAAGGTATTTTCAACTTTACACTTTGATACCATCCATTAACTGTATTAAACCCTCCATTTTCAGCCGGCATTAATGCTCCAACATTAACTCCAAAACTATTAATTAACTCTACTGCTCTAACTAAATGTTCAGGTTTAAGGTAGGATTCTTTAGCGGCTGGAGCTCCTACAGCTGAAACGGTTATTACAATGGTATCATCAGACAACTCATTAACATCATATATCCTTATCTTATCAATTTCTAAAGCCTTCAAAGCAAGATTCAATCCCTCTTCAATCGACCCTCCTCCACCACCGCCTAAGAAGGCTCCTCCATACACCGCAGCTTTAACATCCTCCTCCTTCTCAATAATTATCGGCATAGTTAAAACCTCTAAATACTAGTGAGTTTATCATAGATTTAATCTTAATTCATAAAGAATTATATACCATAATTAGTTTTTGGGTGATTCCTTGACTAAAATTGGCTTTTTAACTATTGGGCAGAGTCCAAGGGTAGATGTAACTAGTGATATTAAGGATTATCTAAAGGGTTTAAAGATTGTTGAGGCTGGGGCATTAGATGATTACTCTAGAGAATATATTGAGGAGAGGTTAGCTCCGGAGGAGAATGAAGTTCCATTGATAACGAGAATGCGTGATGGATCAAGCATTAGAATATCTGAGGAGAAAATTATTCCATTACTCCAAGAGAAAATATCGCTGCTGGAGGAGAAGGGTGTGGAGGCAATTGCCATATTATGTTCTGGAACGTTCCCTGAATTTAAAAGTAGGGTTCCAATTATTTACCCAGATTTAGTATTAAAAAGCTATGTTGCCCCCTTAATATCTGAAAACGATATCCTAGGAGTTATAGCTCCTCTTCCAGAGCAGGAGAAATATATTAAAGAGAAGTGGTTAGAATCTGTAGGAAGGGTCGCTATTGAATTTGCCTCTCCATACTCTAGTACTAAAGAACATTATATTACCTGTTGTAAGAGCTTACTTAGTAAAAATGTGAAGGCGGTAGTATTAGATTGTATAGGTTATAGCTCAAGTATTAAAAGATTAGTAAGGGAGATAACGGAGCTACCAGTTATATCAACGAGAACATCGCTAGCTAATTACCTAAGAGAATTATATTTATAATGTACTGCGGTAATTTTTTTATAATCTAATTTATGTTATGTAATGAGTAAAGATTAATCCAGAAACTGATAATCTATTTTAGGTGAAATTATGACGATGTTTATGGAGCTTTTTTCAGCTGCTTATAAGGTGGCTAAGATTTTAGCTGGCGTTAAAGAAGGGGAGTCCGTGCTTATCCTCGCAGATACAGTTGTAGATAGGGAGATGGTTGATTATGTAGCTTCAGCTGTACATTCCTTAGGTGGGGAAGCTGTTGAAATGATATATGAAACTAGGGAGGAGGTTGATATTGAACCTCCTAAAGTGGTTTCTAAGGCTATGGAGGCTAGTGACGTAATAATAGACTTTGTAAAGCAATATATTATACATACAAATGCATTTTATAATGCATTGAAGGCTGGAGCTAGAATATGTGATTTAACGGGAATGACTCCTGATATGATGATTAGATTGATTGGCCGCGTAGATTATGAGTTAATGTGTGAACTTGGTGATAAGCTAGCTGAGCTGACTAAAAAGGCAAGGGAGGTTAGAATAGTAAGCGATGTAGGGACGGATGTAAGCTTTGAAAATGATCCTAATAGGCCAGTATGGCATAATGATGGAAAGGTTAGATCTAAGGGGGAGTACAAGTTTTTAGGTGGACAAGTTTCATGGGCCCCCATCGAAGATAGTATAAATGGAACATTAGTGGTTGATGGATTTATATGGCCTCCAGACGAAATAAGTATTCTTTCAAATCCAGTTAAGTTAACTATAAAGGAGGGTAGGATCGTTAAAATTGATGGTGGGGTTGAAGCATCAATATTTGATAAATGGCTAAATAGCTTTAATGATGAAAAGATGTTTTATGTCGCACATGTTTCATGGGGGTTCCACCCTAAAGCTAAATATACTGGGATTCCATTAGAGGATGAGAGGGTATATGGTACGATTGAATTTGGATTTGGATCCCAATCTCCAAGATTTAAGGGTAAAGTAGGATTAGCTAAGTCTCATACAGATGTTGGATTAAGATTCCCTAAGATATATTTTGATGATGAATTAGTGGTTGAGAATAATAGGTTCGTACATAGTGAAATTGCCGACTTAGATAAGAAGTTGGTTGGTGGCGGTAAGTGAGTAGAGTTAAAGTCGGGTTAGTTCGAGTATTAACTTTACATGATGAGGAAGCGTTGAATGTGCATGGTAGGTTAATTGAGGAGAAATTCCCTAGTTTATACGTTATTAGTAGGTGTATAGAGGGTTTTCCTAAGGGACTATATAATTTTGAAATTGAGAAGAAGGCTATACCACATATTGTAAAGTTAGTAGGTGAATTTGAGAAGGAAGGTGTAAAAGCCGTAATTATTAGTTGTGCAGATGATCCAGGAGTTGAGGAAGCAAGGAAAAGAGTCAAGATACCAGTAATCGGTGCTGGTACAGCTGTAGCTTCAGTGGCACTAATTTATGGGGATAGAATAGGTGTACTAGGAATAACTGATGAAGTCCCAAGGCCAATTAAGAGAATATTAGGTGATAGGATAATTGGATATGAGAAGCCACATAATATTGAGAGTACGGTTGATATTGCTAAGAATAGGGATGAGATTATAAGGTCGGCTAAGAAGTTAATTGATTTAAATATAGATGCCTTAGTTCTAGCATGCACAGGATACTCAACAGCTAGAGTTTCAGACTTACTAAAAGGTATAATCGATATTCCAGTCGTAGATCCGGTGGTGGCATCTGGACTGCTGACATATTACTTAGTAGCAGTGACTTAATAGTTCTATTGGTGCATTAACACTGAGTAATAAAGAGAAAACGATACTATTTATCACCTTACTTTTAATTGGAACCATAATTAGGATATTATTCACCCCATATTCTTCAGGGCCTGATATACTCCAATTCTATGCCTTTGCTAAGACATTTGAAGAGGAAGAATTTTGCTTTTATTTATATGCTGATATTGGTAAAGTATATTGGCCATATAATTGGGCGTACTGTTATCCACCTTTATGGCTATTCTATTTATTTCTTAGCTATAAGTTATTGAATAATCCATCAGCGATTTTTAAGGTTGAGGGAGTTTATAAGGTTGATATGATATGGGTTAGCTTAATTAAAATACCTCTTATAATCTCCGATATTGTCATAGCATTACTCATAACTTATTATTTTAAAAAGTACAGAGGCTATGTTTTAGGGTTAATTTGGTATTTAAGTCCGGCTGTAATATATGTTTCAAGTATATTTGGAATGTTTGATCAACTAGTAGCCCTCTTCATATTCTTATCAATAGTTTTCTACGAAAAGAAGGGGGAGCTTTTAGCGGGCTTAAGCTCCGCTATAGCATTTCTTTTAAAGCAGTACGCCTTAATTCCCATTTCACTATTAATTCTCCACTCAATAATTTATAGAGGTAAGAAGCATTTCCTTAGACTCACACTTACAATGATCATAACTATATTGACTCTACTTGCACCTTTTATAATTTTTTGTGAAAAGCCATTTGAAAGTATGTGGAAAATTGTAAGTCTCATATTGTTAGCGAGATCTGCACCATACTATCCTAAGCCATACTGTTATAATTTTAATGGAATAACAAGCTTGTTAACATGGATTCATGATATATGTAGAGTTGAAACAATCGGATATTTTAAATTTTGGACATTAATATTAACACTTCTGTTACTTCCAATTATTTTACTAGTAATTAAGAAAAGGATAGAGAATACCTGGACTATAATGTTTTTAGGCTATAGCTGCTTTATAATTTCCCTTTGGAGAATTAACTATCAATATTTAATACCATTTATAATGCTCGCAATATCAACCTACATAACGGAGAAGGATAAATGGATTAAGAAGTTAACCCTGACATTAACACTATACCCTTCAATTTGGTTCTTTATATTTCCATGTTCATTCTGGTTTTACTATCACATTCCAAAACCAAATACCCAATTAATTAACATATTGAATATATTTAGTTTGAGAGTAGTTGTAGATTATATCTACATAATTTACAGTGTGGTATTTACTTTATTGGTAATTCTAACATATTATATAATTACTATGTGTTATTCTAAAGAGGAGGAATAAAAAGATAAGTAAGGTTTTAATAGGGAATTTTTTAACCCACGTATCTAGTTATCGATACTCCGGATGTTAAGTCTATTATAGCTCCACTGTAACCCCATATTATAGCGTTAAAGCCGAAGTACTTAGATAACTCCTTATTTAGTATCAGGATGTTATGGCAGAATACCCTTATCCTATCTCCATCATTAAATTCACTCCTCACTTCCTTCCAAGTTACTAATCCATATCCTGCTTTATACCATGTACTATTTTCGCCTATTACAACTACAGCTTTATACTCCCCATTACTAATTAATAGGTAATTATTTCCTTTGTATAATATTGTTCCATAGATTCCAAAGTAGTTATTAGTATGTGCATGTTTTCTTATAGAATGCTTTAGTATGATTGGCCTTAGTAATGTTAGATCTTCTTGCTTTAGTCCGAGGAGGAGATTAAAGGTTTTATTATCCTTACTAATTGACGCCATAACTATTAATGCCTCACCTTCCTCAACATAACCGTAAACTTTAATCCAGAATTTAATGCCGACATAGTTTCCATCTATAAAGAACCATCTACCCTTAGCAAATAATTGTCCGGAGAATTCTTCACTTTCAACAGTTACGCTATCATTTGAAACTAACGTAATTGTACCTTCAAATACCTTTACCTTAACATTTTCCTTAAACTTATAGTCCTCAGCTACCCCCTCCTCTCCACCATTCCAGGTCTTGCAATTTTCACACATCCATAGTGAGAGATCTCCATCATTAAACTTGGCATTGGATGTTACTGTTTCACTTATTGTTGCAGCCTCAGTATATGATTTTAATGTAATCGCTGAGAAAAGTAGCCCTACTATTACTACTGCTATAATCACATACTTATTAATCCTCATTCAATACACCCCAGTTAACCAATCACGCCTATTTAAAAATCTCTTATGAACACATCATATAGACGAATCGTCTATTTCAACTAGTATTGAAGCAAGTAGTCAATTTATTGGAACTATTTGAATTCTTTAAATTGTAAAAGTTGTAATGAATAAAGTGATGGATCGTGTAAGACTTAGGCGTAAATACCTATTTTCAATCCTATTTACAGTAATAGCATTATCTATAGTTATATACGTAGTATTTCAACTATCTATAAGCCAGGAAATATCTGAAGAGGAGATTATTTTAAATCAGGTAGATGATGTAAAACCTATAGTTAGTTTAATTAGAGGATTAGAATTCCCTGAAAATATGGGAATTGAGGTGATTAGTAAGAGGCAAGCCTTAGAGTGGTGGGCACCTCATGAATTATCGGAGGAAATGATTTATGAGGAGTTAGTTTATAAATTAACATTGTTAGTGCCTATAGAATTTAATTTAACCGCGGCAATGGGTAGGTGGACGGCGTCATTTATCGCTGCAGCGGCAGGATATAAGATCTATATAATTAAAGAGAATTTTTATAATACCAGTGATGAAGAGAGAAGGAGAACAATTGCTCATGAATTAGTTCACATTCTACAGTATCATTATTTTAAGATTAATTATCCTAAGGAGATTGATGCAGATTTAGCTATTAAGGCGTTAATTGAAGGTGATGCTGATTTTACAGCAGACTTATACTGTAATAAGACTGGAATTCCAACGAGGGAGAAGCCTATAATACCGATCTATTATCCATATCTAGCATTAAAATTATTTCCGTATATCTATGGGGAGCAGTTTGTAAAGTATATATATGATAATGGGGGATGGGAACTTGTAAATAAGGCATATGAGAACCCTCCGATTAGTACTGAGCAGGTAATGCATCCTGATAAATACTTGACTAATGAGAAGCCTAAGGAAACTATATTGTCAATTTCTATTGAGGGGGATGTTAAGTATAGGGGAACTATGGGTGAATACTATATCCTAGTAGTTTTAGCGTCGAAAATTGAATTTGATAAAGCTATGAAGGCCGCTGAGGGTTGGGGAGGAGACATATTAGCGTTATATAGAGTTGATGAAAAGTGGGTTTTATATTGGAATATTACGTGGGATACTAGTATTGATGCTGAGGAATTTTATGAGGCTATGATTAGCTCTCTACAATATATTGGGAATAAGGAATTATTATCAGATAATATGGGAGTATTTGTGGTTGATAACATTAGAATTACCGTCATTTTAAATGATGGATATACATTAATAAAAAGTGAATATACGGAATAAAGTAAGGGTTTAAGAATTTTAGGAGGTATTATTATGCGAGGTAAGATGAAGCTTATAATAGCTGTATTTGGTAAGAAAGGTAGTGGAAAAACAGCTTTAATTGAAAGGTTAATTAAGGACTTAACTAATCGAGGATATAAAGTTTCGGCGATTAAGCATGCTGGTTACTTAGAAATAGATAAAGAAGGTAAGGATACATGGAGATATATGAAAGCAGGGGCAAACGCCATAGCCGGAATAACCAATAATAAAGTATACCTTAATATTAATGCAGAAAATGGATTAGAATATTTACGTTGGGTAATTAATGAGTTTGTGAAAATTAGTGATGTAGTTATTACTGAGGGGTTTTTAGAGCAGTTAAAGGATGATAAAGGTGTACATAAAGTAGTTATTCCATGGGGATATAAGGAGAAGCTTAAAGTGTCAGATCCGATAATTGATGAAAATGCTAGCTTAGACCGGTATAATGAGATTCTGGGTAAAATATTAGATTTACTTAAGGGTTTAAGTAAGAATTAGAATATTCTAATAAGCTACTTTACCTATTTTTTGAATATGAATAGAGCTTTAGATTGGTTAATGGAGGCAAAGGAGGATTTAGAGTCTGCTGAAATACTATTAAGTGGTAATCAACCACATCATGCCTGCTTTCATGCTCAACAAGCAGCTGAGAAAGCTGTAAAGGCATTATTGTTAATGCTTCATATAATAAGAGCAGGACATTCAATTTTAGACTTATTAGAAGAAGTTAAAAAGCATATAGATGTACCTAATGATATTATTAATGCAGCTAAGATTTTGGATCAATACTACATACCGCCTAGATACCCAAATGCATTTGACTCCGGTTATCCAGCACAATATTATACTATAGAGCAAGCTAGAGAAGCTATAACTCTAGCTAAAAGAGTGATTGATTATGTTGAAAGAGTTAGATCAAGAATATATAGATAGGATTATTAAGGCTCTTAAAGATAAGGGAATAACGCCTGAAATCATAATTTTACATGGATCATATGCTAAGGGGACATACATAAGAGGTCTAAGCGATGTAGACATACTAGTTATAAGTAAGGATTTTAGGGATCTTAACTTACACGAAAGGTTCTCATTACTAGCTGATATATTTAAAGGATTTAGACCAAGAATCGAAGCTATAGGATATACGATGGAGGAATTAAAGGATCAAATGAGAAAACTAAACCTCATAGTTCTTGACGCATTAGAGTATGGTAAGCCCATATATGACGTAGGCAAATATAATCAATTAATAAAGGAATTTAATATTTTAAAGAGAAAATTAGAGTTAAAACCTATAAGGAGAGGATGGAAATTTAAGTAAAAATCGATTTTTAGGTTATTTCGTGTTTATAATAATATTTATCCGTTAGATTTCAATGAAATTTGTGTGTTTTTAGTGATGTAGTATGTGGAGGGTCCTATTTGCTGAGTGGCCAGATAAGCCTTATTATAATATGGCTGTTGAGGAGGCTATAGCT
>Ga0180302_10000448_pt1 | contig 17973 bp, 19 predicted proteins | sample GuaBasSediGuay17_FD_121794 | JGI IMG/M metagenome (GOLD analysis project Ga0180302, IMG submission 121794) | Subseafloor sediment microbial communities from Guaymas Basin, Gulf of California, Mexico - Guay17, Core 4571-4, 12-15 cm | ecosystem: Environmental > Aquatic > Marine > Hydrothermal... | reverse complement strand
TGACTAAAGGGTTAATGTCAAGAAAGGATTTAACTAAACAAGCTGTAATGATGGCATTAATACCTAGGTTAAATGAGAAACTTTATAAGAGGAATTATCCTAAGGCTAAAGAAGTACTAAGTACTCTTAAGACAAAAGGTGATGAAGTGTGGTAACAGTAATCGGAGGAAGCGCAAGTACTTATTTAGCCTATAAAATAGCCAGAATTGGGAAATTTCCTATAATGCCAATTGAGAGTAGAGTATTTCCAGATGGTGAGAGATACGTTAGAATACTTGGAGACGTTGAGGGTAAAAGAGTTGCAGTGATTCAATCAATGTATAAGACACCTGACTCTTATCTAATGGAATTCCTATTCGTAGTGAGGACTCTTAAGGAGTTAGGAGTTGAAGAGGTCATAGGCGTAATCCCTTATTTCCCCTATGCTCGACAAGACACTAGATTTAACCCTGGTGAAGCTATTAGTCTGGACATAGTTAGCCGTTTGATAGAAGAGTCTGGGGTCGATAAAGTAATAACTGTTGACATGCATCTTCACAGGTACTCAAGCATAAATGAAGTTTTTAGAATACCAGCTGAGAATGTAAGCGCCATGGAGTACATGGCGAGATACATAGCTACCAACTATGACCTCAAAGACCCTGTCGTCGTAGGTCCTGACGAAGAGTCCGAACAGTGGGCTAAAAAAGTAGCTTTCATCCTAAAATGTGACTATGACGTGTTAGAGAAAAAGAGAATATCGGCTGAAGAAGTTGAAATAGTACCTCGTGAAGTCGAAGTTGAAGGAAGAGATGTCGTAATAGTAGACGACATCGTTAGCACGGGAGGGACTATGGCTGAAGCCATAAAAGTAGTTTCGAAGCTTAAAGCAAGAAGAGTCATAGGGGCCTGTACTCATGCTATATTAGCTGGTAACGCTCTCGAGAGAATTTATAGGGCTGGAGTCTATGACTTCATAGCTACAGACACCGTTCCCAGTCCAGTAAGTGTAGTTTCAACTGCAGAGTTATTAGCTAAAGTGTTGAAGAAGCATGAGTAGAACGATATTAATGTCAATAAAACCTATCTTCGCTAAACAGATATACGATGGACTTAAGGGCTACGAGTTAAGGAGGAAGCTTTTCCCTATTCTCGAAGGGGATCGCATAATCCTCTACGAAACATCTCCGGTTAAGTCTATCACTGGAGAGTTCATAGCTGGGAAAGTAAAGGAACTAGACTCAAATGAGGTAGTGGACTTGATAAGGAGAGGAGTTCTCAGAGGATGTAGTGAACTTGATGTTCCCTATGTAACTGGGAAGAGAAAGGTTCTTGTGATAGAGGTCAAGTCTCCTAAGGTCTTCAAACGCCCGTTAAGCTTAGACAGTATAAGGGAGATAATCAAGAGTTTCCATCCTCCCAGAAGCTATGCAATAATTAGAAACGAGGAACTAATTAGAGTTGTAGAGAGGTTAGCCTATGAAACTTGCTGATAAGTCAATTTTCACAATGTTTGAGAAGAGGTTAGAGTTATTGTATAAGCTAAAAGATAACGGATTTTATGTAAGGATGCACGCCTACGAGTACATAGTCGGTACTGGAGATAGAATAGTTACGATAATTTTACTCGAGCCCAATAGAAATGTCGTCGAGGTTCTACGATTAGAGAGAGCTAGTGACCGCGATATTGAGAGGGTAATAACAACGATAAAGAGCTTAGACCCTAACGTTAGGGTGAATGTCAGGTTCTTTGGAAGTGAAATCGAACTTCCCTAACCTTAATATCCCCTCAAAATGTTAAAGTTAAGTAGTATGTTCGCCATAGAGTCTTTCATCAAGTCTACTATAATGCTTTTCGTAACTCTTGACGCTATAGGAAACGTCCCTCTATTCTACAGTTTAACCTCAAGTTATGATAGACTTAAGAGGAAGAGTATAATAACTCGCTCAATCGCATTAGCTACAGCAATTCTCCTATTCTTCACACTCTTAGGAGATCTAATATTCGAATACTTCGAGATATCGCTAGAGGACTTCAAGATAGCTGGAGGTATAGTACTATTCTTAGTAGCTATTGAGAATATCCTTGGACTCGGAGGCATGAGAATTAAGGAACAAAAGGACATAGCGTTAGTACCACTAGCTACGCCACTCCTAGCTGGGCCAGCAGCCATTAGTACGGCCATGTACTCCTTTAAAGTGTATGGGATAATCTCAACACTAGCCTCCATATTAGTGAATTCCATGATAGCTTGGTTCATACTCTTGAAGTCAGATTATGTAGTTGAAGTGCTAGGTGAGAACTGCGCTAACATGTTATCTAAGATAACGGCATTTATATTAGCAGGAATTGCGATCTCCATGATAAGAAGTGGAGTTATAGAGTTCTTAAAGAGGCTTTGACTCAATAGTACTCACCTTGATGTTAAGGCCATTGAGACTTTGAGATTACTAGAACATCATTAATTTGAGAACATCAAAACTTTTTAGATTAAACCGCACTTTTCATTCATGAGCAATAAGTTAAAGATAGTCTTCATATCCCACACTCATTGGGATAGAGAGTGGTACTACACCTTTGACCAATATCGCTACAGATTAATCCATTGCATTGATAAACTACTAGAGATCCTAGAGAAGCGAGGAGATTTCCACTCCTTCATGATGGATGGTCAAGTAGCTCCAATAGAAGACTACTTAGAAATACGTCCAGAGAAGCGAGCTCTTATTGAGAAGTACGTAAAGGAGGGACGATTAAAGATAGGGCCTTGGTACATTCAACCGGATGAGTTCTTAGTGGAGGGCGAGTCCATGATTAGGAACTTGATGTTAGGGATTAGAACAGCTGAGAAGTTTGGAGGTTATATGAAGATAGGCTACTTACCTGATACGTTCGGTCACACAGCACAAATGCCTCAGATATTGAGGAAGTTCGGTATTGACAACTTCGTTTTCCATAGAGGCATAGGAACTGAGTTTGAGGAGTTAGGCACACCCTTTATTTGGCAAGCTCCTGACGGTAGTAAAGTAATAGCGCTATTCCTTTACAGAGGATATTGTAACATACATCGCATTACGGAAGACTTTGAGAGATCCTTACCCCTTTTACACGACCTCTATAAGCTGTGGAAAGATAAAGTTAGAGTTCCAGTAATTCCTGGAATGATAGGGTGTGATCACCATCTCCCTAAGGAGTTCGTCCCTGATTTCGAGAAGTATGTAAAAGGAGTTGAGGGATTACCGTTTGATGTAGAACAAGGGGATATGGAAAAGGTGATAGAGGTATGTAGAGAGCACTACGATGAGTTGAAAGAGCATTCTGGTGAACTACTTAGTAGTCATTATCACTGGGTACTTTACGGGACCTGGTCAGCTAGAGTTTATTTAAAACAGCTTAATTTCGAGAACGAAGTGTCCTTAACTCATTTGGTAGAGCCTATTTGGACAATGGCATGGTTGCTAGGAGGGCATTATCCAAGTGAGTTGATCTGGAAGGCATGGAAATATGTAATACTTTCTCAGCCTCACGACTCTATTTGTGGTTGTAGTATAGACGAGGTCCACAAGGAGTGTGAAGTACGTCAACTCAAGGCTAAGACGTTGATTAGAGAACTACTTTACTGTGGTGGCAAGGAGTTTAACATGATGAACTACTTCTTAACAGCAGCCGGCATTAACATAGAAGGTTATGCTATCCCCTCGATAAACTCCAAAATCGACCTTTCATTTAACAGAAACGCAAAGCTATACTTAGTGGCTTACAATACTCTGCCTTGGTCTAGGAGGAGTGTAGTGAAGCTTAGAACTCACAAAAAGTTCGCACTCAGTAAAGAGATCTATGAAAGACTAAAGGCTCTCGCTAAGTTCACTCCATTAGAGCAATTTGAAGAGATGATAAAGAGGGAGGGATTAATTGACTTAAGCTTTGAAAAAGTTGTTCTGAGAGATCCTGAGGGTAAGGTTATCCCATGTCAAGTTAGACCAGTCTACGGTGACTTAGTAGAAATAGTATGGGTTGATGAGTTGCCACCTTTAGGCTTTAAGGCATATTCTATAGAGGAGGGAGAGGCTTCAGAAGTTAAGAGCGATATAATAGTGGGCGAGGACTTTATAGAAAACGAGTACTTCAAGGTATCCTTTGACTTAGAACATGGAGGTTGTATAACCATAGAAGATAAGCGGACTGGATTCAAGTATAGTGGCTTAAACGTCTTTGAGGATGGGGGAGACATAGGAGACGAATATGATTACTCTCCTCCTGAAGTAGACAAGGTAATCAAAAGTACATCGTTCAAAGCTAGTTTAGAATTCGTTGAGAAGGGTCCTGTAGTAGCTACGGCTAAGGTCACTATCCTCATGAAGATACCGAAATCGCTCTCGCCTGACAGAAAGAGTAGAAGTAAAGAGACAATTTTACTACCAATGAAGTGTTACGTATCGCTTTATAGTCGAGTTCCAAGGGTTGATGTAAAGGTGAATATCTACAACTTAGCTAAAGATCATAGACTGAGGGCAGTGTTCCCGTTAGGTTCAAAGTCTTCAAAACACTGGGCTGAGACTCACTTCCACGTTATAGAGAGGGGTAATGAAACCCCGTACTACTACCGCAGACCAGATGGAAGCGTAGTCAAAGTGAAAACTTATCCAATGAGGTCTTGGGTAGATTTAAGCGATGGAGAGAAGGGTCTGTGTATAGTGACTAAAGGACTTCACGAATACGAAGTACGCGAGACCAACGACAATACTGAAGCTGTTATTACGCTTATGAGGTGTGTAGGTTGGCTATCTAGACCTGATCTATTAACTAGACCCGGAAATGCAGGGCCCTTCGTTCCAACACCAGACGCTCAATGTTTAAGGAAACTAACATTTGAGTACTCTATAATTCCGCATTCAGGTACATGGCTTGAAACAGGAGTTCATAGGTTAGCTAAGGAATTCGTAGTACCAACTATTTCACATGAGGAGATACCCCATCGTGGAATGCTTCCTCCTGAGACTTCATATATGTCTCTCGAGCCAAGAGACGTGATAATGACGACTTTTAAGAAAGCCGAAGACGAGGACGCTATAATCGTCAGGATATTTAACGTGAGTGGAAGGGGAACTGAGGCTAAGTTAAACTTCTTCAAACACATTGAAGATGCATGGATCGTTGACCTCAACGAGAAAAACGTCAGTAAAGCCAAGCGTGAAGAGAAATCAGTATACGTGGAATTAAAACCCCATGAGATAGTAACAGTTAAAGTTAGGTTTATACCTAGTACACCCTAAAGTGCTACACCCTACTCCTTGAAGAATAAACGTAATCAGTTTTCTTTTATGACAAAAGTATATTTAATTGTATTCATAGTCCTTTACTTCAGTGTTTTCATTAATATGTGATTCTAAAAACGTCCTTTAAGCGCAAGCATTAAAAGTTATGGTGAAAAAGTAATATCTAGACTCTTGATAATAAGAGGTTGAGAATGGGTCTCGCTAAGGCTAGGTTTAAAATAGTGGGAGAGAAGGCTTCCTTAAGGGATGTGGCAGTTGTAGATACAGGGTCCCTAATGAGTATAGTTGACGAAGAGATAGCAAGTACTCTCGGTTTAAAACCTACTGGTAGAACCCTTAGATTAACAACTTTATCTGGAGAGGAAGTTTTATGTGAAGAGATGTTATCGATGTCCTTTGAGATAGAAGACGAGAGACTTGCTTATGAAAGAGTAGCCGTATGCAAGTTATCAGAAAAGGTAAAGGAAAGGTTAAAGGCTATGAGAGTTAGCCCTCACGTGATCATAGGAGTAATGACATTAGAGGCGGCAGGTTTTGTCGTTAACCCATTAACAGGGAAAATTGAGAAAGTAGGTTGGTTAGCACTAAGCACGTTCTCTTCTAATTCTTCAGTTAAACAACCTTAGATTAAATTCTCTATTATCAACAGTTTCTCATGTGATGAGGACACCATTGTATCTTACCGTTAATTAAGACAAAACGAGCGGAATTTTAGCCTTTAACCTCATTTGATTAAGCTTACTTAAAAATATGCTGAATAACTACTTTCAAGAAACTACCAATGGTATCTTAGCTTTCAAACGAATTTCATTGAACTCTGAATGCTTAATGAATAGATATAGATTCAGACTCATTAATGGCGACTTCCTACCTCTTTTTAAAGCTGTTTTAAATAGCAAACGTTGACTTTTTTCTAAGGAATTTAAGTCTAATTATAATAATCCTTGTAAAGTGAGCTAATGTTTCAATTGATATATTTTTATTAATTTATCACTTTTTCGTTAAATTAGATATAAGTGTACTTAAGAAGAGAGAATACATAGTGATTGTTATGGAGAGAAGAGTTTTGACGTTCTACTATGCATGGTACGGCACTCCTTGGGGACCCGCTGAGAAGTGGTTAGGGTGGAACGCTCGCGGATATGACCCTAACATAGTAGTCGAGGGAAAGAGGATTACTGCAACGACACACTATCCATTAGATGGTGTCTATGATAGTTGTGATGAGTACACTTTACGACGTCAAATAAATCAAGCTAAGGAAGCTGGTATTGATGGCTTTATAGTATCTTGGTGGGGATTTGAGCACTACTCCCATAAATCACTTGGGAAACTTCTGAAAATAGCCCCTGAAAATTTCATTACAATTTACTATGAGACAGCGATGACTTTTGGCATTAGAAAGAGAAGTAGAGAAGAAGCTATTAAAAGAATATATGAAGACTTCAAGAGATTACTTACTGAATGTGCAATAAACGATTCGTGGATTAAGGTTGATGACAAACCTTTGCTGGTAATATACATAGCATCCGAATACACAGTAGATGAGTGGAGGTGGATAAGGAAGAAGCTTGAAGAGGAGGGTTATAGAATGTTCCTCCTCGGTGACACTTTCGATATGAGGTACTTAGAGGTCTTTGATGGCCTCCATGCTTACACTACTGTGCGTTATACGAGGAGAGGAGTGTCAATTAAGGACCTATACATGAAAGTCTCTAAAGAGGTTAAGGCTGAGGGTAAGCTCTTTGCAGCCACAGTTTGTCCTGGATACGATGATAGGAAAATTAGGAAACCTGGAATCTTCATTCCAAGAGAGGATGGCAGATATTACATAGACTGTTGGGAAGCTTCTCTAAAGTGTAATGCAGAATGGATACTAATAACTTCATGGAATGAGTGGTTTGAGGGCACTGAGATAGAGCCAAGCATCGAGTATGGATACGATTACCTATACCTAACGAGGATGTATGCGAACATATTCAAAGGTTAACATAGGTAAGTATGTCTCTCTGTAAAAGCTATTCGACTTTATTTTAACCACGTTTTGACAACGAATAACAAAGGTTTTAGAACAACATATATGCACTACTTACTGCTAAGTACTCAGTGAGTTTGAAGTGTTCAATGTCAAAAACGTTAATCTAACGTGACCTTTAGCCATGGTTCAATTATTTCCTCGCTAGCTTTTAATTCCTTTAGCGACTTTACGAACTTTTCGTGAAGTTCTTTTGCGACTTCTAAGTGCTCTTTTAATACATTTTTCTCTTGTTTAGGGTCTCTGTTTAAGTTATATAACTCAGTAGTTATCTTCCCAAATGGCTTTAACTTCCTTGGAATACCATCAACTATCATTGTATATTCTGCTTCTTCAAGGCCTTTAGGACCTACCTTAGAGGCTAGTATGAGAGACCACTCCTTAGATGTTATCGTGGGTCTTAACCCAGCTCTAACTCCTCTTATCAAGGAAGGAGTTGATATGGCTATGTCTCTTATCTTCTCAACCTTTTCCTCGACTAAATTAGTTAAGCTTACTCCTTGAACTCCCTCTGGAATCTCTAGTCCAGCTAACTCGATTATCGTGGCAGTTATGTCTGGAGTCTGTACTAACTCGTCTATTTCCCTACCAACCTCCCATCCTAGAGTCTCAGCTGGTTTAATGATCAAAGGAACGTGACAGATCTCCTCGTAAAGTTGCATTAAACCGTGATATTCACCAACTATTATTGACTTCCCAACATAGCCGTGTTCTCCCAACATAAACCCGTGATCGCTCGTGAAGATTACAGTCGTATTCTCGTATAGCCCCAACTCTTCGACTTTTCTCAAGAGAGCCCCTATCCACTTATCAACTAAAGTAGCTTCGCCTGCGTACATCGCTCTTATATGAGTAACCTCTTCGTCCGTGAGGTAGTCTCTTGGTCCGTAAACAGGATACGTGACTTCATCGCCAACATATCCTGGATCGTACATGTCAACATACCATTTTGGCGGATCCCAAGGTTCATGTGGGTCGAAGAAGTCCACGTAGAGGAAGAACTTTCTATTATAATTCTCCTCTAACCACCTCATGGCTTCACTAGCTGTCTTAGCAGGAATCCAGTCCTCTTCGAACTTTCTGTGATAGTTATTCCTCATGTGTTGTACCAAGGTTTTGACACTCCTTATTTTCTCAGGACTACAAGGCAACTTTATCTCTTCTGGAGCTGTCCTGTATCTATCATTCTCCTGCCCCCTTATCCATACCCAACCATCAAACCCCCTGTCGAAGTTATAGCCGTCCTTCATTATGTGAGGAGTGTCAACTACCATGGCACTTACGTAGTCCCCTTTCTTTAATATCATAGGTAGTGTTACTTCGTCTTTAGGTAAAGGAGACCAATCATAGTAGGTAAAAGTAAACTTTCCAGTTAATAAGTCTAGTCTATGCGGAACTGTTGGAAATGAAGCATGGTAGGCTCTTGTGAAAGCTATTGACTTCTTATAGAACTCGTTTAAGTTGGGGATCTTAGCGTAGACTCCACTTTTAACCTTAAACTTGTGGTTAAGTAAGTCCCACCTAAAAGTATCTGATACTATTAAGATGAAGTTCAACTTTTTGTTGTCCATATAGCTCACCAAAGACTCTGTTATACGCTACATAAATAACTCTAACTAGAATCATAAAACCTAATTCATCGTTTTGAGCCGAATGAAAATAGAGGAGTTTAAATAGTCATAAGGCAATAGAATTACGTGGTGAAAGTTGTCTATAGCCGAAAAGCTACTTAACGAATTAAAAGCTCGAGAAGATGTAAGAGAAGCTTTAGCACAAGAACTGTTGCCAGTAATATTTAAGAACAGGAGACTTAGGTTAGCTATTTTAACAGCGCTCTACAGAGATATTGCTACGAGGGAGGACGTTGAAAAATCCAGGATGGAAATTAGAGAGGACGTTGAAAAGTTTAGAGAGGAAATTAAAGGTGATTTTGAAAAGCTTAGGGTAGAAGTTAAGGAGGATATTGAAAAGCTTAGAACTCAGATTAGTGAACTAAGTAAAAGGGTAGGGTTACTTGAACAGAGGATGGCCAAAGTAGAGGGACAACTAAGTGTTTTAGTCAAACTCTTTATAGCATTTAATGTACCAATACTTGTAGGAATTATAGGAATATTGCTTAAAATGGTTCTATCGCCTTAAAATTCGCTTTACGGCGCATCATATTCAATGCTATGCATTATATTTAATGCTATATTTTCATCTTATAACGACTTATAAGCAAGTTAGTAGTTAATCATATCATGAACTTAATAGTTGTCATGCTAGACAGCCTTAGACCAGACCACTTGGGGTGTTATGGAAACCCTTGGATGAAAACGCCAAACATAGATGAGTTTTCAAAAGAGACTATAGTATTCGAAAGAGCTTATGCTGAAGGTCTCCCTACACTCCCAGTTAGGACGGCTCTCTTCACAGGGAAATACACCTTGATGTGGAGAGGTTGGCAACACTTAGAACCAGATGACGTGACGTTAGCCGAAGTTCTCTGGGACTCTGGTTTTACATCAGCCTTCATAACTGATACGTATCACTTACATAAGCCTAAGATGGCTTACGAAAGAGGATTTGACTACGTGGAGTTTATAAGGGGACAGGAGGCAGACCCTTACATAGTAGATCCAAGCGTTAAAGTAGACTTATCTAAGTGGCATCCCAAGAACTACTTCACTGAGGAGGACAAACGAGTCTTCGTTCAATACTTGAAGAATAGACATTATTGGGAAAGTGAGGAGGACCACTTTATAGCTAGAGTAGTTAAAGCTGGAGTCAAGTGGCTTGAAAGTCAGGTAAAAAGAGGAAGGAAAGACAAACTCTTTCTATGGTTGGACTGTTTTGACCCGCACGAGCCTTGGGATCCTCCTGAGGAGTACTATAGCTTATATGCTCCTGAAGAGTACGATGATCTGCCGATAGTTCAGCCCTTCACGAGAGGTGAGAAAGGAGGATTAGTTGAAGCCTTTACTGAACTCGAGTTAAGGCACGTAAGGGCTCAATACGCTGGAGAAGTGACGCTAGTTGATAAGTGGGTTGGCTTATTCTTTGAGAAAGTAAAGGAATTAGGGCTATGGGATAACTCTCTCATAGTCCTCTTATCAGATCATGGAGAGCCTTTAGGAGAGCATGGCATAGTCAGAAAAGTTAGACCGTGGCCATATGAAGAACTATCTAGGATAGTCCTCATGATGAAACTGCCAGATAGTGAACATAAGGGAAAGAGAGTAAAGGCGTTTGTCCAAACTCCTGACTTATTACCAACAATCCTAGACTTTTTACAACTACCAGAGGAGAGGAGTAGGTGGAGTGTCAATCCTCAAGTTCAAGGAAGAAGTCTACTTCCTATGATTTTTGGAGAAGAGAAAGAGGTAAGAGATGTCGCTATTGCGGGTCACTTCGGAAGGTCTTGGAGTGTACGAGATGAGGAGTTTAGCCTTTACACATGGCCTAGGTGGAAGACTAGGTACACGTTTGGCATAGGACCAATCTCGAGACAGGAGAAGTTCCATGATGAGCTTTACAAGATAGATAGGGAATACGTTCCACCGAGACCTAGTGCATGGTGTATCGGCAGTCAACCTGAAAGGGATAACGTAATAGAGGAGTTCAAAGATGAGGCTGTTGAGTTAGAACTTAAGTTGAGAAGAGTATTGATGAGGATAATGGGGTAACGCTACTTGAAGCCTTACGAGAGGTGTATAAGGGCACTTGAATTAGAAGAGCCAGACAGAGTCCCAATGTTTGAGTTGGAGTTTCAAATTCCGGAAAAGGTGATAGGCGAGGAGTTAATTGTAGGGGAACTCTATAGAGAGTTGGTAAATAAAGGGAAGGCGAAGGAAGTCATGGAACATAACGTTAAAGTCCTTGTTAAACTTTGTAGAGCATTAAATTATGACGCTATAAGGTTGTATGCTGTTCCAGACATGGTTGAAGCTATAAAGTTGACTAAGAAGCTAGCTCCTAACTTTATGGTAATAGGCAGTTCCGATGGGACTTTAGGTATTCCGGGAAAGATAAGTGATTTCTATAAGTTGGTTAGAATGATATATTGTGATAAAACTCGACTTAAGAGAATTTGTTCAGAGAACATTAAGAAGGCCATAGAATACTCTAAGGCACAAATTGATGCCGGTGTAGACGCAATTGTGGGATGTGCTGATTATAGTACTACAAAGGGTCCTTTCTTAAAGCCGAAACACTTTGAAGAGTTTATATTTCCTTACTTAAGACTTCACGTAAACGCTGTTCACAAGAAGGGTGTGTTCTTCATAAAACACACTGATGGAGACCTCTGGAGTATATTAGATGGTCTTGTGAACACGGGAATAGATGCCCTTCACTCAATAGATCCCATAAGCGGAATGGACATTGGCGAGGTAAAGAAGGAGTATGGAGATAAAATATGTTTGTGTGGCAACATAGACGTGGGTTACATACTCTTGAAGGCTTCAGTAGATGAGGTAGTTAAGGCTGTTAAAGAGTGTATTAGTAAGGCTTCTCCAGGAGGCGGACACTTTCTCTGTAGTAGCAATGTCATTCAAAGAGAGCACTCAGTACAGAATGTCTTGACTATGATAAGGACTGGACATAAGTATGGAAGGTATCCCATCTCGAGTTATTGAGTGTTAACGCTTAGCTAAACGATGGGAACTCAAGTCGTTGACTCAGCGACTTGTATCTAGAGCCCCTTGATCAAGCTTTTATTTAGCAAGTAACATTTTATTCTTGAAAGCTGCATTTTGTGAGAACATGGAGCTGCGAACTTACTTAATAAAACTTAAGAGCTTAGAGGACCTCGTGAAGTTGGCTTGTGCTTCGCCATCTCCCGTACTTTACTACTTGAGGACTAGGAGTAAGAAGAACGTATACTTCTGCTACTCAGTAAGCGGTGGTACGATAATTCTACACTACACTGAGCTTGAAAAACCCATAGAGAAGAAATACGTGGCTTACAGTAGCTTTGAGGGAAAACTTTTCTTCACAGATGAATTAAGTGTAGACGCTAGACTACACTACATACCAATAGTCGAAGTTGAGAGTCAAAGTCTTGTCCCAGAGGAGGTATTCTAGCTACATGATCCAAGAATTTCACGACATATTGTGTGAGTTAGTAGCCAAATGGGGGTACATGGGCGCCTTCGTAGTCTCAATTTTAGGCAACGTGTTACCCTTCATGCCAATACCGTATTTAGCCGCTATATTCTTGACAGCTGCGAGCTTCCCAGAAATAGATCCCACGATCTTGGGAATTGTAAGTGGAATAGGCGGAGGAGTTGGGAAATTAGTGACTTACATGATGGGAAGAGGAGCCGCTAACATAGTCGATATACCTGAGGAGAGGATGAGGGCTTTAAGGAAGCTCTTAGGTAGTTACGGAGCCCTAGCCGCTTTTATACTAGCCGCTACCCCGTCGCCCGATGACATAGTCATGATACCGCTAGGGATGATAAAGTACGACATAGCCAAGTACTTCATCGCAGTGACGTGTGGGAAAATAGTGATAAGTTTAACAACTGCATACTCTGGAAAAGTGATTAGTATATTTCTCGGCACTACTAATTATTGGGTAACTCTAGTTGTATCGATAATTGTCTTAGTAGTGATAACACTAATTATCTTCATGATCGATTGGGTTAAAGTCTTAGAAATAGTAGAGGAGAAAGGATGGAGAGGACTTGTTAGGATAGTCATGAGCAGTGATAGAAATGAACTCCTAATAGAGAAGGTTAGAAAGCACTTGAGAAAATGAGCATAATAGTAAAGGTCTATGAATTGAAGCTTGAATATTGCCAAGGAGTCTATTGGCCTTCGGATGATAGTTTTCTATTAGCAGATACATTAAGTAATAGAGTTAAGGGTAAGTTAGCTGTAGATGTGGGCTCAGGGACTGGTATAATTTCATTAATCATGGCAGAGAAAGGAATGAGGGTTATAGCCATAGATGTAGACTTGAACTCAGCTAAATGTACGTGGAATAATGCTAAGAGGAATAAGTTAGATCACTTAGTTGATGTAATTTGTTGTAACTTAATAGAACCGTTGAGGACTTCAGCTAAGTTTGACATTATAGTTTCTAATCCTCCCTATCTACCTGGGAATTGGAGAAAAGAACCAGATATTTATGGAGGAATCAGAGGCGTTGAGATGATAGAAGAACTTATATCACAGGCGAGGCCTTTCATTGATAAGAGAGCTAGACTCTATCTGGTTATCTCATCAATCTCAAATTTTACCCTAATTATGAGGAAAATAAAAGAGATGAGCTTAAGCTTTAACGTTCTCTGTAAGAGATCTCTTAGTTTCTTTGAAGATCTGTTTGTCTTAGAGATACATGGTGATTAAATGTGAGACTAGTTTACACTAAATGAAGAGAGCTAAGCAATCTTATTTGTAAACTTAATGTGAAGTAGAAACTCTTAAGGTTCCTTGATAGTATAAGTTATTTCTGATGCACATGAACTATCATACACTCATAGAACCTGAATTGATTGATACTGCAGAATTCATTAAGAAATATTGGAGAAGTCATGTCATAATACTATTTTTAAACTGTCAAGTAAAGTATAGTGGTAGAGCTGAGAGTTTCTTAGAGTATGGGGACAGAATTCTCATGATAAAACCTGATGGGACATTGCTAATTCATGGTCAATCTAAGAGGGAACCTATCAATTGGCAACCACCTGGCTCTACTATAGTAATACGAGTTAATGATAAAGTGCTAGTTATTAGGAGTATCAGACCACATCCAAGAGAAGAGATTATAATTAGCTCACCAGTAGTCTACGTTGCAGCAGCATTCAAATGTACTAAGGGGAAGTTTTTACTTTGGGGTTCTGAATCAGAGATGGTGGACTTTCTAATAAAGCATCCTGAAATTTTTGAAAAAGGCATAAAGTTTATCGGTAAGGAAGTTCAAACACCATATGGAAAGGTTGATTTAGTTGGAGAAGATTCTAAAGGAAGATTTGTAATTTTTGAGTTTAAGAGATCTATTGCGCAACTTCAGGGAGTGTCACAATTAAAGAGATACGTAGACTACTATACTAAACTTAGAAAGGATATTAGAGGAGTTCTCGTAGCCCCCAACATTACTAGTTCAGCTTTGAGACTACTTAAAGAGTACGGTCTAGAATTCCTCAGGCTTCAACCAGTTAAACGTATGACAGCAATATATAGAGTTAAAGAGTAAGTTTAATACTTTTGTATTCAGAGTGTTGGCTCTCAAGTTAACTTGAAAGTTATTAATGTTTAAATATTTTCAAGCTCGGTGTATAGATCGATGTCAAAGCTAAGTCCTCGTGATAGGATCATTTATGCTTTAGAACATAAAGAGGATAAACTTGACCGCATTCCTATTCACGACAGTCCGTGGGGGGCTACGGTAGATAGGTGGAGGAGGGAAGGTCTTCCTCCTGGAGTTAGTCCAGCTGACTACTTTGGATATGAGATTGCGATCTTCGGAGCTGATACATCACCTCAATTCCCCATAGAAGTGTTGTACGAGGACAGCGAGTACATAATTGAGAGGACTAGCTTTGGAGGAATACGCAGGAATCACAGAGATTACTCGACGACGCCTGAAATCATCGACTGGCCGTGCAAGAATAGGGAGGACTGGGAGAAGATCAAGATTCGACTTAAGCCTAGTGAAAGGAGAGTTGATTGGGTTAGTGGACTGAATTGTTATCACCGTGAGAGGAGTCGTGGTAGGTTCATAATGTATGGCGCAGCTGTCGGCTTTGACAAGATACAGAGCTACGTTAAGACGGATAGGTTGCTTCTAGCTGTCGTGAAGGATCCTGACTGGGTTATTGACATGTACTGGACTGACGCGAAGTTAGTCATGGAGATGTGTGACATAATGATAAGAGGAGGGTTTAAATTTGATGGGGCTTTCCTGTATTGTGATTTAGGTTATAAAAACGGGCTTTTCTTCTCGCCTAAACACTTCGAGGAACAACTTCACCCAGTGTTCAAAGAGTTGTGTAAGTTCTTTAAGTCTAGGGGCATGTACGTGTTCCTCCATAGTTGCGGTAGAGTTAAAGACTTAATACCCTACTTCATAGAGGAGGGGTTCGACGTACTTCAACCTCTAGAGGTTAAAGCTGGCATGGACTTAGTTGAACTGAAGGAGGAGTACGGCGATAAGATATCGTTCATGGGAGGGATAGATGTGAGGTTGATGGCTCTAGACGATCCAAGACCGATAGAGGAGGAGATAAAGAGGAAGATTACCGTAGCTAAGGAGGGAGGAGGGTACATTTATCACTCAGATCACTCCGTGCCTAAGAACGTAAGCTTTCAGAATTATAAACGTGTTATAGAGTTGGTCCTTAAGTACGGAAAATATGATTAGCTTAGTGTATCCCTTTACATTTGGTCATACCCCTTTCATTAGAGTAAGAGGTACGTGCCAAGAGTCAGCCCTAAGATTAGCTTTTAACACAGTTTTACTCTAAGAGAAGGCTCCATTACTTTGAAAAACTTTAAAACGTCACGCGAGTATTTAATCAAGGCGATGAAGAACGCGTTGGTGTCTTAATAGTGCTGAGAGACGGGCGTCCTGAGCCACACAATTAACAGATCCACACTTGAGAGAAGTTAGAGGCCTTCTCATTCAAAACTCATATAATGATGAATCGTAAGGTCTAATTGGTGATATACATGGGGTTATACCCGTTGAAGCTTGAGGGGTCTCCTAGAGACTTGGGCCTACGAAGAGGCTCAGTTCTTAGAGATTTAATACGCGCATTAGTTGAGGATTACATCCCTAAAGTGAGGAAGAGCGAAGAGCATGCGAGAATTCGAAACCATATTGAGAACGTCTTATCAAGGGAGTTTCCAGAGTTCTTGGAAGAGATTAGGGGAATTGCTGAGGGATCTGGCGTAGCCTGTGAAGATCTCCTGTTACTCATAGCTTAGTGGAATTATCCCATTAGTTGTAGTAATGTAGCCTTAACAGACACGTCTTTAGGTCCAATTTTAGGCTCAACTTTAGACGTAGGCATAGACCCCTATAGAGTCGTGCTCCTCTACAAACCTCGAGACAGGTACTCGTTCATCACTATAAGTAGGGTCGACAACTTTAGTACCGCTAGGGCTATGAACGAGAAAGAACTGTGCATAGGAGGCAGTTCGACTAAGGCCACCGACAAGTGTATGGGGTTTCCGAGGTATGTCCTCTTAAGGGCAATAGCGCAGTACTGTGCCACTGTAGATGAGGCTCTAAAATTAGTTTCTAAGTACAAGGAGGGACTGAGAAATCCGTTTAACGTCATACTCGTGGACGCAAGTGGAGATGCAGCGGTAGTTGAGTTCTCTAATTGTGACATGAGGATTAGGATACCAGAAAACGGTGGAATAGTGTGTACAAATCACTATGAAACTGACTTAGTTAAACTCGAGGCTAGAGGACACGCTTTAGTATTTGAGTCAAAGGCTAGGTATGCTAGACTCATAGACTTCATAAAGAAGTGCGACAGGAGTAAGCCGATAGAGGAAGTCATGAACGTCTTAAGGTCGCATGGTCCTGGAGGGATCTGTCAACACAGTCCTCCACAAGTATTGTGCGCGACTCTAGTGTTCATAATGGTACCCAAAATGGGTTGGTTCTACGTGTCTCAGCCCCTGGACCTTACTGTCGAGCTAAGTTCATAAAGTACGAGAGCGTTTTGGGTACCAAAACGCTTATCATAAACAAAGATAAAGAGATTATCTGCTTAGCTAATAAGCTATGTACTGAATACAGTAATCAGTAAAGCTCCACCTACCACCACCTAGCTTAATTATTTCTTTTACTTTTTCAATATCTTTAGATGATAAAGAAGCTACTACTTTTATACCATTATCAATAAAAGCTCTTGGGTGTGCTCCTGCTGTAGGCCCAACTAAGATCACTCTTTTACCCTTAGCTAAGTTCAGAATATAATCTATAGTATCATTAACTAATGTAACACCTGTGACGATTAAGGTATTAGCATGTTTAATGACTCTAGCTATTAGAGTATCTGGCAAAGCTCCCTGTCTATAGCAAGGGTTTCTTTCTGATACTGCAATAACCTTTAAGTTTTCACTCCGTAGTGCTTTCACCAAGGGTTTCATATTACCAATCACTATGATAGGCTCCTTTGCAAACTCCTTAAGTTTTTCTATTAAGTTTACATTGTAGAGAAAAATAACACCAAATGTATTATTTAAGCACCATAATAGGTAGTTAGATAATGCATTCATTAGTGCTACACCTAACACTTTGTTAAGTATACTGGTAGATGATACAAGCTCTAATAATGAGTTAATATTAGGAGCTCTAGCCATAGGTTGATATACTACATCCTCTAGTGGTGTAAAAGCTAATCCCATGCTCTGTCCTTTAGCACCCTCTACTATTACGTAACTATATCTTATTCCTATGCAATAGTCTATTATCTTTAGTTCATAATCTAATTCATTTATCCTCTCTAAAATCCACCTAGCTATTTTGTCAACAAACATTTAATCACCACCTATGCTTCTCAGTTTTCCTATATTTCCTTAACTTCTTCATACCCTTTGAATACATAACTATAAATCAAACGTCCATTAGCCGGTGGACTAGCTAAAGCCCTCACTCGGCTTTAGCGAGCAAAACTTAACCCTAGCGCCTAGGCTTATAAGGCTCCCTCTTAACCATCACAGCCCAAGTACGCCTA
>Ga0180302_10000447_pt1 | contig 17986 bp, 23 predicted proteins | sample GuaBasSediGuay17_FD_121794 | JGI IMG/M metagenome (GOLD analysis project Ga0180302, IMG submission 121794) | Subseafloor sediment microbial communities from Guaymas Basin, Gulf of California, Mexico - Guay17, Core 4571-4, 12-15 cm | ecosystem: Environmental > Aquatic > Marine > Hydrothermal... | reverse complement strand
CCTCGTACACCGTGAAGTTCGACACCGACCACTCCGAGTACACCGTGGTGGGCTCCTCCGGCGCGACGAGGAAGAACAGGGAGATGGCCGCGAGCAGGGCGAACGCAAGGCTACGTCTCCACCGCATACCTCACCCTCCAATACCAGGTCCCGGCGCCCAGCAGTTCGGAGTCGAGCTCGTACTGGTTCGTTTCGAGCTGGACGCTTATCTCGGGGGAGCCGAACGCCGGGTCGTCGTCGATCTGGAGCTCGTACCAGGACGCGTTCTCAACGGCTTCCCACTGGAGGACCACCGTCAGCCCGATCGGAATCTCCTCACCGGTGGCGGGGTTGACGATGACCGGTCCCGGTCTCGTTTCGACCGTCAGCTCTGCGGTGCCCGAGAACCCTTCGAGGTTCCAGAACGTTACGCGCACGCGCCAGTACAGGGTCGCGGCGGTCGTCACCTTCAGCTTCACCTCGGTCGAGGTCAGAACTTCCGCGTAGTCCGGCGAGCCGAAGTTCGGGTCGTCGTCGATCTGGAGCTCGTACTGATCCGCCCCGACGTTCTCCCAGGAGAAGACCACGTTCTCGCCCTCGTAGAACGTGGACAGGTTTTCGGGGGTCAGCAGCGCGGGTATCGCCCCGACGCGGGTCCGCCACACGTCGGACCAGGCCGAGTACGACCCGTCGGCCTCGGCCCGCACGCGCCAGTAGTATATGCCACGGTTCAGCTCCACCTCGTACTCGGTCGCTGGCGTGCTGGCTGAAACGACGACGGAGGTGAAGTCGGAGTCGGTGGCTACCTGGATTTCGTACCCGGTCGCGCCGAAGACGTTTTCCCAGACAAACTTGACCGTGGCGGGCTCGAAGCCGACCGCGTGCCCGTCGGCGGGGGCGACCAGGGTCGGCGCCTCCAGCTCCGAGACCACGAAGTGCCAGACCTCCGACCAGTCGGACACCACGCCCGAGTAGTGGACGCGGACCCGCCAGTAGTAGGTTCCGGCGTCGAGTTCGGGCGTGGTGTACTCGCTGACCGTGACCATCGCGGAAAGCAGCACGTTCGTGAAGCCGGAATCGGTCGCAACCTCGACCTCGTACTCGTCCACGCGGTCAACGTCGCTCCAGTCCAGGGTGACCTGAATCGGCTCCAGACCCACCACCTCGCCGTCCTCCGGGCTGAGCAGGGCTGGCGGGTACAGCTCGATCACGTTGAACGACCACACGTCCGACCACGTGGAGGTGTAGTTCCCGCTCTTTGACCGCACGCGCCAGTAGTAGGTTCCCTCGGTCAGCGTCGCCGTGTAGCTGGTGTCCGCAACCTCGGCGTCAACCACGAGCGAGGAGAACGACGAGTCCTGAGACACCTGGACGTGGTATCCGTCCGCGTCTGCCACCGCCGACCACTCAAGGGTCACCTCGGTGCCCACGTTGCTCCCGTCCTCCGGGGAAACGAGCGATGGCGCTTCGGTGAGCGCCAGTTCCCCGACCGTGTAGGAATAGTATTTCTGTTCACCCCAAGTACCGATCTCATCGTGGCTATATATGAAAAACAGCTTTCCGTCTTCGGTGTCCGCAAACACGTCGTAGTCGAACGGTATCTCAACCACGTCCCCTCCGTCGACCGAGGCTGCGTACACCTTCTTCTGATCCGGGTCGAAGAACACGGCCGTTTTACCGTCGGACGAAATCCTCGCGTACTTCACATCGTAGCCGCTCCACTCCGCCAACACGTTAAGATTCCAGTCGAGAACCGCCGCCCCGCTGCGGGTCGGGACGATAATGCCACCGTCCCAGTAGTCCAGTATGTGGCGCATCATAAACACATACCCCTCCGCCATTTCGAACTTCAGGTCCAGACTCACCTCAGCGAGCACCGAGAAGTCCCTGTTCAGTTTCATCACCTTGCCGTTGAGGAAGTCGAGAAGTATGAAAGTACCGTCCCTCGGTCCCCTTGCGAGCATCACACGTGATGGGTAATCGTTCCTGTCGGATGCCGGAAGAGCCACGCTTCGATATATCCTAAGGTCCTCCAGGTATGTGCTCCAGGGATTCTCCCCGACAATCAAATCGGTGCTCACGGTCTCCCTCGTATAATCGGCGAAACTTTGGGATTTGACGAGCTTGCCGTCCACGTATATTCTCAAGTTCTCCCCGTCATCCACGCAAGCGAAGTGATATTCACGGTCGACCCTGAGCCGGTTTCCCAAAGAATCTGTTTCAGCATAGATTTGGATTCGATAAGGATACTCTTTGACTTTGCGAACAAAATACAGCCTGAAATGTTCCTGGTCTTCATCCGGAGCCACTTCGACCGCGAAATCCCCTTTGTCCACTATTTGCACGTCCCCAGGGGACAGGTCTTGTGGATATGGGAAGTCCTTAAACTTCGCATAAAAAGAAACAGTTAGCGGATACAAAATATCAAGTTCGCCCGACGCCGGAACCTCCATGTATCCCCAGTCGTAGAACCTCACATATCCCCTGAAGATTGAATCGGCCTCATCGTAGAACTCATAGCTTCCGTGCCCCGTTCCGTCGTGGTCTCCCCAAGAGTCGGTGAAGTCCCCGTCGAACCGCCACTGGGCCACGAGTCCGTCGAACGGCCAGGGGTGGTACACCTCAGTATATGTCGGAAACAAAGTGGTGTGCGAGAGCACGATGTGGTCTTCCCCTCCAAGATTCGCTGCATAAAGACCCGAATCCAGCCCCCAATAACCAAGCAGAGTGTAATACCACTTCTTGAGCAAGTTCCCGTCGAAGTCATACAGGCATACCGGTCCTCCTCCTTCAGCTAAGAGGAATGTCTGACCTCCGAGAGAGAGGGAACCCTCAGCCAAAAAAATATCTATTCGATTAACGACGTCCAAATTTTTCCTATCTATGATCACAGCCTCTAGCCCGGTATTAATTGCCAAGTAGTCTTGATTGTAGTCGATATCATTCATTTCATACACCAGATTTTCAAACAGCTCTCCATCGAGGGTCCGCAGGTGAGTTTCAAAACCGCTAACGCTCACGACGAAGGGGTCCACGACATACAACTGAATCTGAACCTGACCGTACGCCTCAAAGGTAACCGCCCAAATGATAACCACCGCAAGAAAAAATATGGCTACCATCCTGCGGTTCATTCGACCACCGTTAGCTCGACCCAGCGGAACCCGTAGAAGTACGACCCATCGGCCCTGCGCCAGTCGCCTGAGCGCTCGGGCAATCCGGCATCGGTGATGTAGAGCTTCACTCCCGGCTCAAGCTCGACGCCCTCGCTCTTCCCGTCGAACACGCGCAGGGTCCCGAACACCCCCTTGTAGCTGATCTTCAGCCACGTGCCCTCCGCGTCCTGCCAGGAGTCGTGGATGCGAACCTCGTACGGGCCGAGGACGACGAGTATCGGGAACTGGGTGCGGTCTATCGGGTAGTCCCTGAAGTCGGCGGGGGTTCCGTCCGGGTAGTACACGACCTCCTGCCTCGACAGGTACTCGAACTCGACCCTCGCCACGTATGACGGCTCGTACCCGGGGGGGAACGTTGCTAGAACCTCGGGCTTGGTGAAGAACGGCAGGAGCGCCAGCGCGAGCATTATCAGGGCCAGGATCAAAACCAGCGCCTTCTTCATATATTACACCTCAATTTTAGCCTTTTTAATTCTTTCCGGCGAGATGCCCACCATAAAGGCCACGAACCCAGCCACGAACAGCACCGCTCCCGCCGCGAGGAACAGCTCGCGCCCCGGTATGCCCCGGGCCGCCTGCGGGTCTTCCGAGTACACGAGCGGGTGCTCCTCCCCGTCAACGGCGAGCTCCGGCAGTTCCGTGACCCCGCTGGAGACCACGACGAGGCGGGTGTCGCTCCACCCGGAAGTCGAACCGTGCGCCCTGACCTTCCAGTAATACGCCCCGTCGGTCAGCGGTATCTCGGCGGTCTCCCCGAGCGAGAAGCACACGATCGGACTTGGGAACCCGGGCTGGTTGTCTATCCAGACCTCGTAGTACCTCGCCCCCTCGACCGCGCTCCACTCGAACCGAACCGTCGGGGTGAACACGTGCTTTCCGTCGGCGGGGTAGCGCAGGGTCGGTTCAACTAGCGCTGCGCCCGGCCTCTCAGGCTGCCCGTACAGCGCTGTTATGGTCTGCCCCTTGGGTCCCACCGGAACCCAGATGCGCCTCGGGTTGGCCGTCACGCCGTCGCTCCACCCCACGAACGGGTCGCCGTACCCGTCCGTCATCGGAACCCTGACCGTGTACTCGCCGGGGAGCAGGTATGTGGTGAACGGGGTGGTTCCCACGTGCTCGCCGTCGATCCACACCTCGACCGACACCGGCTCCCCGATCCTCCGGTTGAACGCATCCACCGAAACGCGGTGGGGGGGTCCGAGGGACAGAACGGCCGTGGTGGCAATAGCGCCGAGCGCGAGAGCGAGCGCGAGACCCCGACGGCCGGCAACCAGCAGCCCGCCGACCACCGCCGTTGCCGGGGCGTAGATGTACACGCCGGGGCCCGGCGCTCCCTTCAGCCGGGCGAGGCTCAGGGTCACGAGGTCGAACCCGTAGAAGTACGTGTTATCGGCCCTGCGCCAGTCGCCTGAGCGCTCGGGCAGTTGGGCGCGGGTTATGTACAGTCGGTCCCCTCCCCTGAGCTCAACGGGGAACGTCCGCATGGTTCGCCTCACAATCCCGATTTTGAAGTGGTTTTCGCCCCACTCCCCGGTGAGCCACACCCCCTCGTCGTCTTGATACGTCCCGGTCAGGGTCAGCGCGTAGTTCTCCATCGTGAACGAGATCGGGAACCTGGAGTCGTCCGTGGGCAAATCGTAGTAGGTGGACATCCGTCCGTCAGGGTAGTACAGGGGCTCAAGCTCCGTTACGCGGGGTATGACCACCGTCTTGCTGTCCACCACCACGTACTCCGGCGGTATCGGTCCGGCCCCGAGCATCCCCGACGCCAGCGGAACGGCCAGCAGCAGCAGGCCGACCAGCATTCCCAGAATACCTATCTGGTGAAGCATCATAGCAACACGCTCGCAGCGGGAACCATAAGGTTGTGGACGGTGTGGGCAGCCACGAGCGGGTGCAGGGAGTACTCATACTTGGAGCCGAGCACTTTGGGCAACCGCCCCATGGACAGCAGGATGAACCCCAGTATCATGACGTACCAAAACGCCGGACCGAACCCGTAGCGGTACACGTGCATCAGGGCAAACCCTATCCCGGCGGTGATGATGCCCCCCGACCACCCGAGTCCCAGCTCCCGGGCCGCGTGCACCCAGATGAACTTGAGCATGGACTCGGTGACCGAAACGAACAGCAGGGTGGTGGCGAGGTAGTCCACCGACATCTGGGGCATTATTATTCCGAGGTTAGCGACGACCCAGCTGGCGAGCCACGGGATCAGCATCATAAAAAATATCATTACCGCGCCGAGCACCGTGGCAATCACAACGGGGGCGTCGACCCTGAACACGGGTATGTCCAGCCGGTCTATCATTACCCACAGGACCAAGACGCAGAACAGGAACACGATGGCAAAAAACGCGAGCCGGACAAACGGGGTGACCCCGAGGTACAGCGCACCGAGCAGCACGAAGGTGTAGAAAAATGCGAACACCGCCAGCCCGAACGCCTCCACTTTCCTCCACTCTTCCACTCGACCACCTTCGACACTTCACACTCGAAATAAAAAAAAATAAAAAGCTAAAGGGGCGGGCGATTTACCTGCCCCTTCAGACCACGATGTCGAACTCCGCGCTAACCGCCTGCCCGCCGGCGTCTCCCTCAACGGTCGGCGTGTCGTCGAGGGTCATGGTGATGTCCACGCGGTCTCCGTCGGTGTCAATCCCGCTCAGAGTCACCTTGAACTCGATGTACACCGCTGAGCCACCCTCCATGTCCGAAAGGGACAGGGTGTACTTCGAGCCAGCGGTTTCCTCGGTGAGGGTGTATCCGACGGCCTCAACGCTCTCGACCACGACACCGCTGGGCACGAGCTCGATTGTGATCACCGGGGACACCGCGTTGGAGTTCTCGCGCACATTCTTGAATATCCCGGCGAAGCGTATGGTCTGGGTGTCCGGGGTGTTCTCGATGTCCAGCCTGCTAGCAGGATCGATCGAAAGGGCATCGTCGTTGTCTATCTCGAACACCGGGGTCTGGGTAATCTTGTACGACTGTCCGAATGTGGTCGTGGTTCCCCGTATGGACAGCGTGCGCTCGAGCCAGTAGTAGTTGTCGGCTTTAAGCAGCACCGTGTATGTTCCGGACGGAACGTCGTAGAAGTACGCGCGACCGTACTCGTCGGTCTGCCCCACGAACACTTCCAGGTTCGAGAGCTTGATCTCCACGTTCTCAACGAGCTCGTCGGTGTAAGCGTCCGTGACGCTTATGGTGACGCGCTCGAAGATTTCAGTTTCCGGCTCAACGGTCGGGGCGAACCACCCCTGATTGTAGGCGATTATCCCGAGCATGCCTAGGGCCGCCGCTGCAAACACGGTTACGATCACCACGCCGGCCCACGCGGGCGTCAACCTGGTCATTCGCTACCTCCGAATCATTACTGTGTGTGTTGTTTATCACTCTGCTTGGGGGGTTAAAAAGGTTGCGGAACTCGGAATCAGCGGTACGGGCACGGCTCACCGCGGGCACGGCGGCGACCCATACCCCGCGTACGCGCCCGATACGAGTCGTGGTACGGACCCGTTCCGTCGCGCCTCCCGCGCTGATACCTCCCCACGCGCTCACCCACTTTAATTTTCCCAAAGAGACTTAAAAAACTACGGGAACACCACCTCGACATTGTTGAGCATTATCAGAATCATCGACAGGGAGAACATGGTCCAGGCGAGGGTGGTGAACACCGACGTCGCCCCCTTGCCTATCCGGAGCGGGTACGCGAGCAGTCCCAGCACGAGCTCGACTATTCCCCAGACATACGGGGGGTATCCCCAGAGGGTCGTCGGGGCCAGCACCTCCACATCGACCACGGGCGGATCGGTGGCGGTCACCGTGACCTTTGCGATTCCGCTCCCGAAGAACGCGAGCAGGTAGTAGATTGTGGACAGGACGAAGAACGCCGCGAGCAGGCCCCACAGCACGGCTCTCGCGCTCATCGCCTCGTCACCCACACCGCTATTCCAACTCCCGCGAGGGCGATGACGACGCCCACCGCGATGTCACGGGCGAACAGAACCGCCGGGCTTGTCTCATATACCGGGAAGTATGGCTGGAACGAAATGTCTGGCGGGATGGAGTAGAGATATGTGGACACGCCCGGCGGGGGCAGAGGTGGCGTGTAGGTGAGCACCGGTTTGGCAACCACAGCGCTACCGATGTACAGCTCGTTGTCCAATTCGAGGGTGGGCACTTCATACTCTATTTCCACCGGTACATAATCGTAAAACTCTTCAAGAACTTCGTCAAAATTGTCTATCACGGGGAACTCGACCTCCAACCCGCCGAGCAGGTTATCCAGCGGCGCGGGAATTGGAACTACCTTCTGCATTTCCTCGATGAGGTTTTCGAGCATTTCGATGTTTTCCTGAGCCTGACGCAACGCCTCATCCAAATCGACACCAAGCGTCTCCTCTATTAGACCTTTCACGTTCTCTGCAAGTTCCTGAAGTTCCTCGGCCGGATCGGGCAACTCGTATACCGAAACCAGCCTGACCTGAAACATTATCGGTATTGACACATAAACATTCACCCTCGATGGGAAATCAAGTTTCTCTTCATTGCTGAACCAAAACCGTAACCGTAGGTGTATGGTGTCGGTTTCCCTCTCGTCGAGCCAGTGATCAAGTTGGAAGTCCAGATACGTGTCCGGAATATTGAGTTTTCCAGTCGGGTAACTGACACCCGTCCCCATCCAAAACGGTCCCATCTGGATGCCCAGCTCTCTTGTGTCGAAAACCTCATCCCAATCGGCCACCTCTACCTTAACATACACGGCGTTCTTCCCCATCTCCAAAAGTTTGTTAAGAAAACCGCTCTGGAACTGGGAAGGCAATCCAGATGGGAGCGCACCGGATTTCAGTTCCTCTGAGAGCCACACACCCCTCACCGTAATATGCGCGTTATCCCTCGGAAGCAAGTCCAACCCGGGAATGCGAGAAAGTAGCGACTCCTTTAGTCTAACAGTCGACCTTATCTCAAAATATATTGGTGGGGGGGACGGAGAATCTTTTGGTCCCCAAAAATCTCTTGGGAAGGGTGTCCTTTCCGTATATTTTATATCATCAACAAAATCCGAAACGGTGAGATATCCCCTATCCTTTTTTTCTTCCCTCACCTCGCCGGGGCTTGTATCCAATTTGTATGTCTCGACCGAAACTTCATAGTTGACCCAAACAATGCCGTTAAACCAGACCTCTCCTCTCACCTTCCTATCGCTTACGAAGGAGAATAGATTTCCCCACTCCTCACGCGCAAACTCCCACAACGAGTCTATGCCCCGGGTAAGAAGCTCTGGGTCAAAAAATTCACCCGCTTGGAGGGGACCAAACGATGGCAGCACGATACCTGAACTGGGATAAAACCTCTCCAGAGTTGCGAATGTTCCGATGTGTGTGGCTCCCCCGAACGTTTCCGTTGCAGCGTAAAAATTGAGCATTTCTTTTCTATTATGTTCAGTCGGTTGGTAAGTGAACTCTTCCTCGTCGATGGTGGCGAACAAAACATACCAGTTTTTCCATACAGCGGAAGACTTCCAAGCGAATGTATCGAGATCGGCTTCGATCTCTACATCATATGAGGTGGGAGAAAAGATTGTCAAGCCAGTTGCTAAAATTGAAACGATTGACCCTGAAAAGATCAGCAGAAGCACGATGGCTACGGCCTTCCACAGCCTCACGCTATCCCCCTCCAGCGCAGGAACGCGGCGGCAGCGACCACCGCGATCCCTGAAATGACCATCACGTCAAACACCGTCACCCGCGCGAGGTATTCGGTGAGAGAGCGCGGCATTCCGCTCTCGTCGAGAAAGTAGCCCTGCTGGAAGGTCACCGGGATTTCCATCTCCACCGTGTTCTCTGCGTTATCGTATATACCGCGGTAGGTCACCGTCAGGTCCACCACGGCCCCCTCGCGCGGCGACACGCTCGCCCGCGTCGCCGCTCCGCTGAACAGCGTGCCGGACAGGTCCCTCACCTCCACGCTCACTATCTCCGCGTTCTGCGTTTCGAAGTAGAACTCGGTCGGCAACCCCGAGGGGATGCTCGGCGGCACATACAGGGTCACGTGCGGCTCGGTCAGGCGCTCGTACAGGATTCGGAGGCGGTTCTCGAACGCCTCGGCGAGCACCTGCATGTTGGTCGAAACCTCGTCGGCCAGCTCCCCCAGCGCATCGCGGAGCGAGTCCCTGATGTTCTCGACCCATTCAATTATCTCGTTCTCGCGGGGCAGGTAGACTTCGTTAAAAAACTTTTCAATCGCCGCCTTTATCTCCTCCGCTCGCTCGATCCTGAGCTCCTTCGTGATTTCCAGAATGCCGGACTGGATGTCCTCGATGTGTCGCTCCATCTCCTCGTATACCGGCGGGGTCAGGTCCTTCACATCCCACTTCAGTTCGTGCTCCGCCCACAGCGTCCACTGGTCGTTGAGCCACACCTCGACCTTAACCTTTACCCACGAAAGGATGCGCGGATGCTCGATCGCCACCGAGAACTTGTTTCCAGCCTTGGTCTCCGACGCCCAATCTTGAACCTCCGGGGAGAGCAGGAAGTGCTGGACATCCACCGTGCCGTCGGACCACTCGGCGCGGACTATCACATCGACCTCCGCCCTGTCGCGGGTGAACACTCCCTTCGCCAAACTCGCATAGACCACCTCCCCGGTGACCACCAGGTAGCTGGACGGAACCGTCCCCGCGACCCACCTGAACCCGCCCGTCACGCTCGTCAGCCTCAGCTCTTTTTCGCCAGCCAACTCGTACACATCCAGTTCTGGCACGCTGAACACGAGCGGTTTGCCCAAGTTCAAGGACGGGCGGTTCACGACCACCGTGGCGAGATACATCCCAGCGATTGCCGGACGCCCGGCAAACCAGTAGTCTATTATGTAGACCTCGACCCCGTGGCCCCTCAGCTCCGTTCCCCTGTCGACCACTCCCCATCCGGGTTGGTACAGGTAGATTCCGTACGGGGGGTCGGCGTCGAGGCATACCTTAAACCTAACGCCGTCTATGTCCACCATCGTGCCGAACGGCAGCCATATCATATCTATTCTGCCGTCGGGGGCAACGGGGGGCGAAACCGAGTCTATCCATCCTCCAGGAAAAGTCCCGACGGTGAGCGCGGTGGACATGAGTAGCCATCCGAGCACGAGGTACGCGATTATGTTCATGCACACACCATCAGCATGAGCGTGGCCAACACCACGATGGCGATGGCGATGGCGATTTTACGCAGAGACCACCCGCGCTCGTCAAGCAGTTTTCCGAACAGCGCACCGAAGATAGCACCGCCGAATAGGGAGAGCGAGGTCACGCCAAGCGTCTTCACCGCTTCCGTGCCGGATACTTCGAGTGTGGCGGGATAAAACTCCGCCACTCCGACGAACGCCAAGCCACTGGCGAGGATGTCCGCTATCCCCAGCATAAGCGCCGCGAGGGCGATCACGACCACGACCCACAGCCTGCTCGGCTCTCTGGCGAGCCTGACAAGCGAAAGGGCGAGAGCGACGGACGCCACCACATAAATGAGCAGGTGAACTCCCGGTCCCAAACCCTGAAGGACGAACGACAGCCTGCCCATAACGGCCAGAGCCGCAAGGATGAACAGCAGGGCGAGGGGAACGACCACCGGGTTCACCTCGATCTGTCCAATACCGATACCCAGCCCGGTGTGGTACGCCAGCGAGGGTGGCGAGGACGGGAACCACCTGCGCCCTATGGCGATGAACGCAGCACCAATCGGAAACACGAGAACAGCCAGCGCTGGAACCACGCCGTACCTCTTGGCATAGACGACCCACAGGATCAGACCAGGGACGATGAAGGCGAAGAGACCGAGGATTATACCTACGCTCCACACCGTCTGCTTCCAGAACACGTCCCACCTGCCGTCGGCCACGAACATCAGGGTCAGGGAAATGGCCCACACGTATAGGAACGCGACGGCTCCGGCTATCCCCACGGTTTCGAGGAGCGGTCCGATAACTGGTATGCCCACTCCGAGCAGCAGTGCGAGCAGACCGATGGAGAGAAGCGAGTGATACTTCAGCGCTCCCATCCCACCACCATTGCCCCGGCTAAGCCCATAAATGTTGCGGGCCAGCTACCGGGTATAGGCAAGGGGAACATAAGAAATGAAGCGAGCGGAAGTGAAACAAGAGACAGAACTGGAGTGATCTTGGACAGGAGGAGCGAAACACCTACGAGTAGCAGAAAAGCACCCAGAGGGTTGATGGGACACGCCAGCCCAGCAAGCGAGAGAAACAGACCCATCTCGGGTTTCACCCTAAACCGCCGACGCCTTATGTATATGGCCGCAGTAGCCAGCGCAACCCCGAGCAAGAACTTGAAGGTTATACTCTCAAACGGAAAGTACTGAAAAGCCTGCGCCAGAGCATCACCAAGTAACATCGCTCCAGCAACGGATAGAACCAACGCCACTGCTTCCTCCAGCATTGCCACCACCTTCTCCCCTCTAACCGACAGTCAGGTGCACCGCAAATAACGGTGCACCTTTGGAGCGGTCAGAGGGTTTTTAACCCTTGTACTCCCGGCGCATCTCGTCCACGATGCACCGAAGCGCGTCCCATCCGCCCTTGCCAGCGCATCGAGCGAGGGCCGCCTGGTGCTTGCGGACGACCTCTTCTCCCGTGAACGGCATACCCCTTTACCTCCTCCTTTTTTATAAACTATTGGCGGGAGGGGGTATAATCTTTTGTGCTACAAAGTTCTCTAACGGTGCGTTTCAACACTTGACGCATGCTGACAGAAACTTTTTCCACGTCCAGCATCGCCGTGGTGAACGATATGCAAAACCTTATAGCGTCCGAAGTCACCCCCGTTCTCAAAACCTCCTTAAGCACCGCAAGTTTTTCGTAGGTGTGGTCGGGTATTCTAAACGACACGATCTGACCTCCATTAGCGGACAGGGACGAGACCGCCACCCGCATGGCTGTTTCCATCTCGGGGTTCACCTTCGTGTCCAGCATTCCGGCCGTGAAGTCCACACAAAACCTGATTATATGCGACGTTTCTCCGCCGAGTATCTTCGACAGCCTTTTGATTTCGTCCAAAAACTTGTCCTCAAGCCTGATGGTGAGGTGCTTCACCGCACGCCCTCCTTCTTTCCCCGTTGGGCACCATCGACCAGTTTTGATATAATTTTATCCAAGTGTCTGAGAACCCGATGGAGTTCCGACACGTCGCGCTTCTGCCGCACAAACTTGGACATCAGTTCGATGGTGTTGACATAACTGGAAAGGCAGTGCTTTAGCGAGCACCAGTATTCCTCGTTGCGAACGGTGGGGCGGACGAGCTCCTGCCTGATGTAGCGCACGTCGTCGAGCAGTTCGAACAGTCCCTCCTCCGCGAGGTGTTCCTCGGCGGCGAGCAAGTTCCCCACCGCGAGCCACAGGTTCCTGTCCTTCATTGCTCCACCCTCTCCAGCAGGTAGCCCACAGGGTCGCCCTCGACCTTCTCGAGAACCGTCTTGACTATGACCAAATCCTCGTCGTTCAACCCGTGATTTTTGGCCTTCTCCCGGATAGGTAAGGAAAGGACGCGCACTTTCCTAATCTTGGCCTCCGCGACGAACTCCATCAGTCCGCCTCCCCGTCGATCAAGTCCCCGTCGTATCGCTCCATATCCTCCAGTTCCTCGCGGCAGCACTCGGAAGCATCGCTCACCCTATCACCTTCCAACCTTTGGATACTTATTCCATCTAAAGAATTTTGCCCAAAATAATAGAATGTAGTGCCCTAGAAGACCGAATGTTTTTCCTATCACGACTTCAATGGATAACTTCCTCATTTGACTCACGGTTCCCTCGGACCTATCTCGTAGTCTCTTCCCACGCGCCTCAGATATCCCTTGCGCAGGCAGTACTGAACCCAAGCCTTGACCTGCCGTCGGTGGCGAACCCACCTCCACTTCAAAAACACCTCATCGGCGATCTCGTCGATGGTCGCTCTTCCAAGTCGAGATACTATCCTCCAAATGAGTTTAACCACAGGGTACTCCCCCGGCTCTATCTTGAAACCATCCGTTCCCTTCAGTTCGAGCTTGGCATATCCCATATGGTACTTGCCGTGGGCGAGGATGAGTTTCCCCTCCTTCACCATGCGCTTGAGCAGTTTCCGTAAGCTCACCCGTGCGCCCCTGCTCTTCTCCACCCACCTCAACTCGTCAAACACGAGAGAGAATATTTCTTCTTCAGTCAGCCCTTCGGTTCCGCATTTTTTGACCAACAACTGCTCCACGGGAGTCGCCCCCGGGCGAAGGTCCGGGGGTGCCGGTTTCCCGAGAACCTCCGTCCCCTTGGGAGTGGTCACGGTGAGCGGTGGCAGAGATGCCCCGAGTTTTCTTGCGAGTTTTTTTGAGTAAGGAAACCTCACAAGTTCTATGCCGTTCTCAAAACACACGATCTCGGCGTTCTGCGGGTTCAGGCGGTTCCGCTCACGGTGTAAGCGTTCGAGCTCCACTGGCGGGATGTTGTCGGCCGAAAAACCACGTGGCCATATCAAAGCGCTGTCCGGGATACCGACACCCTTTTAAAAATGAATGTCTTACTTTTTAAAATTTATTCTTTCCGATCAATGTGAACCTGTATGCGCCCACCACCCACGTGCTCCACGCTGGCGTCTATGGGTCTGCCGTCCTCGTCCTGAACAAAAACGCACACCGTCTTGTTGCCCACATTTATAGTGTGCCCATGCAGAGCCGTACAGGTGGCGGGGGGTAAATCCTCCGAAACCTTAATCTTGGTTCCCTTCCCCATAACGACCCTTTTAATTTTGTCACACAGAGTATTTAAATGTTTTCGTGCTACATCCATCACTCCACCTCCTAACAGCTAATGAACCGGACTTTACCTCTCACATGCTTCATTATGGTTTTCATATCGGCTTCCGGGTCATCGCTCTTGTACCCAACCACGTTGTGGTCGTCCAGCCACGGGTTGTTGGTACGGAACCAGCATTCTCCGTTTATGTAGCTGACGGTGATCACATACTCCTTCTGGCTCTTGCGAGGCATCTCTATCGCGTTTTGCAGGAAATTTATGAAATCATCCAGAGTTTTACACTTTAGGTCTATGAAAGCCGGGAAACCGAAGCCGAGTGAGTGGCCGTCATACTCCGATGCCGGGTACGGGTTGCTGATTTTCCTGACCATAGGACTCACTCGAACGGCCCCGTTCCGATTTTTGAACTGAGATTCACCAGCAACTCTCTCACCACTTCGCGTTTTATCCACAACGCACCCACAATGATGGCCCCGACCACCAGACCGACATACGGCTCCACAGATGCGGGTTCAACCAACTCAATGCTCGCAGAACTGCCGGAGTACCATACATCGCCCGACCGCATGTCAGACACGTACACCGTTCTCTTCCCGGGCTTCAATCCTTTCGTGTCTATGCTGAACTCGCCGTTGGAATTGGTGCGACCAGACTTCCCGGACACGGACACCGAAATGCCGGCAACTGGTTCGCCACCCGACAGGACTTGGCCCGACACCCGCTCACCTATCGTGAACACCTCCTTTGATAGCACCACGGTGGTCTCGCGCTGTTCGTAAACACGCAGGGTGAGGGATGCCAGTTTGGTGTCGTCTTTAATCAGGTTCACGGAATACGTGCCGGGAGTATCCGGTGCCGTGAAGGTCAGCGACCCTATGGTGGTCGTTCCCAGCAGTTCGTCTCCAAGATACACCGTCACGTCTTCGCTTGCGGTGAGGGTGACGGACTGACCCGTTATCACCTCGGTGCTCGAAAGGCTGGCTGAGAAGTTATCCGTCAACGGCTCGCCGTACACGGTTATCCTGAACTCCACCTTGGCGGTGTACGTTATGTTCTCGTGGCGGGCCGTGATCACCAAGGTTCTCTCGTGGGTTCCCGTGGGGACGCTCACGGGGCTTATAATCACGCTGAGCTCCACCGACGAGTTCGGGGAAATCTGGTAAGGTGCTTCGAACTCCACCGTGATCCAGTCGAGACCGCTTGGTCCGAACAGCTGGGTGTCCTCCATCTCGGCGTCGAAATCCGTTAGGGTGACCCCCGTGTTGTTGGTCACCGTAATGGTCTTCTCAAGCGTGTGAGAACGGCCCATTATTGCGACTATCCGTCCCTTATCCGGAACGAAGCCGTAGGTCCCCGACACGGTGGTCACGCTGACGGGAATCGTCCTTCCTAGCCCCGACAGCACGAGCTCGCCCTTGTACGTCCCTGCGGGGTACGCTCCCGTGTTGGTGACCGTGACCTGAAATGTCTTGTTCTCGGAATTGTCCACGCGTGAGAAATAGCTGGGAAAGATTGACACGTATTCATTCAAAGCCGCGTCGCTTTCCGGGTCCACGCCAACCACCAATATCTGCACGTCCTCGACATTCTCGGTGGTCACCACTATCTTGAAATCAAAGGTCTGGGACTGCCCCACGCCCAGATTGGTCACGGTGAGGTTGTCCGGGCTCACACTAACCTCACCAGAGGCGAGAGGGACGGAAAGCAACAACAGGATCAGCGCGGGCATCGCTACACTTTTTTTCACAGGGGCACCTCCACGGGTGCTTCTATCGGGGGGAAAATGCGTCTCTTGCTCAGGTTCATAGCGCTCCATCGCTCCGCGTCCTCCGCGAGTTTGCGTATGTCAGACAGACCGACCGCCCAGACCACCCGTCCGGAGTCTATATATCTCACGGCAGGCACCATCCCCTTGGTTGCCTTCGCCCACGCCAAGATCGCGGGGTCGAGCAAATTTTTGAAAAGGTCCACCTGATACCGCTTCACTCTGAATCGCATATACAGTTTTGGTAGCAGATGTAGCTCTACCTGCTCGCAGACCGGACACCCGAACTTCTCAAAATACTCCAAGATCACAGCACCTCTACCTCCACGGGAATTTCTTGGGAGCGACCACCGCCCCCACGCTTGCTTTCCTCCTCGACCAACCAATCTTCACTCACCTCCAACCCCGACTGCTCAACGGTCGCCATGTTCACGGCGCGGAAAAAGTTGCGAACGGCGTTGAAAAATGTCTTTTTCTCGAACTCCGAGCGATTGAAGTTGTTGCCGACCACGAGGAGCGCAGCCTTGAAGTCCGCCACCGCCTTTCCAAGTGATTTAACCACGTTCTCTCCGGGATTATCCTTCAGTTTTACCATCTCGTTCTCCACCATATCAAGCGTCATTATTATCATCTCGCGGTCTGCTGGCGTCAGGAAGTGGTGCAGGTAAAAAGTGTAATTGCGGATGACCCTCGCCAAATTCCTTATGCGTTCTACGCTCCTCCTTGCGCTCATGTCCGTCCCTCCCGCATCGCCTGGTGTCGCTCTCTACCCTCAAATTTTTTAAACCAGTTGGCAAACGGGAACAGGAACACCAGGGAGAATATGATGGATATGTAGGACAGGGCGACGGGACCCGGGGGGGGATTGGAGTTAGCCACGTAGAACATAAGAATGGCTAAACCCACTCCCATCAGCCCGCTCAGGATTCCGAAAAGGAAATACCCTGACCAGAACAGCATCCGCCTCATTCACACCACCGGAGATGGAATCAACTCTGTTTTTTTCAATTTTTTCAAAAGCCGTTCAAGCGTCTCGCGGATCGCTTCGCACTTCATCTCGTCATCGGCCACCATGGTGGTGTATAGGCGGAGTTCATAGAACAGGTCGTAGAACTCGTCGAATCCGTTGCCGTATGTCTGAACGAGTACTTGAAGCAGTCCCTCCGCCCTCTGCAAGTGCAGAAGCGCATCGTTCCACCGCCTCTCCGACACGGCGATCGTGAAGCGGCTCACCTCCCGGTTGAAATCCCGCATGGGAAGTTGTCCGAGAAGTTCCTCCGCCGCCAGCAGTTCCGCTATGCCGGGTGGAACGTCCTTAGGCATCACAGACCTCCCTTAGCCACCTCGGGCAGTTGCTCCGGTTTGACCTCTTCCGGTTTGGCTTCCTCCGGTTTTGTCTCCTCTTTTTTCTCCACTTTAACCGCGCCTAGTCGTATGGCCATCCTCTGCCTCTCACGGGCACGCTTCAATATGTCGTCCACCTCCTTGGTCAGTTCACGATGCCTCGACTTGAGTGATTTGAACTCGTCAATCAGCATGTCGCGGGCGGCCTCGGCAGCCTGAACCCGCGCCCTCAGCCTTTCGTTGGTTTCCGTCAATATCGTGTTGGCCTCGCGGAACTCCTGAATCTGGTTCTCCAAGTTGTCGCGTTCGCGCCTGATTAGGTTAAGCTCCCGTTGGAGGCTCTTGTAGTTGCGCTCCATAACGTCGTACTTGCGCTGAAAATCCCTCATCTCGCGTTCAAGGGCAACATAGTCGTCGTGGCTCCGCTTTATTTTGTTCGCCTGCCACCCAAACAGGATTGGAGTCATCTCGGAACCGTTACCGTGGGATTGAGTCAGGGCTATGCCGCCGTCGGCCTCTATCACGATTAAATCCTCCAGTTCATTTGTCTTGCGGTTCACGTAGTCTCTCGGTTCCTTGAGCTCATCGCCGTCCAGATCGTAGTACACCAAACGCCGCCGTTTGAGTTGATAACTAGAATCGAACCACGGCTCCTCGCGCACCACCACGCCCGCAATCTGTCCCGTGGGTCTAACAAGCAACTTCCAATTATACTTATGTAGCCTTCTCAGTGCCCTTATCACCGATGTAAGCCGTGGATTATCCCTCTTTTCCTGCTCCTGTTGACCCATGAACCACAGTATGCCACCGACCAGCACTATCAGAACCACCCACTCAATCATGACCGTCTCTCCATGGTTCCCCGCTCCTTTCTCTGTCTATTATTGTAGCACAGACTTTTATAAACTTTTTTAAGGGGGGGCCCTCCTATATTG
>Ga0180302_10000446_pt1 | contig 17988 bp, 22 predicted proteins | sample GuaBasSediGuay17_FD_121794 | JGI IMG/M metagenome (GOLD analysis project Ga0180302, IMG submission 121794) | Subseafloor sediment microbial communities from Guaymas Basin, Gulf of California, Mexico - Guay17, Core 4571-4, 12-15 cm | ecosystem: Environmental > Aquatic > Marine > Hydrothermal... | reverse complement strand
GAAGCTAGAAATGCTACGCTATACCATTTACTCTTCATAAAGACTGCAGGGAGAAGCTTCTTTGTATTTGAGCCTCCCCCTCCCTTCTTTGGAATAAAAGCTTGGGGAGGGTACAAAGGTCCTCTAGTTCAGGTACCTCCACCGAAGTACTTTGAGTTGGTGTACATATCCAAGCCCAATGGATGGGTCTTTGTATACAGGATTAAGTATGAGCTACTGAAAACTGAAGGCTAGCACGGTCTAGATCTTAACACTCTCTAGATCTCTACTTCTACATACTTTGTACTTAAGCTTGTATGCTATACGGTACTGGGAGAACTCTTCTTTAGGTGAGAAACGAGGGGGTTGAGGAGATTTAGTCTTTACTTTACATGTTGGACAGATATCCTTTAACGTATATTCACCACATTTAGGACATTTCTTAATTCTCCATCTCAAACTCGATCTCACCTAGTTAACTCATAGTGATTAGCTCTTTTTCAATCTCTCAAAAGCCATTTCACATCCTAGTTCTCTGGATTTCTTAGTTACGTATTCTAGTATGTCCTTAAGAATTTTCTCAGCAGTCTTATACTCGTAGGCTGTGATATCTACTCTATAGCGTGGTGCTCCTATAGTGTATATCTTTACTCTATCCCTGTAGGCTGGTCCAATAACACTTTTCACTCCAGTGAGTATGTTCTTTATACTCTTGATACCCTCTCTACCCAGGCATCTGAGTATTATTACTCCACTTATCTTGACCTCTCTAATTGCTACATGTTCCTTAGCTAGTTCGTAGAGTACCTTAGCCCATTCCTCAGAGATTCCAGCTCTATAAAGAGCCTCTATTCCCCTCCTAGCAGCTTCTTCAAATCCGCTGTAGATCTCTCCATAGTGATCTTCTAGCTTCCATCCAGCTTCTCTATAGGCGTCTTCAAGACTCTTTCTGAGCTTCTTAGCAGCTATCTCCAATAGTTTATCAGCGTGTAATGCTCGCTTCCACTCAAACATTTTACTCTTCTTCTCTTTATCACTGACTTTTCTTAGGGATAAATCTACATGTCCTCTTCTAGTATCGACTCTTATAACTTTAAAAACAGCTTTTCCTCCTTCTCTAACTACATCTTTAGCACTTCTGAACCACGATCTTACGAGCTCACTTAATGGGCAATATGCTTCTATTCCTCTGTACTCGTCTAGAGTTACAATAGCACCGTGGTCGTAGATCTTTTTCACTGTTCCTATGACTAGTTCATATAGCTCGGGGTAGTACCTTCTCTTTAGCACCATCTTAATTCACCTATCCTAGAACTTTTAGAACATGAGCCTCTATCTTTGCAGTACCTCCTGTTGGCCTAGCGAGTATTCTATTACATACTCCACATCTTACGAGCATTGATGCATGGTCAAATATTATTTGTTCATTACCACAGTCGGGACATCTAACGTATAGAAACTTGGATTTGGGTTCTGGAATTAGTATTTTACGCTTCTTCATATTATCACCTCTTCTCTACTATAAGAAGTTTCTTTATCCTTATACCCTTCCTATGTTGTATGTAGCCACATTCTCTACATTTTAACTTTATAACCTGTTTTTTAGTTATTTTTGCGGTTCTCTTCTGCTCTGGTCTCCTCTTTGAGCCATAGCCCTTCTTCTTAGCGATATATCTCCTCTCTCCTTCGGCGAGTTTCCTCCTCTTACCAGGTTTATACAGTGTTACTTTGTGCTCAGTGTGTTTTCTACATCTAGGACAGTATGTTCTTATTATTTGAGGTACCTCCATACTTTTCTCTCCCTCTAACTAGAACTAGTTGACCTTATGATGCTTATTAATCTTGCTCCTAGTACCTACTGAATTATCATAATATTGTACAATATGCTGAGAGAACTTCTACTGGAACTCTTCTACTACATTCTTGCTCTTGAGAAATTTCACATCTATAGCCGGTAGGTAAGCTAGGTCTTCTTTCTTAAAGGGACCATAGCTCCTTCCATTTGATGCTATTATCTTAGGATATCTTTTAAGAAATCTGACTAGTATATGTCCATGTTCTCTCCTTGGAATTCTTCTACCTCTTTCTTCAGTCTGTTCGGTTAATCTTCGAATGGAATCAAGTATTCCTCTTAGAGCATCTTTTTCATAATTGAGTAGTCTTTCATACATTACCTTTTCACCATTCAGTATAGATTCTATGATTTTCTTTAAGCGAAGGAGGAGGGTGAATTTCAGGGCATCCTCTAGAATTTCATATTCCTCTAACGCTCTTTTATCGTATTCTCCCCTGCTACGCAGTTCACTAAGATATGCTATTGCTCTTTCATAGTAGTCTTCACTTAGCTCTAGTATCTCACTTGATGTTAGTTCTCTTATGTAGTTCTTTACTATTTCACTTCTCATACTCCTATCTCCTACATAGTTCTGCTACATTATTGTTAACTAGGTATATCGCTAAATATAGTGGTACTTTTAATCTAGATGCTTTACCTAATTTAATACCCCATACTCTCTCAGGAATACTTCCCACTATCTCTACCTCTATAGTCTCATCACTTAGGACTATAGCATCTTCAAAGGGATTAAAAGTCCATAGTCCATCTATATCTACGTTTACTACAGCTAACCCTGTCTTTCCATGGAGTGTTCCGGGTAGTCTTATCAATCTTCTAGTATCTATAGTCACTCTCTCATCCACTTCTGCAGCGTACATATTCACTACATGTTCTATGATTTTGGCTATAGACTTTTTACCACCTCTCCTTCTAATAATCTCTCTTAGAAACTCCCAGTTAGCATTCTCCATATTCTCAAGTATCTTACTCCGATTGAGGAGTATGTACTTTCTAACACTAGCCGTAATACCTAGTCTCTTAAGGTTCTCTTCAGTGGAAGTGAGTATAATTTCGTACATTCCCCTCGCTATTCTTCCACCCCAACATTTGCTGTCTAGATCCAAAGGTCTTATACTACTGCCTAAGGTTCTCTCTATAAGTAGTGCTATATCTAATCCCTCTCCTCTAAGGTAACTTACTATTTCCCTTCTTCCCTCCTGTGGGATGTCATATACTCTTTTGTCATATAGGTGTATGTGAAATCCCCTATGTCCTGAGAAGAATATCTCCAGATCCTTTTGATGGAACCCTAGATCATTAATTAGCATATCTACTACTTTTTCACACTCTTCACGAGCAGCATCTATACACTCGTGACATACCCATGTGACGCTGTTTAATTTATCACTACCACAATTAGGACATCTATTTGGTACAGGTCCTCTATCCTCTCTTCCGCACTTAGTACATCTCCAATAGTCGTGGACATTTTTACAGCTTGTTTCTATGTGGTCAGCGTCTATATCGAATACTAGTTCTGCACCTATCCACTGTTTCTCATCCATAGTGGGAGCTCCGGGAGATATATAATAGGCGGTGGAGTAGTAGGCGTGTTTTGGATACCTACTTCTTATAAAGTCTATTAGACTCTCTCTATCGGGAAAGGATAGATGTCTCTCCATACCCTTTCTATTGAAGTATACAAAGCCAAATTCTCTATGTTCTAACATCTCTGGTTCTCTTACTCTTTCTGCGTTTTTCATATAGTAATTCCTGAATATTCTCCCTAACCACTCCTCTTTATTCAATTCTTTTCACCTTAATCCTGAGGTATTGAAGTGGATGCTTAACTTTCCTACATAGTTCATCTGGATAGCATAGTCCGTATATTCTCATGTTTTCACATTTGAAGGGGAGGTACTTCTTTCTAGACCCCCTGAGTCCAGCTATATGCTCTACTTGATATCTAGCTATACTCTCATTGAAGTCTGGTGCTGTTGAAAATATTGCTATCACATCATCTACACTTTTACCTATGCTGAGAAGGAACGATGCAAGTGCAAATCTAGCTGCATGCGATAAGTTCTCTCCTTCTCTAGCGAGTTTTAGTAGTCTCCTTATACAGGGTGGATATCGATGTTCCTTTCCTGCAATGGTAGTTATGGTAATCTCGGCTCTCTTCTTAAGTGGATACCAAACCTTTCTTATTCGAGTAGCTATCTCCTCTATTGTCTTAGTCGTCTGGATAATGTCTAGACGATTTCTCATATTCTCTATATCTGAGAGTACTTTACGCTTTACCTCACTCTCTATTAATCTACATAGTTCGTTCTTATTCACTATGGTATAGCCATTCAGTATTATTCTGTTCACTAATTTCCATAAACCCCTCTGCTCGGGTACGTTACTTATGAAATGTGTAAAATATATAGCTGGATATACTGTACTGTCTATTGTAAGTAGTCTAATCTGCCATGAGAATGTCTTTTCGGCAATATATATTAGCTTTTCAAGAGGCTCTTGGAGAAGGTACTCGTATGCTCTCTTAGCTTCGGCTACTGCGTATACTCTATCTAAGTAGGGATCTCTAAGTACTGCTAATGCCATGAGAGTGACATAATAGGCTATTAATTCCTCATCGGTATGTAGATATTTAGTGTCTGTTGTTATCGTCTTCTTATGTATAGCATTCAGTATTCTCTCTATAGCCCTCTCTGATATAGTATCGCCTAGTACACTCTCCAGATCCTCTAGAGTAAAACCTATTTCATCTAGTCTTTTAATGGCATCTACAGTAAATGGATACTTGGCTATATCATATTCGTTGAATTCTACCCTACTCTTATACATACAGTCTTATTAGACCTCCATTCTAGGAGCTAGGTAATAGGCTAGTTTTCCTCCCCCAGCTATTTCGAAGGTGAGGGCTAGTGGTCTATCTGTTGAGAACTCTACCATTGCTACATCAGATAGTGAAGATGCTTTCTTTAGCATGTCAGATAGATAGCTTATACTATAGGTAGCTGTTGAGGGCTCTATTACATCGTACTCTATGAGGGCTCCAGAGTCTCTGTCGAATATGGTTTCAACTTCTCCTCTATCACTTGAACTATATAGTCTAAGGTAATCCTCTAATCCCTCGAACTTGACGCTATCACTTACCATCTCAGCATCTTTTACAGCATCTTTTAGAGTATCACTTAGTAATCTAGCTTTAACGTTGAATTCTGCTCTTAATCTAGGGAGTTCCTCACCTACTACGTCTATTAGTGGTATACTGAAGGATCTTATAGCTTTCCCCAGGATTCTAACCCTGAGCCTACCTCCACTTACTTCGAACTCTACTCTTTCATCTGCTTTACCTCTTCTTAATATCTTATTTAGTTCTTCTACATCTACTCCTATCTTAGTCTCTTCTGGGCATTCAAACTCCTCAAATACTGTATTCGGTAATTCTAGGTCTACCATAGCTATTCTAGATGGATCTAATGCCCTCAAGCTCAAACCTTCTTCCGAAAGCGTAAAGCAGGCCTCATCTATTAACGCTGCTAGACTTTGAACTATGTACCTCCACTCTCTAGCATCCCCAAATACAAACTTAACACTCATACATACCACCTATTATGCTTTCCTTCACGAGTATTAATCTATACCGTTTCTTATATTGAGCTTTGGGCGGCTAACCATATTCTCTCCATGTGTATCCACATCGTACACATCTAAAGAAGGCTGTTGTTGGCTCATCTGCACTTCGAGTTTGTACTTCCCAGTAGTATGCTTCACTATATCCACATTCAGGACAAGTAGCCTTAACCTTAACTCCTATCTTCAATTCCTCCTCAATAACTATAGTCTTCTCCGATGGTTTATGAAGTACATGGGTCTCGTGTACATAGCCCTCGATAGTTCCTCTGAGCTCTTCTACGTTTTTACACCTAGGACATACTAATATTACCCTATTTTCTTCTCTCTTGGGTATCATTAGGCTTCCGCACTTCTCACAGAACCTCAGTACTGTCACCTAGCATAGAGGAGAGGAGTAATTACTGATTAATTTTTCGCTCTAAATTAGTGGTCCGCTCTGTGGTACTATGGTAAGAGATATTATATAGTAATAGAAGTTCTAGTGAGGGAGACTATGAAGTACTATTCGTACGAGGAACTATTAGATAGAGCACTCTCTAAACTACCACAGAAACCACGTGTCCAGAGGACTAGATCTACACCTCCACAGCTTCAGGTGATCATAAGTGGTAAGAGGACATTTATACATAATTTCAGGCAGATATGTAACCTACTAAATAGAAATCCAAGACACTTGGCTAGGTTTATACTCAGGGAACTGGCTGCTCCAGGTTCCGTTGAAGAGAATCAGACTCTAGTAATTCAGGGAGAGGTGCCCATCACTACTCTTGCACAACTCTTGAGGAGGTACATGAAGATCTATGTCATATGTCCTGTATGCAATAGTCCAGATACTACATTAGTAAAGGAGAGACGTATGTACTTTATAGTCTGTCTAGCATGTGGAGCTAAGTCCTCAGCACCACCGATAATATAAATGTTAAACATACTTATACATGTAGAAGCTCCCAGGAAGTACCTCGTATCCGAATTTCCTATAGTACTCTCTTGCACCTACTCCTGAAATTACGAGTATTCTTCTACAGTCGAACTCTTCAAGAGCTATCCTCTCAGCTTCTGCTAGTAGTCTCTTACCGTAGCCTCTATGCTGCCACCACAGGCTATACTCACCTATGGGTACCTGAGGACCATATACATGGAGTTCTCTAATGATAGCTGTTCTTCTATCGACCTCCCATCTATGAGCATATTCAGAGGGGATTCTCAGTCTGAGAAAGGCTATGAGCACATCTACTCGTGGATCTTCGATTGAAAGGAATACTTCTGTCCCTCCACTAGCTTCATAGTAATATCTGTTCAATTTCAAGTTTAACTTAAGAGGGACTCCATGTCTTAGAAGATACCTTCCAATCTCTCTATACCTTATCTCTCTGATCCTAATGCCTCTAATGAGAGCTTCTCTTTGGAGAACCTCTCTTAAGTTACCTATATCCAGTCCTGCTACTATGTACTTCATAGGTATGTCTCTTTGTATTCTCATCACTCTTACGTAAGGAGGTATTATCTCAAGTACTTTTAAGAGTAGTTCTATGAGTTCTTCTGATGTGTACGCTTTATACTCTCCTCTTTTCCACATTCGATATAATTCTGTTCCAGGTACTACTACCGTAGGATATATTTTTAGCATATCGGGTCTAAAGGCCGGGTCTTCAAATATACGCTTGAACATTTCTAGATCTCTATCGAGGTCAGATCCTGGTAGTCCTGGCATTAGGTGATAGAGTACTTTATACCCTGCATCTTTAAGTAGTTGTGTCGCTCTCACCACTACATCTACTCCATGCCCTCTCTTAATCACTTTAAGTACATCCTCATAGATCGACTGGACTCCTATCTCTATTCTTGTTGCTCCAAGATCTAGAAAGTTATCTATATGTCTCTCTAGTGCCCAGTCTGGCCTAGTTTCTATAGTGAGACCTACACATCTGATTCTCGCTTTTTCATTTCTCCACTTAGCCTCCTCTAAGGATACATTATCCACTCTTCTCTCATTGGGAAATCTATTCATTGCTTCTAATGCTTGAGCTATAAACCATCTCTGATAATCTAGTGGCATCGCAGGAAAGGTACCCCCCATTACAATTAATTCTACCTTAGAGGGTCTATGTCCCATGGCGATATATTGCTTCAGTCTATGGAATACTTGAGAATATGGATCATAATTAAATCTGCGAGCTCTCATTACAGCTGGAGATTCTCTTACATAGCTTTGAGGAGTACCCCATGAAACGCCTCCAGGACAGTATATACACCTTCCATGGGGACATGGAAATGGTTTTGTCATAATAGCTACTACAGTAACTCCTGATAGCATTCTAGTGGGCTTCTTAACCCTCTTTACTACTAGATCCATTAGCACACCTTTTCAGCTAGTACTGCGTAGTTTCTAGGTATCACTATATATCTCCTACCTAGTATGTGAAGCCTTGATATTTTAAATCCAACGCTAGTTATATGCTCTCTTAATTCTTTCTTAGTAAACAGGTGGTAATATCTGTAGTACGTAGTTCCTTTTCTCCTCCATGGTACTAGTACGTCGCCGAACTCCAAGACTCCATTCCTCCTTCTCACCAGCTGTAGTATTGCTTTTACTAGTAATCTGGGCTGATACCTAGACCATACTGTTAGAAGTAGACTACCCCTAGGCTTCATAGTACTCTTGATGCTCTCTAGTACCCTTAGCCTCTCTTCCCTACTAGGTATATTGTGGAGTACTGCTACACTCAGTACGAAGTCTATACAGTTGTATCTAAATGGTAGGAGTCTTCCATTGGCAACTACTGTATGCACTCTAGTGTATATGTCGGATTTTATACATCTTTTTCTAGTCCACTCGATCATTCTCTTTGAGATATCTACTGCTAGTACTTCGCTAAATCGTCTAACTAGCTCTGATAAGTGTCTTCCTGTACCACATCCTAGATCGAGAGCTATTCCTTTCTCTTTCTCGGAGCACGGTATCATACGTACAAGATCTCTCCATGGTCTAGATCTCAGATGAAAATATCCATTAGCTATAGCGTTCCAAGTTTTTATGACATATTCTTCAAGTACCTTGTCTATTTCCTTCCTCATTCCTAAAGTATACGATTAGTGTGTATTATCAAGCTTTTCTATTTCAGTATACCGAGATCTTACTAATAGCCTCATGCTTGAGGATCTGTGGTATGACTTCTCCTGGTACTTCTCCTTCGATTATTATGTGGAGTTTGGGTGGAGTAGATATCAATGGATGCTCTGCTATAACCTGTAGTATATTTACGTTTTTATCTGCTAATAGCCGTGTAACATACGCTATTATTCCAGGTTTATCTACTTTAGTCTCTACTACTATACATCTATAGCCCAATTTATCCACTACACCCCTGAAAAAGGGTCCTGCATTCTCTATATTTTCAAAGAATTCTCTAAGAAATGGATTTTTCGAAATTTTATCTAGAGCACTTTTGACAGTCCTCCAGTCAACTCCACATGCCTCAGCTAGACTTTTATATGGTATTTCTATCGAGCCTAGATATATACGGACTCTTCTCTCTACACCTCTTCTCACTACCCTTATACTAAGTCCATGATTAAGTAGTGCAAGTGCTACTTTATACTGAGATTCACTTCTCCTAAACTCCCTTTTCATTTCCTCCCACAGTGTCTTAATCATACTGAAATGTATATAAAGATACTTATATTTAAATTTTTCAACATATATGTATTTAAAAATATATGTCAGTGTAATATAATACCTTATAGACTATTTGTATATATTAATTCAATAATTATTAAAAATAAGGCATCTATATGTACGCCAATGAACAGAAAATGCGTGCTAGGAGAGACTAGCATTCCCAAGTACTGGTACAATATATTACCGGACCTACCCAAACCTCTTCCACCGCTCTTAAACCCATCTACGCAGAGACCTATTCAGGAAAGGGATTTGGAAGTAATATTTCCTAAGGAACTCGTAAGGCAGGAATTCTCGCAGGATAGATTCATACCTATACCTGATGAGGTTAGAGATGTCTACTCACTATGGAGACCTACACCACTCTATAGAGCAGTAAACCTCGAAAGAGCTTTGAGAACTCCAGCTAGGATATATTATAAGCATGAAGGATTCAGTCCTCCAGGAAGTCATAAACCGAATACAGCGGTAGCTCAAGCCTATTTCAATATGAAAGAGGGTATAAGGAGATTAACTACAGAGACTGGTGCTGGACAGTGGGGTAGTGCTCTAGCATTTGCATGTATGCTCTTTGACTTAAAGTGTACAGTGTACATGGTTAAAGTTAGTTACTATCAAAAACCCTATAGGAGAGTACTCATGCAGATGTGGGGTGCTGATGTGATCCCTAGTCCTAGTAGGCGTACTAAGTCGGGTAGTAGTATCCTAGATAAGGATCCCGATAATCCAGGGAGTCTAGGTATTGCTATAAGCGAAGCCATAGAGGATGCTGTTGTAAATGAGGATACTAAGTATAGCTTAGGTAGTGTTCTAAATCACGTACTACTTCATCAGACTATAATAGGTCTCGAGGCTAAGGAACAACTAGAGTCCGTGGAAGAGTATCCAGATTATGTGATAAGTTGTGTAGGAGGAGGGAGTAACTTCGCTGGTATAGCCTATCCATTCTACCTCGACCGGGTAGAGGGAAGAGCTGAAAAGAGAGCTAAGCTCTTAGCAGTAGAATCTAAAGCCTGTCCTAGCCTTACCAAAGGGCTATATGCCTATGACTACGGAGATACTGGACGTCTAACCCCACTATTAAAGATGTATACACTTGGTCATACGTTTATACCTCCACCAATTCACGCTGGAGGACTTAGGTACCATGGTGCCGCTCCCTCTTTAAGCCTACTAAGAGAACTAGGGATAGTAGAGGTTGTAGCTTATGATCAAATAAGCGTCTTCGATGCAGCCAAACTATTCACGATTACAGAGGGATTTCTTCCAGCTCCCGAGACTGCGCATACTATAAAGGCCGTAATAGATCTAGCTATAGAGGCTAAAAAGAGGAAGAAGGAATGGGTTATACTGTTCAACTTTAGTGGACATGGCCTACTTGATCTGAAAGCCTATGATGAGTATCTAGCTGGAAAACTACAGCCTTACGAATATCCTAGAGAATATGTCGAGAGAACTCTTAAGCAGTTGGGTATAATGTAGTCCATGTTTTTTAAAGAATTCGGGAAGATTAATATTTACCCTTAGCTAATCCCCATAGGTGTACGAATGAGCATCTATCAGGGAAACGATCTGAGAAAGCCTAGTGGAGGGATAAAGGGTAGGCATAGGAAGGTAAAGAGAAAATACGAGTTAGGAAGATTTCCTACTGAGACTAGGGTAGGAGAGGATAAAAGAAAAGTGATAAGGACTAGAGGTGGTAATAAGAAGATCAGATTACTGAGTACCTCCTATGCTAATGTCAATATTCCTAGTCAGAATCTCTCGAAGAAGGTAAGAATAATTAGAGTCCTTCAAAATCCCTCCAATAGGGACTACAATAGGAGGGGTATTATAACTAAAGGTACTATAATACTAACTGAACTTGGTAAAGCAGTGGTTACTTCAAGACCTGGGCAAGATGGAGTAGTAAATGCTGTTCTTATAGAGGAGAAGTCATGATTAAGCGAGGTTATTACATACTGTGGCCCTTATACTTTGATAAATCTAAGTCTAGAAGTGAGGGTAGAAGAGTACCTAAAAACATTGCTGTAAACAGGCCCTCTGCATGGGAAGTACTCGAAGCTGTGAAGTCCCTAGGCTTCGAGGCTATACTAGAGGCGGATAAAAGACACCCCTCTACATGGTTCGAGGATAGAGGATGTGTTCTAGTCAAGATAGATAGAGTTGAGATGAATAAGACAAAGCTTCTGTACAGAGTTGCTAAAGAGCTTATAAAGATTAGAGCTGAGAAAGGATTTCGGAGAGCTTCTCCTTAAGTCTCTCACTCACGATTCTTCCATCAACCTTACCACGTACTTCTCTCATTATCAGTCCCATGAGCGGTGAGAAGGCTCTCTCCCTCTTCCGCTTTATTAGGTCAGTATTCTCTTGTAGAATTCTAAGTATGATCTTATCTAGTTCCTCTAGACTAAGTACTTTAACTCCTAGATCTCTTAGTGCGTCCTCTACACCTTTATCTCTATTCTCAGCTAGGTACCTGAGTACTTCTGGTATAGCCTCTTTAGACATTTTTCCCTCGCTTAGAGCCTTGAATACATCTACTATCGTCTTGTCCTCGAGTTCCTCTACAGGTACTCCCTCTCTTCTTAATCCCTTCATCACGTCCTCTAGAACGCTGGCTACAAGTCTAGGAGATACTCTACACTCTTCTACTATTCTCTCAAAGAGGTCTAGGTAGTACGATCTTAACATCTTCCTAGCTAGCTCCTCTCCTAATCTATACTCCTTTATGAATCTCTCATACTTCTTCTCTGGAGGCTCTGGAAGCTTAGACTTTATCTCCTCTAGCATTTCCTTAGTTATCCTAACCGGTCTAATATCTGTCTCGGGATACATCCTAGCTGCACCAGGTCTGGGTCTGGTGTAATGAGTAGTTCCATCGGGGTTAGGGCCACGAGTCTCCTCAGGAACTCCATTTAATGCTGCTTTAGCTCTCTCGAGTATTATTTCCAGTGCTCTCCTACACCTCTCAGGGGGCCCTGCGATTAGTACGAATGCATCGTACTCTTCTAGATCTAATGCCTTATTTACTTTGAGTACTTCCTCCTCTGTTATACCGTAAGCAGGAAGTTCATCGCTGTGGAATATCCCTCCTATTCCTGTCCACGCTCTAGCGTAGTCTGCTAGTTCTGTGCCAAATCTCCTCTTTGGTTGAATTTCAAGGCCTAGAAGGCCTTTAAAGCCTTTCAGCTTTATAGCAAGAACTCTACCATTTCTCTTCAATACCTTCTTAATCACCCTGCAATTGGTATCTTGGAAGTGCTCTGTTACATCTACGATATTCTCCTCTAGATCTTCTTTATTGATACCTCTCTTTCTCAACTCATCTCTTATCTTAAGTAGATTATACTGTCTGAGTACTTCATATTTTATAACCTTGCTTATTAACTCTAGTTTTTGAACTCCTTTGATCTCAATTTTTGCCCCTTCCTTGATAGATACATTCAAGTCCTGTCTTATAGTACCAAGACCTCGTTTTACCATTCCCGTTATCCTAAGTAGCTGTCCTATTCTTAGTGCTACTAGTTCTGCTTCTTCAGGACTGTTTATTACAGGTGCTGTAGCTATCTCTATAAGTGGTATTCCTAATCTATCTAACCTATAGTTTACCAGGTCCCCCCTAACATCGATTATTCTAGCAGCATCCTCCTCGAGACATATAGTCTGTATTGGTATTTCTTTTCCATCTACACGAATACTACCTCCTATAGCTATTAGTGCAGTTCTCTGAAAACCTGTAGTGTTTGATCCATCTATCACAATCTTACGCATGACTTGAACTTCATCAACAGGTTTAGATCCAAGCATTAGTGCTATCGTTAGTGCTATCCTTAGAGCCTCTCTATCTAGATCGTGAGGAGGTTCTTCATCCAGTTCAACAAGACATGCCCACTGTGGTGAGTACTCGTATATGAATGTTCTTTTTCGTTCGTACTCGAATTGTGCAGCTGGATCTACTTCCCCTAGCTCACTTTGTGCTGGTCGTAAGTACCGTAGGAGTTTTAGTGATGCCTTTTCCTTAGATATTTTAGTAGGGCAAGAACAGAAGAGCTTCCCCTTAGTATCTAACATCTGATGAAATTCTAATCCTACTTTTAATCCCAGTTTTTGATAGTCAAGTTCCATGGTACTCTCATCTAATAGTAACCTACTAAGGTAAAATATCTTCGGTACTAAAGTACTTCTCCTAGTAGTTCTATACTTTTAGTTAAGTTTACTACCCTATCCTCTAGCACTATTATAGTATCCTCAAACTGTGCTACTACTCCTCCACTCCTCTCCACGAGTATAGGGTAGCCCATTACTATTCGATGTCTCTCTAGGCTTCTAATTCTCTCCGAGATTAAGGGATCGTTTGTAATCGTGTATAACCACCTCTCAGCAAAGGGGAGGGAGTCATAGTTTTTCCATATTATCCTAGTAAGTTCATTCAGTACTCTATCCCTCTTAATCCTTCTCACTCCTATTAACCTGAATATAGTCGTATAGTCTCCTGCTACTACCTCTCCTATTCCATTCGTAGTGAAGGGCTCTATTGCATATACTTCACCTACCTTTACTACCTCCCTCATGTGTATGTTACCTATATTGGGTACACTCTTTCCAGCATGAAGTCTATACCTATTTATCAAGTGTCCGGAAAGGTTTACTATAGGGTTGAACCCTCTAGAACGAATAGCTCTCTCTATCGCAAATCCTATGTCAGCTAGTCTTACATTACTACTAAAGATTCGAATGGCCTCTCTAAGAGCATTAGCACTAGCTTCTATAAGTTCTCTCTCAATTCTAGTATTGCTTAGGGGTATTGATATAGCTGCATCAGCTATGTAGCCTTCTACATGTGCTCCCACATCAACTTTGATTATACCTTTCTCTGGTACTATTCTTGTATCATTTATTCTAGCCGTATCATGTGCTGCTACTTGATCTATGGATATATTTATCGGAAAAGCTGGTCTAGCATTTGCTTTGAAGATCTCATCCTCTAACCTTCTGCATATAGAACTGATTTCTTCCCCTGGTTCTACTATATCTAGTGCAAGTCTTAATACTTGGTGTACTATCTTACCAGCCCGTAGGTAGTAATCTATCATACCACTTTCTACTTAAGTTACGCTTATTTAAATAAGAGCATGTTTAATACAGACTTCTACTAAATCTCTACTATGAGTATACTGAATCTGAATGAGATAGTGAACTATCTGGACGAGCTGGATTCTTGTAGAGAAAAACTGTTAAAGATTTCTAGAGATATAATCAGGTACTCTAAGAAGATAATACACAGTATTCAACAGGAAGAGTTCTCTACTTCTGAGAAGCTAATCCGTGAAATGACAGTGCTTAAGGAGGAGTTTATGAGAATAGCCTCTAAGGTCCCAAGATTGTATCACAGTAATATGGTCTGTAATGTATTGGTGGAGTATGTAGAATCGTATGTAGTTTATACTATAGTGACTAGAGGAAAAGTTCCATTATTTAGAGACCTTAATGTTGAGCCCATACCATACATCCTAGGTGTACTTGAAGCTGTAGGCGAACTTAGGAGATTAGCTCTTGAATATGTAAGAAAAGGAGATCTCGATAGAGCAGATAGAGTGCTTAATTTTATGGAGGGGATATACATGGAGTTGAGCGTTCTAAACTATCCAGACTCTATATTACCTGGGTTTAGACGTAAGTGTGATCTTGTGAGGAGGATGCTGGACGATACCAAGAATGTGCTCATATTTGCAAGAGGATGTGAGGATATGAGGAAATTAGCAGGAGGTGGTACTGCTGAAGTCTGTTAGAACACCTAGATACTTTTCGATTGAAAAGGCTCGTGAGATTCAGAAGATGTTGTCCCTCAGAATACTCAAGCATGATGTCTTCAAATATCCACCTAACTTAGTGGCTGGTGTTGATGTCGCCTATATAAGTGATACCGGTATTGGTGCTGCAGTCCTCTTAAAATATGGCACACTAGAGACTGTGGATAAGAGTGTTGCAGTGGTGAGAACGAACTTTCCCTACATTCCAACACTTCTATCCTTTAGAGAGTTAAAGCCTGCTGTTCAGGCTATCCTTAAATTACGTAGATTGCCTGATGTGTTAATGGTTGATGCACATGGTTATGCTCACCCCTATAGACTGGGGTTCGCAAGTCATTTAGGGGTATCTCTAGGTATTCCGACTATTGGAGTAGCAAAGAGACTACTATGTGGTAAAGTAGGTGAGTGGGTAGGTAATATAGCCTATATCCGCCATAGAGATGAGATTATAGGTGCTGCTGTGAGGATAAGAGCTGATTCGAAACCTGTCTACGTGAGTATAGGTAATATGATATCACTTGAGTCTGCGATAAGACTGGTCTTAGATACTACCAAAGAAGGACAGGCACACCCAGAACCTACTAGACAAGCCCACCTATTGGCTAGCAGATACAGGCGTAGACTATTGAAAAAGCACTGCTCTAAAGGGGGCCACTCATGAGCTTCCTAGCTATTATTGATGAGCTACACATAGGCACCTTTTCCCTAATCCTATATATTTTAACATCAATTCCCATGGATTTGATTATATCTTTAATTATAGATTCTAGTTTATCCTGATCCGGGCCTATTACTATTACTTCTGGCTTTACACGTTCTATCACGCTTTTTATATCTATAGTTCTACCACCTTTTATGACTTTATCCACATAAACTAGTGATCCTACTATTTCAGCTCTCTGATCCTGGTTAAATATAGGTTCTCTACCCTTACTAATGCGTACAGTCTCGTCGCTAGCTACTACTACCACTAGTCTACCTAGCTTTCTAGCCTCTTTTAGGAAATATATATGTCCAGGGTGGAGGAGGTCGAATACTCCTCCTACTATTACCGTAGGCTCTCTACTCCTCCACTCGAAGTCTACGAATCCTAGAAGTCTGAGAGCATCTAGAAGTCCTTCAGCATAGGCTATGCAGGAGGTACTAGTGATCGAGTTTCCTTTACTTAGGTAGTACTTCGCATCTTTCATGTAGGATTCAGCTAACTCTATGAGCTTCTCTACCTTTCCCTTATATTTACCTTTAATTTCAGCCAGTACTTTTTCGACATAGCCTATGTATTTTTTAATACGCTCTTCACTCTCTCTCTCCAACCCTCTATCACCTCTAATTTACAGTCAAATAGTGTAGTTAAGGCTTCCTCTTCGATTGGATGAAGTACTCCAGGTATTATCAGAGAGTATGGTGGTGGACCAAACTCGATATCTTTAAGCTCGGAGAGAGAACCAGCTGCTATATATTCGTTAGGTGTTCCTACTCTCGCTAGGCCTACTACTAAAGTATTATCATCTACAATGGACTCTTCACCAACTCTTCTATCCATGTCCTCTAGGAGCTCTAGTGCTTTAGGGATTGTTAAGAACTCCCCTGACTCCGCTCTTATCTCAAGTAGGAATAGTGTATGCAGTCCTCTCTCCAAGTTTTCCTTGAGTACAAGGTATGGGGTGATTGGCCTGTACCCTACTTTAGGTTCAGGTATCGTTATGGTCACTATTCTACCCATTTTATATACTTGTAATCCGCAGGAGCTGAAAGCTGCTGTAATTATGGAGGATGAATGAATAATCCTTGTCTTAATATTCCTTCTCTCAGCTTCTATTCTCAGTACTATATGGGTTGTAGCTATGAAGGGATCACCTGGAGTAAGAAGTGCTACATCTGCTACCTTAGCCTCCCTAAGTATATCTTCTCCTCCTCTTTCCTCTAAGTCCTCTCTATCTACTACCCTTATTTTTCTTCCTAACATGTTTTCTAGCCAGTCTAGTTTAAAGTCGGGTATTATACTGGTGTAGAGTTCTAAAAATACGGTGTCTACTCTTCTGAGGATTTCGAGAGCTTCAATGCTCAATCCTTTCTCAGAGATTCCTAGACCTATGAAGTATAGCAAGTGATCACCATTCAATACTAGACGTGAAATCTTAAGGATTTATCTAAAGTGTGGAGCTATGCTCATAAAATCACAGTACAGCTCTGCGACTACGTCATAGTCAACTTTCTTATTCGCCTCTACATTTTCAAAGAGAGTTAGTGGGTAGCTTTACCCTGGCTTGTAAAATGAGGTATGTGAAAGGGAAAGACCTTTCCTAGCGGGCCCGGAGGGATTTGAACCCTCGACCATCCGGTTAAGAGCCGGATGCTCTACCTGACTGAGCTACGGGCCCTTCTCTACTATCCATATGTCCTCTTCACAGTCCACTTCATTAAGAGAAAGCTGAGTAAAATAAGCTTTGCCCTCTTATCGGACACTTTGCCACTTGTAGCAAATTACTTCTAACTCTAATCAGGCTACTCTTATGATGTCTTTATTATGCGTAGACATCCAGTACATGCACTTTTACTCCAAATTTCCGTAGAATTTCAAGAATATACCTTGAATTTTCTTCCGGTACAATTATACATCCCTCACTTAACCTCTCTCCATCTAATCTCTCCAAGAGTCCAGGCTTCTTCAAGTTTCTTTTACCATAAAGTCTATAGAGTAATTTCACCTTCTCCTTCTGTTCAAGTCCTCTTAGGCTATATATTATGAGTTTTTTATGTCTGAAGTGTAGAGGTTTTAAGTGAATGGAAAAAGGATATTTTGCATAGAGTAATATTCCATCTTTATATATCTCTTCGAGAAATGTTTCTTCACTTTTTAGAAATTCTTCATAACTAAGGGGTATCAAATGAATTAGCAAATTCAATCTTCCTACTCTTCTAAAGAGCTCATCCCATCTACTCCACATACTCTCTTTATCCTTAAATATGACCAATAGATCATAGTCTGAATATTCATCGTAATCTCCTCTAGCAATACTTCCAAAGAGTATGAT
>Ga0180302_10000442_pt1 | contig 18014 bp, 11 predicted proteins | sample GuaBasSediGuay17_FD_121794 | JGI IMG/M metagenome (GOLD analysis project Ga0180302, IMG submission 121794) | Subseafloor sediment microbial communities from Guaymas Basin, Gulf of California, Mexico - Guay17, Core 4571-4, 12-15 cm | ecosystem: Environmental > Aquatic > Marine > Hydrothermal... | reverse complement strand
AGTATAGGTTCAGGGCGGAGGGTTCGGTGAGCTTGTTCAGGGTCAGGTTGACCGGGAGGGATCTTCCGATGGAGATAGAGAGGTTTGTGCCGGGGGAGACGGTTCTGCTTCAGAACTATCCCAATCCTTTCAACCCAGAGACGTGGATACCGTTTGGTCTTTCGGAGGATGGGAGGGTTGTTTTGGAGATCTGGGATCTGGGGGGGAGGCTGATAAGGAAGTTTGATTTGGGAGAGCTTCGAGCTGGGCTTTATTTGAGCCGTGAAAGAGCTGTGAGATGGGATGGGAGGAACGAGCTGGGGGAGAGAGTTGCCAGCGGAGTTTACGTTTACACATTGAGGATCAATGGGGAAACTCTTCAGAGAAGGATGATAGTGACTAGATAACTCATTTCTCGATGCATGCCTTCACCGCAGGGATAGGGGAGGAATTAGGGGGTAACTAGGAATTAATTGAAAGCATGTGTGAAGGCGAGGAGAGGATGAACACATAATCACACCAAGAGATTAAGCTGATTTAGTGAGTTAAACCAAGTTTAACAATTCCACAACTGCACTTTAGTTACACACCGTCTGTTGGAGAATTAAAAGTCTAATTGATGCTGAATGACGACTTGACCTTACTTTAGTGTCTAATGTTGATTTCCACGCAAGGAGAAGCGAATGAACAATGAATGATAATGAACGTTTTTCTCCAAAATTAGCTTATGTAATCTCATATGGAGATTTTTCTGGAAAAAACGTTCATTATTGTTCATTCCCTTGCAAGTAACCCTATTCCACTGTAGAACCAACCCTTAGCTTCTCGTCTTTTTTCAAACCCCCTCTCTCTCATGCGGCGTCCGAACATCTGAGCGCTCATTGGACTTTCCCCGTTTTCTTCAGCCCATCTTCGATACTCTTGGTAAAGCTCGCTCGCTTTCACCTTTGCCTCTGGTTTTTGGACGCAGCGCTCTTCTAGAAATCTCTCAATTACGTCTGACTCTCGCCTATATTCCTCAGTTGCAGTCTTTACCTTCTCCACAGGATCGAGCCCTCGCTTTTGCCATTCGAGGCATCCTCTAACCGCCCAGAGGAGGATCCCCGGAAGCTCTTCTCTAAGCTCAGCCAGCAATTCTTCCTTTGGTTGCCAGTTACCCTGATCAGGTTCAAATCTCGCTTCAAATGGTATCAGCTTTATTCTCCTCCACATTGCGAGGGTGGTATCTCTGATGATTGGCTTATGGTTCACCGCCCACCAAATTTTCGCTATTGGATAGAACTCGAAGTAATCCCTGTGGAGAAATCTCGCTGTGAGGCGATCGCCTCCTGTCAGAGCTTTTACTCTTTCTTCATCGAGTTGTATGCTCTCCCTGACTTCAATAGATTTAGCCAGTCTAGCCCCAGCGAGCTTTGCTAAATCGGGGGAGGGAGCTTCTCCTTTTTCCATCCCCCTCCTGAACACGCTGGATGGAGCTACAACAGCATATTCTCCAAGGAGCCACTCTAGAACGGTTAAAAATGTCGATTTTCCATTTGCCCCTGTCCCATAGCAGATGAAAATCACCTCTGGCATCAGTCCTGTTAAGCTATACCCAATGGCGCGCCAGATAAAATCAATTAGCTCCTCATCACCTAGAAAGATTTCTCGAAGAAATCTCTCCCATCTAGGACACCTAGCCGTTGGATCGTATCGAATGTTAGTCGATCGATGGAGCATATCCTCAGGCTTGGAGGGTCGAAGCTCACCAGTTCGCAGATCTACAACACCGTTGGCACAACAGAGGAGCCAAGGATCTTTATCGAAATCTGTATACCGAACTGTTAGAAAGGCAGCAGCTATGTTAAGAGCGGCGTTGAGCCGAGCGTTATTTTCGGAGGACAATGCCCATTTCAAAGTTTTAGCTCGCTTTTCCTCATCCTCAATGGAGATAGCTGCTCTTGCTCTTAGTCTGGCTACTTCTAGCATGGCTCTTAAGGCTGCCTCATTATCCTCAATCCATCTAACACCATCCCATCGAAACCAAGTGCCTTTCTCCTTCACCCACTTGAAATGGGAGCCGAAGATATCTCTGAAGCATTCAGCGTTTCCTGCGTCTGTGAGATTGCGTTGGATAAGGATATCCACTGTTTGAGGATCAAGCTGGACTTCCTCAACTTGAAGTCCCGATGGGGTGATTTTTCGTTTCTTCTTAATCCCTGGGATAGCTGGCTCGCGCGGTTCCCTTTTGTAAGCTGATCGCAAACTGGAGAGAGCTTCTTCCACTGTGTAGGGGTGGCTTCCCTGTGGAGCACATTTAGCATACTCTACCATATAGCTCTCGGCCTCAGATTCATCTAGACCTAGATCCCTGAGCTGACAAGCAAGCCAGAAACCCACGTTGTTTCTGCAACCAGGTGCTGTTATTTCTAGGGCTCTTGAAAGATAATATTCTGCTGCTTTATGAAGGGTGTCATCGGAACATTTCGCTTCCACCCTTCGGATTATATCTCGTCCCTGCTCAATGTCTTGTTTTCCAACCGTCCTAACTCCATACTTATCAAACCAATTGATGATTTCCCTCAGCTTCCTGAAGGGAATCTCCAGCACCGGCTTATCATTTAAAAATTGGTAATGCCTGCCCGAAGGATGCAGGGAAGGAGGAGCAACTACATAATGCCCATTTGCCCTAAGCTCTGCGGCTGCATCGCCTATATCTGGGAACTTCCACTCTAGGCGTGTCAGCTCCTCTGGCATATCAGGACAGCGCAACCAAATGTGAAGTTTACCACTTCCAGTCATAACTCTGCGGGTCCGATATGCAATTTCAGGCCACGCTTCCTCAAATCTGGCTGAGATTTCAGCGCAATCCTTACCGTCGAAGTCTAGCACAACCAATCCGTTGCTGATCTTACCGCAAATAACAGCGATGCCTACATTTTCTTGGAAGAGCTCTCTCAATTCCTCCTCTGTAGGCCTGCGTTTTTGGAACATTTGCCACGAAAATCGTCTTCTGTTTATAATGGCAGGACGCTTGGAGCCGTGTTCAAGAGGAAAAACGGAGAAAGCCTCTCGGAGATACCTGATGGCAGCTAGCAGTATTGCCGTCTTTTTCTCATCTCTAGCGTGTTTTTCTTGTGGTATAGTAGTGGTCATTCATTATTCACCCCCCATCAATTCGGCTACTACTGTGAGAAAGAATCTCAATTCTTCCCTGTCTTCTTCTGACAGAGAGGTTACTTTTTCAATTTTGCTTTTCAGTTCTTTAGCCCACCCTGCAAGATAAGCGGAAACTACTTCTAGCTGTAAATCAGATCGAGTGTCCTCTAAAGACTTTTCGCCTCCATGAGCGATCCACCACAGCACAGAGGCAATATCGGCGAGTATCAGAGCTTCTTCCTCCTTTTCCTCTCGCTCTAACATCTCAAGCAATCTTTCTGCTCGGTCAGCTAGTTCACGTTTCAATCCCCCACTATACTCAAAACGATCTTTGAAGAGAGGGGTAAGATCGGAAAGATCCGGCACTTCTCCGGTTTCCTCAGCTTCTCTCCATCTACTGCGGATCTCCTTCTCAATATGATCTTGTAGCTTGTTTGCAAATTCGTATCGAATTCTCTCAACTAGTTTCTGAAACCTGGGGTCTTGCGAGTGCCAGTTGCGAAGGGTTCCGTAAGAGATACCTACGCGTTTGGCAATCTCCTTGAGTGTAGCATTGCTTAAGGCTACCTCAAGGGCTGCTTGTGCTTTCTTTTCAGATATTCCTTCTGGTGGGGTCCACTCGCGTGTGAACTCTGCCCTTAATGTGGTGAAATACCTTCTCACGGGCTTTCACCTCCCTGGTCAGATTTAACATTTTTAACCCTAAAAGTCAATAATGTCATCACAGATAAGAACAACCGGTGCGGAGCAACTAAACATCTTAGTTTCTCCAGGCTTATTGACGGGTTTCTCAAGAACTGATAAAATCTGAACTCATTGCAAAAATGGGAGATGTGCTGGTCTAAGGTGAGGGGGACGAAGGCTCACACTCTCAGATCCTGTCGGCTGTTTGAAGCTGTATGGAGCAAGAGGCAGGCCATACAGGTTTGTCGATGAGACGTATCTCAGGGGCAGGCGTAGGGTAGGATGAAGAGCTTCAGGAGGTTGACAGTCCATTATGAGAGGCTTGTTGATACTTTCATGGGGCTTGTTTCGCCTGTTTCTCTCTTAATCGCTTTGAGATTTTTGCAATGAGTTCATTGTGAGGCTGAGTTCAATAAGACCGTTAGGAAAAACGGGGCTACATTATCTGACAACAACAGGCTTCGGCGTTGAATTTGCTAAAGTCATTGATGAGTATACAGGCGAAAGAGCGACAGCACGTGGGATGTATTTATCGGCGGGAGTAGGGATTTTCAAACCAATAAAATTGGAATCTGGCTCTACGCTTTCTCCTTTCGCGGGAGTAGCAAACACTTATAGCTGGGTGACTATTGAAGCGGAAGGACTTAGAAACACAAATAGTGATAGTGCTTTCTCTGGCCAAATAGGACTTAGCATTGGAATATTGCCTAGCATAGATCTTATTGGTAGTGTTGTGTTTTCATTTGAGGAGTCCTACATGGTATACAGTGTTTATCTTTCGTTTCACCCGATTACTTCCAGTAACAAATAAAGCAGGGCTTTACGAAACAATAAGTAGTGTTAAGGATTTTAGCAGTTAGCGTTGGGAAGTTTCTCCTATGGAAAGGCTGTTCGGGAATTGTGAAGGAATAAAGCTTGACTGTTTCCGATAACATGGATTATGTTAAGTTGAGAACCGCTTTCTTCGTCGATACCCACTGTAAGGCGGGGGTTTAGCGCATCGCACCGATTGGCACCCCTTATGATACTGCCCCGCTTCTGTCAGTCGCTCAACCCCCGTCTTATCGGGGTCGAGGAATCGCATCCACAGGCCGCAGAGAGGGCGAAATGGGCGGCTAGAGACAGGGGTCTAGCGCCTGACTTCGATTGGCACCCTTTCCACCCTACCCCTGTTGCTAGGCTCTCAAGCCATCGAACCATTTTCCTGTTCGCCGTCCTGTTCGCCGCTCTGATTGATTTCCTGTTGATGCCGGAAAGCCCGCTAAGTTCCTTGGAAGTTGAGGCGCACATCCTCAAGAACCGGATTGGGTATGACTGCAACGGCGGGGTAAGCTGCTATTGGGCTAAGAGGAGGTTTATCAATCATCTGAACTGGAGGAGTTGGGCAGGAAATGTCAGAGCGGAGGGTGAGAGTCGTAGAGGCTATCACCCGGAGTCCAGCGAGGTGAGAAAATGGACACGCTCAGAATCATAATCGAGATTACGAGACAGTTAACACCGCTGTTAGCTGCAGTCATCGAATTATGCCAGAAGTTGAGGCGTAAGTGAGCTCCTGGCGCCTCAAAATCCCCCTTCGGTCGAATTTCGAGGTGAGGGGTCGTGGGATGGTGTAAGGCTGGGCGCGTTATTGCGCAGCGCTTCGAAAGGTTTATGTCCGGATTTCCGCCGATTCGCTTAGCAACAGTCATGCCATAACGCATGTTATCCGGGTTTTGGTTTTCTCAGCGCTGAGAAAACGCCCTGACTCGCTTATCAAGTCAGGCAACACGCTTATCGCATGAAAATCATCAGATGACGGTCTTGAGCTTATCGCGCATCAATTTCACCATCTTGCTGCCCTTGTTGAACACTTCCTCTCGATGAGAAGTCACAATTTTACTATCTCTGCTCTTTCCTTTAAACGGAAGCAGAAAGCTTCCTTTCCAAGCTCACTTCTAATTTCCTCGGCAAGCCTCACCCACATTCTCTCAACGCACTGGATGATTTTTTGTCTCTTGTCTTCATCTGCACCTTTCCACTCTCGCCATTCCTTCCAAGGAGGAGGCTCTTTCACCTGCTGGGGCAAGGCGATGAGGATGAGGAAGAAAACATCATAATTTTGGGCGATGTGACGTAGTTTTTGGTAAGTTGTGATGCGAGGAATAGAAGGATTTGCCTCGTGCGCTCCATCCAGCGTCACAACTTCCCCAACGCCACACAGCCCCTCCTTATAATAGCCAACATCAACTCTGACTGTCCGCTGGTATCGGGTTTTCCTTCTCCTTCCCTCCAACGCCCATCTGTCGATTGGTTTGTTCAACCGCAAACGCACCTCTGGAAAGGATGCAAACCCACAATCCCACCCAGCAAGCAGCAGGGCAGTTTGTAGGCGACTGTGAAGGCTTATATCATTTGCAAATCCATAGCATTGAAGCATCTCATCCAAAATCAAGCCAGCTTGCCAAAAATCATCAATTAATCTCCTCAGGGCCTCTTCAAGACTAGCCACCATCTCCCTCATTTCCCTTCCTGAAGCAGATGCCCAGCTGACTTAGCGCTTCCTCAAAGCGTTTCTCCTGCTCCTCGGGGAGAGCCACATTAGCCTTCATAACGATCTCGATGCACAAACTTTCCTTCAAATCTGGAATGACGCGCACCAACTGTACCAATGTTTGCCCTAATTGCCCTAACTTGTCCCAACTTACATTGAGCTGATAATGAAAACGCTGTACAGGTGGCGTAGAAACTTTGCACAACATCCCTCTCTCTAGAACCCTCGGAAGTATTTCCCCCTCCCGCACCACGTAGGGGCTTACAGTTTTCCCATCAACCTCTAACCTCCAATCGCCTCTCCTAAGCAAATCCCTCAAAGCATTCATGAAGTCCTGCCGAAATTCCTCCTCGCTCACCTCCCTTCCCCTTTTCCCCCTCACCGTTTCCAAAGCGTTTTTTACTTCCGCTCTTTCTGCATCGCCAATCACTTCCAATAGATCTTCAACGGTTATGCATGGTGGTTGAGATTCCTCTTGGATTATCACAATACCTCTCTCCACCTTCCATAGCCCTTTTCTCTCACCCTCCTCTAGCGCCTGCTGTAACACTTTCTCATTCTTTATCAGTTTGTCTAATCTCTCCCTCAGAGCCTTCATGGTCATCCTTTTCTCGCTGACCATTAACCGCCTCACATGTTCAGGTGTCAATTCCCCCCTCTCAAGCCAGCGAACAATTTCATCATCCTCAGCGGGGTCGGGGACGGCTTGAAGAAGGAGAACTTGCCCACCACGACGCAAGGCAAAAACACCTTCCCCCACACCTTTCTTAACAGCGGTAAGCACCACATTATTGCTTGCAACAGCAGGAAGATGTGGAAACTGTGCAAACGCCTTTATGACATCCTTCACACTCTTTTCCCGTTCCTCCCTGAAGGTGTAAGAGACCAACTTCTGCGGCGTGAGCGTGGAGATGAGCTTTCCGATGCTGAGGTCTTCCAAAGTCCGCCTAACACGTTGGCTTAAGGACGCCTCACCCACCGATGCTATCCCTATATCCACCCACTCTAACCTTCCACCTCTTGGGTATGCTAGCCACCTGAATGCGTTGAGCAGCTTCATCGGCAATCCTTTCTCAATCTCCTGCAAATTTTCCTCCAACTCAAGGCGCCTTCGCTTGTCTAATTCCTCCAATTTCTCCCTCCTTACTCTCTCAATCGCAACCTTCCGCCTCAGCCCCATGGGACCATAGCACAAGTCTTCCAATTCCCTTTCACTTGCCACGACAAAAAACAGCGTGTTCTTATGCACACGTGGACTCTCCCCGCAATTCTCCCAAAACTCGCGCACAATCCTCTCTGTTTCCTCACCTCCCCCCTCGCTGTAGGTGAAACGCCTTCCTATCACTACTAACTTTAGACTTGCATCGTCGGGGATGTCACGGCTCCTTTCGGGGAAAATAAAGGGTCGGAAAGTGTTAGCCCTTGTTGCTGTCTCCAACGCCTCCCTCAGCGCCTCCTCAACTTCCTCCTCTGTCACCCGCTCCTCTTCGTCTTGCAAAATTTTCTCCAAACTGGGCCACAACCCGAAAAAAAGGAGTCCTTCTTGCTCGTCCAAATACCAACATCGCTTCTGCAATTGTAACAGGACCTCATCAACGGGAGCGTTCTCTGCATCTGGATGCCAAACTGAAACTCGCAGCCATTCCCTCTCTATCCCCCGTTTTAACCCCACAACTTCCTCTTCTTCTCCTTCCCTCCTTGCGCCGTGATGGGAGGAAAGAAAGATAGTGGTTGCAAGCTGGGTGGCAAGGTGAAGCGGGCTGAATTCCTCCCCTATCTCCTCGTCTAACTGCTTTGCGTGGGCTGTCCCGTCAGTTATGTCCGCCGCCAAAACACTCTCGTAGCGACTTTCAATAACCGAAAGGAGCATTCCTCTTGCCTCTCCGCTCAAGTCCACCTCGCCGGGGTGGATGAGGGGCGAATGTGATTTCCCATAAAGATCACGCACAACCTGGGCCAAAAATCGTAAAACTCCTCGAGTCCTTTGGAAGCCTTCTATAGTCCCCCACCTCTCCCGTAGGAGGTCGATGAGCAAGGGGTGGAAGGGATAGGCCTTCACCATCCGCTCCCTGTAGGCCACCTCGCGCACCGCCTTGGGAACCAGGTTCCCTTTTCGCTGGTAAAGCTCAAAATATTCGCTTGCTACCTGCCTATGAACGCTTTCATCCCCAAGCCTCTCGAAAAGTCTTCTCCGTATCACTTCATAAATTTCCTCCCCCTGCACAGGGGCATAAATCCGCTGCATCCGACCGAAGATTTGCTGCAACTGGCGCAGGACCGCCTCACCAGCCTGACCATAAGGGGCGCTTGTGGGCAGGGTAGCCACCACAACGCAATGTGGAGCGTTCTGCGCTGCGACTGTGAGTTGCTGCCAGAAGACATGAAGTGCTCCTAAATCTCTCTTCTCGTAAAGGGCAGCGCTGTAGTTGGCCAACTCATCCAGCAAAATCAGCGTTGGCCTTTTGGAAAGCAACTCCTGTAGCTTTTCAGCCCCGGGTGGGATTCCCTCTTCATCATAACGCCTCACTTCATCGTAAACTTCCAATTGCTCCATAAGCATCCCCATCGGAGTGAAGGGAGGCTCCTTGGGAAGCGGGTCAACAGCGTCGCCAACAAAGACAGCAACTGCTACATCCGGTAGCTCTCCGATGCACATTTCCTCCAACAACCCTCGAACGCTCTCAAGATAGCGAATTTGAGGAGAATTTTTGAAGAAATGCCAGAGGGTGATGAGGGTGTGTGTTTTCCCCCCCCCGAAGGGGGTTTGCAGGGTAATGACAGAATTTCCCTTGCTATGAATTAGTCGCTCCATGACCTCTTTAATGAGCGCCTTCATCCCCTGCGTGAGGTGCGTGCGCCTGAAAAAGAGCTCGGCGTCTTGGTAGTCTTTTGGAGCCTCTCCCAACCGAACCTTCCACAGGTTTGCAGCGAACCTGTCCTCAGTAAGTTCACCGCTCAACACATCCCTATGTGGTTTTGCCTCCTGCCACCATACCTTCATTCTCTTTCACCCCCTCTAAAGTGATTTCCACATAACCTGAAGGGCAAATTCAGCTGCTTTTCGTGCTGTAGCTCCTCCCTTCCTCCTTGTCGCCCCCCAACCTGCTTCCACAAGAGAAGCCCCTGAAGCCACTGGCGCTCTTTATCCCCTTCTGGAAGGATATCGGAGAGCGCTTGGGCGTAGCGCCAGAAAGCATCCGTACTCCCATAGGTGCGCTCAAGGTGTTCCTTCAATTCGTCGTATCGATGCTGAGCCCAAAGGAGACAGGCATAATGAAGGGCATCTATTATCGTGTCGATATGACGGAACTCCTCTTCTCTACGTTTGTCTGCAGGAAGAACCTGCACCGTTGTCCCTCTCTGTTTCCTTGTTATCCGCACGAACTTCCACTGCTCCCAATCACGCCGTTTCACCCCCTTCGGGCCTACAACCGCTTGAACAATCAACCGTGCATCATCATAGGGAACTTTCGGGATGCGAGATCTCTGTCTCCTGCTGACCTGGGCATTTCCAGTTTCCTCTTCGTTTTCTTCCTCCTCCAGTGTCTCCTGCTCCGCTGTATTCATCTTCCCGTTGAAAGTCCAGCGCCAAAGGAGGTAGAAGCGGGAGGCAGGATCTATGCCAGAAAGGTTGGGGCGCTCAAGAATGCGTTTCAAAGCATCTTCTGCGACGATGCGCCTGACCTCAGAGAGCAGTTCAGAAACGCTCACCAGCTCGCCGGTTGGCTTTTCCACTCTCTCATAGCGACCGAAAACCTCAACAGCAGGACCTATGGCACTAATGAAGAAGTCAGCTCCTTTCAACCCCTGTTGCCAGAAGATCTCAAGCCGCTCGGCAATCCGTTCTCTTAACTCCTGTAACACCCTCGGATAATCCCCTACTAACCCTTGCTTACGCTTACGGCAAACCATGAGCACGGATGAGATAAGCGCCGCTGACGCTTGTCCTCGCAAGCGCCCCTTTCTCTCCATTTTAACAGCCCATGATGCTGTCATCATGAGACCCGCATTGAGCAAAGCGTTGATGATGGCATCCCATGCTTGAGTGCTTTTGTGGGCGAAGATAATCACCGCAATTCCATCGTCTTTCATTACACGGGCAATCTCACGAAAGGCTTGGGTGAGTCCCTCCTCAAACCAACGTTTTGCTTCCTCCATACTCCCGCCGCGCCGGACAATGTCAGCAACCAACTCCTCGCTCTTTGGCGCTAGGGGTGTTAGGAAGAGGTCAGGGTAAAGATCACCAATTGTTCGCTTAAGCCAGACATAAAAGAAGTCAGAGAGATCGCTGTAGGGCACATTGTCATAGTAAGGGGGGTCGGTGATAACAGCGTCGAAGAAGTTATCCGGCCAGGGCAGTTGAGTAGCACTGCCCTGAAGAGCTTGCAGAGGCTCGTTCTCTACCACTGGTATACCCACTAGATGGGCGAGGACACCAGCGATCCAGGCTATTGCAGAGGTCCAGTCACCGGTGGACATGCTAAAGGGATTTAATTCAAAGTAGTCCCAAACCATCGGTAGGGCTTGTCGTCCGAAGGTGTGTGCAACAAATTCCCCTGTGGCCCACACACAAAGGGTCGAGTTATAATCAGCAAGCCTATCTACCGCCAGTCCTAAATAGGTGGAGACGGCTTTGACAAAATCAGGGTCTTCACTTTTTTGGAGCATTATTTTGCGAACCTCCCTCAATTTCTCGGCGAAAGTGAGGAGCGCTAACTTCTGACGGGCGTTGAATAGATCTCCCCACTTGGTTATGCCATACCGGTTAACGCGGAAGCCTAAAGTTCCCACGGGCGGCAGCGGCTCATCAGGCACGGGTTCCATGCCCCACCGCTCCTGCAATTCCTCCACTTTCCTCTTCAATGCTTTTTTTGCCCGTTCGTAGGTTTCCAAATCCTGCTCTGTAGGAAGCCTGTAGCGCTTTCCCCTGCGATTGGAATGGTGGAGGACAACAGCTACCATCCGCTGTCCTGCTTTCCCCTCACAGAAGAGTTCCCGTATCTTCCTGTCCGGCACGGTTGTCCCACAAACGGGACAGGTGGCTCTCGCTCGCTTCACTGTCCCTTTCGAAGGGTCGAAATCAATGTCATCCCCTTCAACAATGTCAAACTCCACAACTTTTCTCTCTTCATCCACGATAGGTTTCAAGGCGACTTTCTTGTTGGGCTTTCGCGCCAACCAGAATTGGCGCATAAGCGGTATTTCCGCCCTGCATTGAGGATTCTGACACGGGATTGTCCTCGCCCAGATGTAACCGACGGGAACCCAGCTTTCCTCATCACCCGGATAAAACTCCGCTAGTTCCTTATACGTTTCTCTCAACACCCACTCGCCCCACTCCTTCACCTTGAGAAAAAGCTTCTGCCTATAGTGCATGGGAAATTCCAGCGTGGCTTTCAAGATGAGAACAGCAACAGGGTTGTATTCCAGCGCGTAGGCTTTGCAACCCAACCGCAGCGCTTCAAGCGGGATGGAACCTCCTCCCGCGAAACAGTCAAGAACCTTAGGTGGCTTTCCCCTATTCGCTCTTAGGATATCCTTCCTTGCCTTCTCTAGCATCTCATGGTTGAGAGAGTTTTCCCACATGGAAAGACGAGCGATGAAATTACGCGTATCATTCTTCCCAACTTCGGTGGGAAGGAGGGCTGCGTAAATAGTAGCCCGCATGGCGGCCAAAGGGCGCCTTGCCCACCAGATGTGCAAGGTAGAGATGTGGCCATGCCGGATGTTCTTCTCCCTTAGAGCTTCCTTCCCCACCTCCTCGGCGGGGAACATCAACTCAATCAGAGATTTTTCCCCCATCCCTTAAGCCTCCTACTATCTTTTTCAGCTTATCCGCGGTGGCTCTATTGATGTGTTTACTATTGATCCAAATTTGATAAGAGATATCAATAGTTGTCAATAATACATCAAGACTGCTCAATATCATCTCGCCGCAAAACATAACGACGCCATCGCCTCTCCCCTTGCGGCTCAAGCCAACCCAAAGCTACCAAGCGGCTTGCGATATCCCTTGCTCGGGCGAGGTTCACTCCCAAAACACGACGGATATCCTCGTTTTTGATGTAGCCCTTCTCACGCAGAATAGGTTCCAAAGCCATCAGCTCCGGAGGCTTCTCCTTCGGTCTGGACGAAGGGACAACGATTTCATAGACCCTCCCTCTAGGTTTTGTGCGGCGCACAATGCCCTTTCTAATGAGCTCTTTGATGTCCCGGGATGCCGTGTAAATATCCACACCCACAAGCTTCTGGTAAGCACGGCTGGTGAAGCGTCCTCCATGCTCATAAGCGTAGGCCAGCAGCCGGAGTTGGTTGCGACTCAGGTCCAAACTGTCAAACTGCTTGAGCCATTGCATCGTTTCCGGGCGGTAAACCGGCTCGCTCCGCAGTGTGACCACAAAGCAACCTCCCTCCAAAGAAAATTCCGGAGGGCGTAACCCCTCCCGCTCCATCACCTCAAACATGCGCGGAATACCTTCTCCCAACTCCCTCATGTATCCCAAATCGGTGAGAACACGAACAATACGCGGATTACGTGAGGCGTGGATTCGTTCCTGCTTTTGTAGTCGTTCCAGAGTAACAGGCGGTATCAACTCGCCCGGGCTTCGGATTTCCATGCGGTCGTCAAAAAGCTGCACCTCAACGGGCATTCCCCTCAGGCTGTAATCTCGATGAGCAACGGCATTGACGATGGCTTCTTGCCAGGCGAAGGTTGGATACTCCAACCGCTCCTCAAAGAAAAGATCAACCAGTACCTGACGCTCAGGGATGTATTGTTGGATAGTGCTAAAGGCCTTCTCGATAAGCCTCACAAGCGGCGCTTCTATCCTGATGCGTTTTATGACGTTTAACTCTGTTCCCGTGTGTCGCTTTGTTCCCCTCCATTTGATGAACTCGAGGCCGCAGCGGGGATGCCATTTCGTAGGATCTTTTCCGAAAAGGAGGAGCGCAGCTAAAGTCAATCGCCACTCTTCGTTTACCTGCTCAGCCAAACGGTAGTGAAGCAATGTTTCCTCAAGATTCAGGTTTAATCCAGTTTTCTTGCTTACCTCTCTAACAAGATCAAGGTCCAAGTCGCTCAAGCTCGCTCCTGCAATGATTTGTTCCTCAGTTGGGCGTTTCAAGCGGGCCGCTTTCATCGCTTCAATTTCTCCAGCATCATAGGGAATGTTTTGGTCGTGAATACGATAAAGATAGCGTCCGTCGCTCAGTCTGTGAACTTTTGGGCTCCAATCCACACTGAAAATCCAAACGCGTCTCCCCTCCAGCAGTATTTCCTCCGCTCGAACGTTTAAGGTGGGGAGGATGAGATTACGAAGATAGCTCTCCGCGCCTTTGAGATTGTATCGCTCGGGAACACCAGTGACCGTGCCATCATCTTCAAGCCCTAAAACGACTGCCCCTCCATCCGCGTTGGCCATTGCCACCACCGTTTCCGCTACATCCCGCATGATTTCCTTGAATTTACGGGGGCGCGGAACACCAGACGAGCGGTCGTAGCAGCTTTTCCGCTCCAAAGTTTGCCCCTCAGGTTGATTCTTGAGCCATTCTCTCCGCGCACTCATGGGCATATCCCCCACTCACTCTGCAACCTCCTGCCAGTTAGCCACAATGTAGCGCACCACCTTTTCTGTGGGCTGCAACTTTGCCGCCGGGTTTTGGATGCGGTGCAGCTCAGGTTGGGTCTTGGTATTGGTAACGATGTAGAGCCAGTAACGCTCCTTCAGCCTCTGCGCCATAAGCCATTCGTTCGGCGTTAAAGCAATTGCTCCCACCTTGGAACGGGCCTTCACCTCGATGTATCGCTCCACCTGCCCATCAGGGGAAAGCGAACGGATATCATAGCCGCATCTACGAAGCGAAACATCCTCGGGGATTCTTCCTTGGTTTCTTTCATACTCCATCGCCACTCTCATCCCTACTTCCTCAACCTCAGGGTCGTCCTCGCCCAAATCCTCCTCTATAGATGCAGGCACAACACGAACGACGGTGAGCAACTTTGGGATGCTCACAGACAGCTTCGTCTCACGCTCGATCTGCTCTTTCAGCTCTCCGAGCCTCCGCCGCAGATCGTCCCTACGCTTCTCCTCGTTCTGCAGCGCCAAGCTTAAATCCTCCCCTTTCAACATCCTCGCCTGGTAGTCGGCAATCTTGCTTTCACTTTCTGCAAGCAGAAACTCCAAGGAAGTCATCCCATACTTCCTCTTGATTTCCGCCTGCCTACCTCGCTCCTCAAGAAGATGATGACAATAAGGCTGGAGAACCTCTCGGTAGGCACACATAACAGCGAGGTTTTCTTCCTCCTTTGAAGGCCGCCATTCATCTCGCACCACTGTATTGCCTTCGGCTGGTTGTAAGTCCCAAAGGATAGCGGGATCTGTAACTGAGAAGCTCCCCGATTTGTTCTGCCACAAAGCAATGATTCTTTTTCCTGCAGTCGCTCCCGTTCCATCCTTTACTTCCCCCTCAAAAAACCAGAGGAACCCCTCTTTTCCTGAGGGAGAATAGAAAACCGCGCCCTTCTGTAACTCGCTTTCCCCCTCTCTGAGAGCCTGTTCAATCAAGGCTTCGAGAAGCGGATGACCAGGAGCAATGAACTCTCCGTTTTCTTTTCTTGCGGTCTCTTTGTCGAAGGTAAGGCGTAGGTAACTCTCTCTCACCTCTCCGTAGCGTGAGCGGAAATCCTCTGTAGGATGGCGAAATGCAGCGGGAACATACTCAACCTGCCACAGCTTCGGATTTTCACGTCTACGACGGGCTTCTATCCCAAAGAAGCTACATGCACGCTCGAAGAAAGCCTCGATATATTCAGGCACAAGCCTATGCTCCTCTGCCTCCTGCTCCCATTTTTTGATGCGCCGCATGTCAATGTGGTGGGTGGCCAGTGCCTCACCTATAACCTCCCGAATGCGGGTGATCAGTTCCTCATCTGGAACAGCTTCAATCTCGGCAATAATTTCATCAAGTGTCTTCCTCCTCGCCAGAGCCTCGAAGATAAGTTCTTCTAGCCGCCTGTTTTGCCAGATCTCCCCCACAACATCGTAGATGCGGTCGCTACCCAACTCCTGTCTTGCCCGTTCCAGCTTCTTCATCACACGAAACAAAACCTTCCCCTCAACCGTGTCCTCGGTTACGAGGTTGAAGATGTGAACTTCCTTTTGCTGCCCATAGCGGTGAATCCGTCCCATTCGCTGCTCAAGGCGGGTGAAACTCCAGGGGATGTCGTAGTTTACCATAAGGGAACAAAACTGTAGGTTAATGCCCTCCCCTCCGGCCTCCGTTGACACCATTACCTGCGTCCTTTCTCGGAACTCATGCTCCGCTCGGATGCGCTCGTTCAGGTTCATCCCTCCGTGTAAGGTTGTGACCGTAAAACCCCACTCCCTTAATTTCTCCGCCAGATATTCCATCGTCCGCACCGACTCTGTAAAGACAAGCAGCTTTTCCCTTGTCTCCCTTACCTTTCTGTTTTCCACCACCTTTCTCAACTCCCTTAACTTCGTCTCCTCCTCGCTTCTTTCCAGCTCCTTCGCCATGCTAATTAGCTTCTCCAAGAGGTCGATCTCCTGCTTCAGTTCCTGCTGTGTTTTGGCGTTTGTCAGTTTCTCAATCAACTCTTGCTCCTGCTTAAGTCTCTCAGCCTCAGGACTGTCCTCCAACTCTTCCCAGTCAATCCTACCCACATCCTGCTCCAAAAGCCACTTCCCTAGCTTTAGAAGTTGCGAGAGGCGCTCCTTCCTTCGCTCAAGCGAATCTCTCAACGCTCTAACGCTAGAGGCCATCCGCCTTTGCAAAATCAGCATAGCAAAGGCTACGTTCCTTCTGTTTGCTTTCAAGGCTTTGTCCATGTGCTCGCTGACGTAGTTCGTGACCTCGTTGTAAAGGAGGCGCTCCTTATCGGAAAGCCGATACTTGGCAGTGTGGACATACCGGGGTGGGAAGAGGGGTCGACCGTTGAAATCATACAGCTCCTCCTTCAGACGACGCAAAAAAAGGGAGTTATCACCACTGCGTACCGCTTGCTCTAGCATCTCAGTGGAGGCAAAAAAATCAGGCTCAAGCAAGTTGAGAAGTAAGCGGAAGTTTTCCGGGTCACCACGGTGAGGGGTGGCAGTGAGGAAGAGCAAAAAGCGGCATCTGTTTGCAACAACCTCCCCTAACTTGTATCGCTCTGTCTTACGAACATCCATTCCGTAGCGGTAAGCAGCCATCTTGTGAGCCTCGTCCACAATAACCAAATCCCACTCTGCCTCTCGCAAACTCTCCAAAACATCCTCCTGCTTGGCAAAATCCATAGAAGTGATAATTTGTGGGAAATCGCGCCAGACATTCCTTCCCCATGAGGCGTTCATTACCTCTCTGTTTACCCTCTGGAAAACCTCACCGAACTTTTCCTTCATCTCCCTTTGCCACTGGTCCTGAAGGTGGCCAGGGACAATAATTAAAGTGCGGCGAACCAGACCACGCAGTTTAAGTTCCTTAAAAACTAATCCGGCCATTATAGTTTTGCCTGCTCCCGGATCATCGGCAAGAAGGAAGCGAATGCGAGGCTGAGGAAGAATGTAGCGGTAGACTGCCTCCATTTGGTGCGGGAGAGGATCTACCTGGGAAATGTGAACCGCATGAAGTGGGTCGAATAAATAAGCGTTTCGGATGCGGAGAGCTTCCAAGGAGAGGAAAACCTTTTCAGCGTTCCCGGAGAAATTCCAAAAGATTTCTCTGATTTTTACCTCGCTGCGAGAAATAATGGTGGAATAATATCGACCAGTTTTCCTCCCAACCCCTTCAAGCGCAACGACATCCCCATTAAGCGGAGTTGCCGAAAGCACTTTAACTGGCTCAGGCAGAGAGGAAGATTCAATAACCTTCCCTTCCAAAACTTCCATGCTTCTCCTCCTGCATGTTTTTCTAAAGCCAGTATATTCTCCCGCTCCTGCTCAAAGAGAAACCTCCACATCCTTGAGGGAAGCAGATTTGCCAGGCAGGGATGGAGCTTTCTTTGTAAGCTAGGTTTAACCCGAACCTGTTGCCGAGTTTCCTAAGCCATTCATCCAGTTTCATCAGGGCTTTAGTGATTTCAGTGAGCAGCTCTCTCCCGTAGCATCGGCGTCCCTTCACTTCAGCCTTGATTATTTCAACACAGAACGGGCACTTCAGCTCCTCTTCTGATTCAGTCCGATGAGGAATCCTGTTATCCCAAGGCCGGTTATCCCCACCCCATTGTGTTAGGCGCATATCTCGCCCCGGAGCTCTTTAACGTTTTGCCTTTCCACTTCACCTAGAGGAGGTTATCAGAAGTTGAGAAAGAAGTCAACACTTTCCTAGCACTGAAGAAAGTTCAACTGCCCCAAATTACCTGTGAGCCCCTCATTACCCCATGCTGACCAACTCAGCATCACCCAGAATCCCCTCTGAAGGTCTCATCGGGGTATCAGGCGGACCTCAAAATCACATCTACGAGATTGAGAGGAGCCAAAACGAAACCGCTGGGGATGCATTTACCCCACGGTCAGCTAAGCGCTGGACGTTATTGCGCAGTGTAGCCCTGGAAAAAAATAGTCATCAAATCAGATAAGGAGCGAGCTGACGCAAAGGACGACGATGCAACTTGTTGCAATAAGCTATCGAGACAAAAAGAAAGACGTGATCCATAACCCATCCCATCACCCTCCTAACTCCCCTT
>Ga0180302_10000441_pt1 | contig 18015 bp, 18 predicted proteins | sample GuaBasSediGuay17_FD_121794 | JGI IMG/M metagenome (GOLD analysis project Ga0180302, IMG submission 121794) | Subseafloor sediment microbial communities from Guaymas Basin, Gulf of California, Mexico - Guay17, Core 4571-4, 12-15 cm | ecosystem: Environmental > Aquatic > Marine > Hydrothermal... | reverse complement strand
TTTGCCGAGTGCTGAAGAGTGATGAACCAATTCATGCGATGAGGCTTAACCTTTAGTTACACCTAGTGGCACCATTCTTGCAACTAATGTAGCTATACCCACTTTATGAGATACTTCAGCTACTCTATCGATATCCTTATATGCTTGCGGAGCCTCCTCAGTTATTACACGCATACTAGCAGCTCTAATTAGAATTCCTCTAGATTCAAGTTCCCTTCTTATTTGAGAAGCTCCAAATCTTCTTTTGGCATCAGCTCTACTTAATAATCTTCCAGCACCATGAGCTGTTGAACCGAAGCTTATTTCCATAGCTTTAGGTTGGCCTAGGAGAATATATGATGCCGTACCCATTGATCCGGGTATTAGAACTGGCTGACCTACGCTTCTATATTTACTTGGAATTTCTAGGCTTCCTCTTGGGAATGCTCTAGTTGCACCTTTACGATGAACAAAGACTTTTCTTCTTTCACCATTTATTCTATGCTCCTCTATTTTCGCAATATTATGTGCAACATCGTAAATTAATCTTAAACCTAGAGATTCAGCTGAAGACTTAAATACTTTTTCAAAAGCTTGTCTAGTCCAATGAGTAATGCACTGCCTATTAGCCCATGCAAAATTGCAGGCCGCAGACATTGCAGCAAAATAGTCTTCAGCTTCTCTACTTTTAGCTGGTGCACATGCTAATTCTCTATCTGGTAATCTAATTCCATATTTTCTAACTGCTCTCTCCATAACATGGAGATAATCTGAACATACTTGATGACCAAAACCTCTTGAACCTGTATGTATCATTATTGTTACTTGACCCTCATGTGTTATTCCAAATTTCTTAGCAGTTTCTGGATCATAAATTTTGTCTACATACTGAATTTCTAGGAAATGATTGCCACTACCAAGAGTACCAAGCTGCCTTGACCCTCTATCCTTAGCTCTACTCGAAACTTTCTCTGGATTAGCAGTAGTCATTCTACCAGTTTCTTCGCAGAATTCAGCATCCTCTTCCCATCCATAACCTTGTTCGATAGCCCAATGTACTCCTTCAGCGAGAACTTCATCAAGTTCTGCACGTGTTAATCTTATTTTTCCAGTTGATCCAACACCAGATGGTACAAGTCTGAATATAGTATCTAAAAGCTCTGGTAACACTTTAATTACATCCTCTTTATTTAAATCGGTTCTTATAATTCTAACACCGCAATTTATATCGTAGCCTACCCCGCCGGGGCTTATTACGCCTTCCTCAGCATCAATAGCAGCTACACCGCCTATTGGGAAACCGTACCCTTGATGCCCATCGGGTAAAACTATCGCAAATTTGTAAATGCCTGGCAAATGGGCTACATTCATACATTGTCGTAAAGTTAGATCACGCTGCATTTTTTCAAGTAGATATTCGTCAGCATATATTCTGCCAGGAACTCTCATTCCCGGCTTTGTACCTTTAGGAATTTCCCAAGTATATGGTCCAATTTTTTTGAGAGGAATTCTTGACATATTTAATCCCCTAAATAAGAGGTCGGGGAGAAGAAAAAGTTTTTTGGTGGTTTCGTGATAAAGATAATGATGAAGATAAAGGTGATTAAAAGATTAACGCCCGAAGACTTAATTAGAATTGAAAGAAGATTGGAAAGAAAAATGGGAATGACATTTGAAGAATTTGAGGAAGAGTTTACTAAAAGTAGGAAATGGAAGGATTTACTACGATTATATCTAGAGTGGGCTAAAGTACATCATGCATATAAAGCTTATGAAGAAGAAGGAGAAGTTGATTTAATTCAAAAAAGAGTTTTAAATATTTCCATTAATGAATTGCTTAAAATCATAACTATGAAGAAAATAGAAATACTAAATGAGATAGCTAAGGGAGTTGATTCAATAAGCGATTTAGCAAGAAAAGTAAATAGGGATATCACGAATGTGTATAGAGATTTGAAAATTTTAGAGAAATACGGTATCATAAGATTGGAAAGAGATGGTAAAAAGTTGAAACCAAGAATATTGGTAAAACAAATAATTCTAGAATTCCTATAATCCTAAGTGTTCTAAATATAGATTATATATCTAAAACAAATTTTATTGTAGTTTCTCCCGGCTTATCTATTATCTCCATAAGAGAATATGTTACTGCCTTCACCTCAACCTTTCTTGGATGTCTCGAAGGATCAAATTTCTCCCCATAAGCAATTGCTTCAAGAACATATTTCTCCTCACCTATTTTTTCTATTTTCTTCACATTAAACTTGGAGAAAACAATAAGATCAACATTAAATATGTATAATAATTCCTCAAGCCAATTATATAGTAATGATTCTAAATCAAAACCTTCAACTTTAACATGTCTACTAATTTTAGGTTTTATAGTTGAAATATCAGTCATAACTTGGAACATGGCTTTAGCAGCATTCTCAAATGCCTCCTTCAAATCTTTTCCATGAGCAGCGATATAGACATCGGCAGTATGATTTAGAAATTCAAATGGAGGCTTACGCATAATGAATCCCACCTTAGTTTCAGCATACGAAATTAAAAACAGTATGTCAGCAAAGAGATTATATAATTGGTTATAGTAAGATTTTATGGGCCGGGGTGGCCGAGTGGACTAAATGAGCTTAGAGCTCAGGTTAAGGCGCAGGCCTTGAGAGCTTCAAGATAGCCTGTGCCCCTATTGGGGTGCGTGGGTTCGAATCCCACCCCCGGCGCCAATATTAAACATATTTTGCATTTTTAACTAGTTAGAGTAATTTTAAGCAGGTGATATTGAAAAGACTGAGGTGTAGAATAATATTGAGATAGAAAATAGATAACTACACTTATGAATATGATGATAGACAAATAATTATGATTAAATCTATGTTAATTCAATTTCTATTTTTACATCATCTGGAACTCTTATACGCATTATCTGTCTCATAGTTCTTTCATCAGCATCTATATCGATTAATCTTTTATGAATTCTAAGTTCGAATTTATCCCATGTTTTTGTCCCTTCACCACAAGGTGATCTCATGGTGGTTATTACTAATCTCTTCGTTGGTAATGGTATTGGCCCTGAAATTCTTACCCCTGTTCTTTGAGCAATTCTCTTTATTTGATCACATACTTCGTTTAGCTTTTTTGCATCGGTACTTGTTAGTCGGATTCTTGCTTTTCTGACCATTACTAGTGCACCTCAGATAAAGAAAAATGGTTTTAGCTTATTTTTGCAGGCTTTAAGTCAACCACTATGCCTGCAGCTATAGTTCTTCCCATGTCTCTTATGGCGAATCTTCCAAGTTGTGGGAATTCAGCATACTTCTCTATACATACTGGCTTGATTGGTCTAAATCTTACAATCGCACTATCACCTTGCTTTAGATAAGTTGGTTTTTCTTCTATGGTGGCACCGCTTCTTGGATCAATTTTCTTCATTAATTCTACGAACTTAACTGCAACAGTTGCTGTATGTACGTGCATGACTGGAGTATATCCTGCCGCAATTGCTGTTGGGTGATATAATATGAATATTCTTCCAGTAAATTCTTCTGCAACTGCTGGTGGATTAGTTGTATGTCCACATACATCTCCTCTTCTAATATCTGTTCTCGCTATTCCCCTTACGTTGAATCCAATGTTATCTCCAGGTATTGCTTTGGGTATTCTTTGATGATGCATTTCTATTGATTTTACTTCTCCAACTTTATTTGGAGGCATGAAAACTACTTTATCTCCAACTTTTAGAACTCCAGTTTCAACTCTTCCAACTGGTACTGTTCCTACACCAGTTATTGTATATACGTCTTGAATTGGAATTCTAAGTGGTTTGTCTACTGGTCTTGGTGGAGGCTGTAAAGAGTCTAATGCTTCAATTAGAGTTGGACCATCATACCATTTCATTCTTTCACTTCTAATAACTAAATTATCACCATACCATGCTGAAACTGGTACGAACGGTACTTTAGCTACATTATAGCCTATTGCTCTTAAATATTTGGAAACTCCCTGCTTAACTTCTTCATATCTCTCTTTACTCCAGTTAACTGTTGGATCATCCATTTTGTTAATGGCGACTACTAATTGATTAACACCTAATGTCTTAGCTAGGAAAGCGTGCTCTCTAGTTTGTCCTGCAGCACTCATTCCAGCTTCATATTCACCTCTTTTAGCTGAAACTACTAGTACTGCTGCATCTGCCTGGGATGCTCCAGTTATCATGTTTTTAACGAAGTCTCTATGTCCTGGAGCATCTATGATTGTAAAGTAGTATTTTGGTGTTTCAAACTTCCAGAATGATAAATCTATAGTTAAACCTCTTTCTCTTTCTTCTTTTAACTTATCCATTATCCAAGCATACTTGAAAGATTCTTTCCCTATTTTCTTAGATTCCTCTTCCAATATTCTCATTGTTCTTTCATCTACATTACCAGTTAAGAATAGTAAGTGACCCATTAATGTGCTTTTACCATGGTCTACATGTCCTATAACTACAAGATTTAAATGTGGCTTCTCGGACATACAATCACCCTTAAATGCTTCGGCGAAACTAATCTTGAAACCAGCTATTTAAGGTTTTTGCGTATTTCTAATAAAAATTTTATTGAGAAATTTATCTTGAGGATAATGCTATTCGTTCAATTTCCTCCTTCTTCTGAATTGCATATGATCTAGAATCACCATTAGCAGCTAAAATAATTTCTTCAGCTAAACATTCCTCAATACTTTTTGGATTACTAAAAGCAGCTTTTCTGGCACCTTCCGTTATAAAGCGTAATGCTAAGTCAAGTCTTCTTAATGGAGATATGTCTACTGCTTGATGATAAACTATTCCTCCATAAACTATTCTTGTGGTTTCCTCCCTTGGAGCTGCATTTTCAAGAGCTCTAACTAAAACTTGAATTGGATTTTTACCAGTCCTTAAATGAATAATTTCAAAAGAATGTTTAACAATGTTTGTAGCTAAAGCTTTCTTTCCCATATTTTTTCCAGGCCTCATTATCTTATTTATTAATCTTTCAACAATTGGAACTTCAGCTTTACCAAAATGTTTATGTTCATGTCTACCTCCAGTATGCGGAAGAAATACTGGTTTAAGACATATGTATCTCTTCAATCCAGGGTCGCGTACCTCAACATCTTCATAAGACCATTTTCCAAATAGCTTTATTTCCATACTTGTTTCACTCAATATTTTCCACCCTCACTTTACTGTAGCATTAATTATAGGGAAATCAATAAATCTTTCGCTAACATCGAAAGATTTAAGGGAATAGTTAAAATAGGTTTTACTTGACCATGAATATATATTAACGGGGGAGAATGACTTGTTTGAAGTAAGATGGCATGGGAGAGGGGGGCAAGGCGCATGGACTGCAAGCAATCTCCTAGCAATTGCAGCATTAAAGGAAAATAAATATGCACAATCATTTCCAACATTTGGTCCAGAAAGGATGGGTGCACCAATAATGGCTTTTACTAGAGTCAGTGATGAACCAATAGAAATTCATTGCGGGATATATAATCCTGATGCGGTTATAGTCCTTGACCCGACATTACTTAGATCAGTTCCAGTTTTAGAGGGATTAAAGGAGAAGGGATATTTAATAACTAATTTCCGTGGAACACCTGAAGAACTTGCTGAGCAATTAGGAATTAAGGGTAAGGGTTATAAGGTTTACGTTGTCCGCGCAACAGATATTGCAGTTGAAATTTTAGGTAGAGGAATAACTAATACTGCAATGCTTGGAGCATTAATAAAGGCAGTAGGAATAGTTAAACTGGGAAGTGTATTTGAAGCATTAAAAGAAAGATTTCCCGGAAAAGTTGGGGAATTAAACGTGAAAGTGGTTGAAAAATCATTTAATGAAACGAGGGGGAGTGAAGTATGAGTGAATTAAAAGGTTGGCGTGAAGTACCAATTGCAGGGATATGCTGGAAATTATCAACAGAATTTAAAACGGGAGATTGGAGAACATTCAAGCCAGTAATTGACCAAAATAAATGCGTAAAATGCTTAACATGCTGGATTTACTGTCCAGATGAGGCAGTTGAATGGGATGGAGAGAAAGTAACTATAAATTATGATTTTTGCAAAGGCTGTGGTATTTGCGCTAACGAATGTCCAGTTAAAGCTATTGAAATGGTTTTGGAGTGAGGTGATTATTATGGCTGTAAAGCAAATTGTTATGGGTCTTAATGGTGATGAAGCAGTTGCATGGGCTGTAAAGCAAAGCAATGTAGATTTTGTAGCTGCATATCCAATAACTCCTCAGACATTAATAGTTGAAAGATTCTCTGAATTTGTAGCAAATGGTGAAGTGAAAACTGAATTCGTAACCGTTGAATCTGAGCATTCTGCACTTAGCGCATGTATTGGTGCAGCTGTAGTTGGAGCTAGAGCATTCACAGCAACAGCAGCTAATGGATTAGCTCTAATGTGGGAAATCGTCTATATAGCTTCAAGCTTAAGATTACCAATAGTAATGGCAATTGTAAATAGAGCACTTTCAGGCCCAATATGTATACATTGTGACCATGGAGATTCAATGGGATGTAGAGATTCAGGATGGATTCAAATGTATTGTGAAGATTCTCAGGAAGTATATGATACAGTAATTCAGGCATTTAGAATTGGTGAACATCCAGATGTTCAATTGCCAGTTATGGTAATGCTCGATGGATTCGTTTTAAGCCATACATTACAAAATGTGAGCATACTTCCAGATGAAGTTGTAAGCGAATTTGTCGGTTATAGAAAGCCCATTGAAATTGAAGTTCCATATTTAGGTAAGGTACCAATGATTTTGGACCCCGATAATCCATTAACATTTGGCCCATTAGATCTTTATGATTACTATTATGAACATAAAATGCAACAGCATGATGCAATGGAGAAAGCAAGGCCGGTAATAAAGCAGATTAATGAAGAATATTATAAGATTAGTGGAAGGAAATATGGTGATGGATTTATAGATTGTTATGGACTTGAGGATGCAGATATTGCAACAATTGTTTTAGGCTCCACTGCTGGAACAGTTAGAAGCGTGGTTAAAAAGCTTAGGAGTAAGGGTTTAAAGGTAGGTGTATTGAGATTACGCACATTTAGACCATTTCCAGCTAAAGAAATTGTTGAAGCATTAAAGGATGTGAAAGTTATAGGAGTACTCGATAGATGCGGACCATTTGGTGGATTTGGAGCACCAGTATTTCTTGAAACTAGAGCTGCATTTTATGATGAAACTAAGAGACCATTAATAGTTAATTATGTTTATGGTTTAGGTGGTAGAGACATGCATCCAGCTCTAATTAAGGAAGTTTATGATGATCTATTCAAAATACTAGAAACTAAGCGTATTGAAAAGCCAGTTAAATTTATAGGGGTGAGAGAATGAGCTTAACATTAAATTTAAGGGAATTAGCTAAACAGCCAAAGAAATTACTTCCAGGACATAGACTTTGCGCTGGATGTGGAGCCTCAATAATAGTTAAACAAATACTTTTAGCAACAAGAGGACCAGTTATTCTAACTAATGCTACTGGATGCCTTGAAGTAGCAACAACAATATATCCATATACTTCATGGAAAGTTCCATGGATACATGTTGCATTTGAAAATGCAGCGGCAGTAGCCTCAGGAATTGAATCTGGAATTAAGGCGTTAAAGAAGAGGGGAGCATATAAGCATGAACATGTTGATGTAATAGCATTTGCCGGCGATGGAGGAACCTATGATATTGGTATCCAAGCACTAAGTGGTGCATTTGAGAGAGGCCATGACTTCCTCTACGTATTATATGATAATGAAGCATACATGAATACTGGAATACAGAGAAGTGGAGGTACACCATTAGGAGCAGCAACAACCACATCTCCTGCAGGAACAGTTATTCCAGGTAAATCTCAACATAAGAAACCTATAGCTGACATTGCTGTTGCACACAGGATACCATATGTAGCTACAGCTACACCAGCACATTGGGCAGACTTAATTAGGAAAGCTAGAAAGGGAATTGAAGTAAATGGACCAGCATTTATTCATGCACTCTCGCCATGTCCAAGAGGATGGAGATTACCGTCAAACATGTCAATACAAATAGCTAAATTAGCCGTAGATACATGCTACTTCCCACTATGGGAATGCGAAAATGGTCATTGGAAATTAACAGATAGAAGCCTAGCCATAGCTAAAAATCCAAAACTTAAAAAGCCAATTGAAGAATTCTTAAAACCCCAAGGAAGATTTAAACACCTATTCAAACCTGAAAATAAGCATATAATTAAAGAATTACAAGAATACGTTGACGCTATATGGGAAGACCTATTAAAGCGCTGTGAAAACGTATAATTTCATCATTTTTTATTCATTGTTGAGAAAATTTTATTTATGAGATATCGTTAGCTTCAATAGCTAGAGGTGTAGATATGCCTGGGTCAAAGGCACCCAAGGGACTATTTGCAGCTAGAAAATTGAGAATGAAGAGAAAGAAGTTTAGATGGAGCCAAAGAGAATATAAGCGCAGAATGCTAATGCTAGATATTAAAGCCGACCCCCTGGAAGGAGCACCCCAAGCTAGAGGAATAGTTATTGAAAAAGTAGGTATTGAAAGTAGACAGCCAAATTCAGCTGTAAGAAAATGTGTTAGAGTACAGTTAATAAAGAATGGCAAGCAAGTTACAGCATTCCTGCCAGGAGACGGCGCGCTTAACTTTATTGATGAGCATGATGAAGTAATAATTGAAGGGATTGGAGGACCAATGGGAAAATCATATGGAGACCTACCTGGAGTTAGATATAAAGTTATAAAAGTTAATGGAGTTTCACTTAAAGCTCTCCTTCAAGGAAAGAAGCAAAAACCAATGAGATAAAAGATATTATGTTTTCTCCCATATAACTTTCTTCTCAAGATAACTATCTAATGAACCAATAATTCTTGCAGGTATACCCGCAACTACGGATTTTGGTGGAACATTTTTGGTTACCACTGCTCCAGCAGCTACAACTGCTCCCTCACCAATAGTTACTCCAGCTATTAATGTGGAATTAGCACCAATGACTGCATTTCTCTTAATAGTTACTCCTTTAAGCTTCTTACTTGGAGGATATTTATCATTGGTTAGGCATGCTCTCGGGCCGATAAAGACATTGTCCTCAATAATGCATCCTATGGGGATATATACGCTTGATTGAATATTTACATTATCACCAATTCTTACTTGACCATCAATTATGGTGCCTGAACCTATTTTAACATTATTTCCAATATGAGTGTTTTCTCTAATCAATATATTATGACCAGTTTCTAAGCGATCTCCAATTATTACATTTTCATAAATAATGCTATTTGATCTTATTAAGCATTCAGCTCCTATTTTTGCTCCTGAACTAACTTCATCGTAATTATCTAAGCTTACTCTTCCATTAGATATTAATGATTTTAATGACCTTCTAATTGGATAGCCAATTATAATATTATTACCAATAAAGCTTTTAGGTCCAATTGAAGTTGGACCTAAAATTATACATTCACCTTCAAAAAGTACATCAATTATTTTTGCTTTACGTGAAATATAATGCATTAAATTCAAACCCTTATTTTAAATATATTAACCTTTAAAATTAAAACTTTACACAATTACGACGTGATCTATATCAAAATATCTTTTCGCAATTATTCTAGCTCTACCAATATTTCTTCCTTCCTTTCCTATTGCGAGGCCCTTATCTTGAGGCTCAATTGTTACATATGCTATTTTTCTACCATTGGGCGACTTAGAAATTTTAACTGCTCTAACTCTGGCTGGTAGTAGGCTGTTACGGATAAAGTCCTCAGGCTTATCAGCATATTCAACTACTTCAATGGTTTTACCAAGCATTCTTTGAAGCCTCTTTACGTTAATCCCCTTTCTACCAATTGCCAATCCCATATGGCCGGGTCTAACGATGAAAATTAATCTATTCATTCTAGTATCAATTATACAATCTTGAGTAATGGCTCCAGTTAAGCTTTCAAATAAGGTAATGTATCTCATTTCCTCTGCAGTCAGCTTTATTGAAGGTATGTTTACACCTCCCTTTCCTCAACTAACATTAAGATCTCAGAGTCACCAGGATCAAGAATTGTTAAAGCTGCAACCATGAAGGGTTTACCACAAAGGGAACCCAAATCCCAACTTGTACCAGGGAAAATGTAAACAGGAACTTTAGATAATTTAGAGTAATATAGTATATCACTTTTAATTTCTTCAGGGCAATTTGAAGCTATAATTATTAATTTTCCTTTACCTAACTTAGCAAATTTAATTGCAGATTTAGAACCTAAAATTACTTTACCAGTTCTTAATGCAATTTTCAGTTCTCGTTCCAAGTTTATTGACATACTACCAGCTCCAGTAGCTCATAACTAGTTGATGCATAGTGCGGCATTGATTAATACTATTGAATTCGATTACGCTATAATTAACGTGAATTTTAAGTTTTTCCTCCAATACGCCCCCTCCTCATTAATAATTGAACTGCTCCAGTTCCAAGAGGAATTATTTGTCCAATTATAACATTTTCAGTTACACCTAATAGTTCATCAACTTCTCCACGTGCACTTGCCTCCAATAAATGCTTAGTTGTTACTTCAAATGCTGCTCTAGCCAGTACGCTTGGCTTTTCACCACTAACTCCATGCCTTCCAATTTGCCTAATCCTACCAGTTAATGTCATCATATCAGCTACGAGCATTATATGTCTAATATCTACATCTAAACCCTGCTCCTCTAAAACTTTCATGGCTTCCCTAATAATTGCATTTCTAGCAGCTTCAATTCCAAGCACTTCAGCTATTTCATAAATATTATTTGTTGTCGTTCTAGTTGGATCAACACCCTTAACTTTAAGTACTGCAGCTAGATTAGATCCTTCAGTATATATGACATATTCATCTCCTTCCTTTCGTATCACTACCCTCTTTATGCCCTTAATTCCCTTTAATTTTAGATTTAATATTTTATCCCTAAGCTTTTGAAGTTTAGCTATATCTGCAATTTCCGTTTGAATGATAACTCTATTTTCTCCATCAACAAGTACTTCTCCAGTTTTAATCTTTTTTATTGTTTTAATTACTTGATCCATTGTTATTCCCTTATCCTCCATAACTTCAGTGTCTAACTCCAATATTATTGAACCTGAGAGTAAATCTAATTCAACACTCTTAGTTACATTCTCGATGAGAGTCGTTTCTAATCTTCTACCGACATCTTTGGCTTTTTCCTCATCATATTTATGCTCCTCATCCAGATAAACTGTCATCATTGGAGTTGACGGTGTTCTTCTAGCATCAACTATTTCTATAAGTCTTGGCAAACCAAGTGTAACGTTAAATTCCCTTACGCCTGCATAATGGAATGTTCTTAATGTCATTTGTGTACCGGGTTCACCAATTGATTGGGCAGCTACAACTCCAACAGCTTCACCTGGTTCGACGAGTGATTTCTTATAAGCTTTAACTACTTCCCTTAGAATTTCATCTAATTCTTCCTGTGTAATTTGAATATCTCTTAATTTTTCCTTTAATTCTGAAATTATTGATGGAGGAAGTATATTGCTTAATGCATCTATTTGCTTATTTATTTCTTCAGTTTTCAGATATTCCATGATCATCCCCTCCTTGCCAATACCTTTTCAATTATCCTATCAATATTAGTTGCTTTTCCATGATCGCTTTTAGATGGATCAACACCATCTTCGCCATACTTAAATTGTACAATAACTCCTCCTGGAGCTCTTACTGTTCCATCATATTCTACTTTTAAGTCTTGTAATGCATTAATTAATCTTCTCTGCATGTAACCGCTTTGTGAAGTTCTAACTGCAGTATCGACTAATCCTTCTCTTCCACCCATTGCATGGAAGAAGAATTCTAATGGATTTAATCCCTCTTTATATGATGAGTATACGAAGCCTCTTGCCCCTGCACCTATATCTCCTGGCTTGAAGTGAGGTAAAGTCCTATTCTTATAACCTCTCATAATTCTTTCTCCTCTCACCGATTGCTGCCCAATTACTGCTGTCATTTGAGTTAAATTCAAAATATTGCCTCTAGCTCCAGTTTTAGCCATTACAACTGCATGATTTTCAAGTCCAAGATATTCTGCAGCAATTTCACCTGCCTTATCTCTAGCATCAGATAATACTTCCATAATTCTCATTTCAAGCGTTTCTTCAAGAGTTCTACCTGGAAGACGTTCAAGTTCACCGGATCTAAATGATCTAATTAACTCCTCAACTTTAGCTTCAGCTTCAGCTAATACTTCTCTAATTCTATATTTAGCTTCAAGTGGAATATCCTCATCATGCAATCCCATTGTGAAACCATAAAAGTCGATGAATTTAAGGAACATTTTAAATACATTATCAATAAATTCTCTTCCAGCATCAGTACCATAATCTTTAACTATGTAATGTAATAGGCTTTCAGGTTGACCTGCACCGATCGACTTCTTATCTAGTACTCCGGCAACTAGGTATCCATCTCTTATCACTACATAGGCATCATATGGACAGTCTTCCTTTAAGCATTTTTCACATTTGGCGCAGATATTTGCTTTTAATGAGAAGTTAAAGCCTTTAGGCAGGAAGAGACTGACTAATTGCTTTCCAGTCCATAATTCTTTTGGATACTTTATTGCTGGTGGCGGTAATGGACCCTTATATCCTGCAGCCATTAGTAATCTACATACTTCCTCTCTAGTTAGTAATGTTGATTTTCTAGTTAATAGGAATGCTCCAGTAATATAGTCCTGTATTGCACCCATTATTGGACCGCCATATCTCGGGGAGAGAATTTGTTCTTGAACTAACATTAATATTCTAGCTTCAGCTCTAGCCTCCTCACTTTGAGGTACATGGAGATTCATTTCATCTCCATCGAAATCAGCATTATATGGTGGACATACACATAAGTTTAATCTAAAAGTTTTATATGGTAGGACTCTTACTTTATGGGCCATTATGGACATTCTATGTAGTGATGGTTGCCTATTAAATAACACTATATCTCCATCCTTAATATGACGCTCAACAATATATCCTGGAGTTAAGCTATCAGCTATTAACTTTAAGTCTTTAGGATATCTTAAGTCAATTCTCCTACCATCAGGTCTAATTACATAGTTTGCTCCAGGATGCTTAAATGGACCTCTCATTACAAGTTGCCGCATTTCCTCAATATTCCATTCAGTTACTCTTTCAGGTATAGTTAATATTTTAGCTATTTCAATTGGAACTCCAACTTCATTAATACTTAGATTTGGATCAGGTGAAATAACAGTTCTAGCTGAGAAATCAACACGCTTACCTGATAAATTGCTTCTAAATCTCCCCTCTTTACCCTTAAGTCTTTGAGTTAATGTTCTTAATGGTCTACCTGATCTATGTCTAGCTGGTGGAATTCCAGATACTTCATTATCAAAATATGTTGTTACATGATATTGAAGTAATTCCCATAAGTCTTCAATTATTAATTGTGGAGCTCCAGCTTCAATATTCTCTCTAAGTCTTTCATTAATTCTAATTATATCAACTAATTTATGGGTTAAATCATCTTCAGATCTAACTCCAGATTCAAGAGTTATTGATGGTCGAACACTAACTGGTGGAACTGGAAGAACTGTTAATACCATCCATTCAGGTCTAGCTGCCTCCGGATTTAAACCAAGTAATATTAAGTCTTCATCTGGAATTCTCTCTAATCTAGCTCTAATTTCTATTGGTGTTAATCTCATGCTGCCTTCTCTTAATTCCTCATAGAAGGTAGTTGGTTTTTCAAGTCTAATCTTATATTGTCTTTCATGGCAATGTGGACATTCAGTAGTTTTAATTGCTCTCTTCATTATTTTCTCAGTTAATCTTCTAGCTAGTTCAGGCCATTTACCCTTATACTTCTCAAGTAAACGTTTATATTTCTCAATATCTTCAGGTGGAATTAATATTCTACCACATTTTCTACATGTAGCTCTTAATATTTGATGAATAAGCTTTACAAATCCAACATGAATTACAGGTCTAGCCAATTCTATATGGCCAAAATGGCCTGGACATTCACCAACCCTATTTCCACATGTAGCGCATCTTTGACCTGGCTCAATAACTCCAAGCCTTCTATCCATTAATCCACCATCAATTGGCCATCCATCCTCATCATAAGTATCACCAGTAATAACTGCTGTAACCGACATTTTCCTAATTAATTCTGGAGAGAGTATGCCGAATTTAATTGCCCTAATTTTCTTAAATGATTCAGCCATTACATTTCACCTCAAACTCTTTCACCCAAAATTAGTCTGGGGGCGATGCATAGGGACATCAATTCTTGAAGCAAAAGTTTAAATGCATATGACATAACTACAGGTGAAATCTTAGCTTTTTCACCACATAGTCTACAGTAGTATCTATCCTTAATTCTATCATAATATGCTAGGAAACCACAATTTTCACATACATATACTACCGTTCTATCAGATTCATCAAGTAATCGTTCCTTAAGTAGTAATGCAGCTCCATGACCTATTAAGCAGTCCCTCTCCATTTCTCCAAATCTTAACCCACCCTCTCTAGCTCTACCTTCAGTTGGCTGTCTAGTTAATATTTGTACTGGACCTCTAGCTCTAGCATGAATCTTATCTGCAACCATGTGGTGAAGCTTTTGATAATAGACTACTCCAATAAATATTTCAGCCTTCAACATTTGACCAGTTCTACCATCATACATTACTTCACAGCCATTTGGCTTAAATCCAAGTCTCTTTAAAGCTTCCCTTAAATCCTCCTCTTTTTCACCACTAAATGGTGTTCCATCAATAAATCTGCCTTCAAGTGCAGCTACTTTACCAGCTATACTTTCAATTAATTGTCCAATAGTCATTCTTGAGGGTATAGCGTGAGGATTAATTATTAAGTCTGGAACTATTCCATCTTCAGTAAATGGCATATCTTCCTGTGGAACTATAAGTCCAATAACACCCTTCTGTCCATGACGAGAAGCAAACTTATCTCCAAGTTCAGGTATTCTTAAATCTCTCACTCTAACTTTAACTAGTTTATCTCCCTCAGCAGTCTTAGTTATCATAACTGAATCTACTACTCCCTTCTCTCCATGACGCATAATAAGTGAAGTTTCCCTACGTCTCCTCTCAACCACTCCAACACCTCTAGGTTCTTCAAGGAATCTCGGTGGACTAGTTCTACCAACAAGTACAATTCCACCTGTAACTTCAATTTCAGGTTCAATTATTCCATCCTCACCTAGAAATCTATAGTCATCAGCAGTCCTATAACCTCTAACTGATGGATCTGGAATCTCTATAATATCAACTTCACCGCCAGGATACTTTTTCTCCTCAATTTCATAACATCTAAAGAATGATGAATGAGCTAATCCCCTTTCAATAGCAGATTTATTAATTATCAATGCATCCTCAATGTTATATCCACTATAAGATAATACTGCTACAATAAAGTTTTGACCTGCAGGTCTCCTATCATAACCAATTACATCCATACCCTTAGTTTTAACTAATGGTTTCTGCGGATAATGAAGTAGGTGGGAGCGTGAATCCATTCTAAGTTGAAAATTAGTTGCATATAATCCTAAAGCCTGCTTAGCCATAGCTGCTTCATAAGAATTTCTCGGAGACTGATTATGCTCAGCATATGGTATTATGGATGCACATACACCGAGAATTGTAGCTGGAGCAATTTCCATATGAGTATGCTCTGGAGTTACATCTTCAGGATTAAGTGCAATATATGCATTTTCCTCTTCCTCAGCATCCAAATACTCTATTAAACCTGCATTTATTAAGTCACTCCAAATCCATTCCCCATTCCTAATCTTCTCTATATGCTCCTTCTTAACCTTAATTTCACCATTCTCAACTACAATGAGTGGTCTACGAACTCTACCCCTATCACAATTAACATATACTTCATTTATGTATTCATCCTTATAATGAGCAACATTAACTTCATGTGAAATTCTGCCTTCACGTCTCAATCTCCTAATTTCACTACAGAGAGCTTCAGGTTCAGTGTGAATACCAATTAATCTACCATTCAAAAATACCTTTGCACCCTTAACTTTCTCACGTCTAGCTCTCTCAAGAGGTTCAACACCCAATCTATAGAGTAATCTTTCAACAATCTTCTCATCACATCCAACTGAAATTATAGCCATTAAAGCCAAATTCTTAACCAAACCGCAATTTGGACCTTCAGGAGTCTCATTTGGACAAAGCCTACCCCACTGAGTTGGATGTAAATCTCTAGCTTCAAAGTGAGGCTGACTCCTACTTAAAGGTGAAACAACTCTCCTCAAATGACTTAAAGTTGATAGATAATTAGTTCTATCTAAAAGCTGACTAACACCAGCCTTACCTCCAACCCAATTACCAGTAGCAAGTGCATGACGTAAACGCTCAGTTATAACATCAGCTCTAACCAAAGTAGCAACATTAACACGTCTACCCCTACTCCTAGCCCTCTCAAGCTGATACTTAACATCCCTACAGAAACTTCTAAATGAAACTCTGAATAGGCTCATTAATAAGTCTCCAGCCAATTTCAATCGTTTATTAGCATAATGATCCTTATCATCAGGAGTCCTCCTACCAAGAACTAATTCAATAAGCTTCTCAGCCATCTGCCCCAAAAAATATGCCTTCTTCCGCCTATCCCTAGGAGAACTACCTAAATGTGGAAGGAAATATTTATCAAGAACATGCTGAGCCCTCTGAATCCTATAATCCTTAGCCTGACCAATAGCAATTCTATTACCAATATAATCCAAAGCATCCTCAACAGAAGCTATAGCTGAAGCCTGCTCAATAGATGGAATAAGCAACTGCTGAATTTCAGGATCATTAGAAACAGCTTCAACAATCTCCTTATCAGTCTTCAAACCCAAAGCTCTCATCAAAATTACAAGAGGAATCTTACCTGGAACAGATGGAAATGAAACATGCAACGTACCATCCTTAGCCCTCTCCATAGTAACAGGAACCCTATAACCAGCAGCAGAACTAAACACCTTAGCAACATGAGTAGCAGAAGAACCAGGACCAGCATAATCAACTAGAATCCTATTAACAGCCAAATCCTCCTGAGCAACCAAAACACGCTCAGAACCATTAATTATAAAATAACCGCCAGGATCATCAGGATCCTCACCACGAGCAATCAACTCCTCCCTACTCAAACCATACAATCTACATTTAATAGACTTAACCATAATAGGTAAACGGCCAATAAACACCTTAACAGGCTCACCCTCAATACCATCCTCAATTGGAATCATAGTCAAAAACATTGAAGAAGCATAAGTCAAATTCCTAAGCCTAGCCTCCATAGGATAAACAGGCTCCTCAGAACCATCAGCCTCACGAACAGTAGGATCCTTAATCTCAATACCACTCAACTTAATACTAAGCCCAGGAATATCAGTCTCAATAATACCCTGCTCAGCAATAATCTCCTGCAAACCATGAGTAACAAACTCATTAAAACTATCCAAATGCTGCCTAACCAAACCCTTCTCCCTAAAGAAAGCCTCAACCAAAACCCAACGATCCTCATGACTCAAAACAGAATCCACCAAACCAAAACCACCCCCCCTCCACTATCCAGGAATAACATATCTATAAACAATACAAGTACCAGCAGTAGGACTCCTCCTAACAATCTTAATCAAATCACCAGGCTTAGCACCAATAGCCCTAGCAGCAGGATCACTAGCCCTAATCAAAGGCAAACAATTAGGCTTAACACCAAGCTCCCTCAAAACCCTCTTAGCCTCCTCCTTACTCAACAAAATATGCTCAGGCACCAATTCATGATCGAAAATATTAAACTTCCTCCCCATACCCAAACACCCTAAAACTACACAATATATAAACCCAACACAACGCTAACCCTAAACCAATAAATTCCAACCAATAAATATTTCGCTAAACACAAAATTAAAATTTAAACAAAACACTAACACAAACAACACAACC
>Ga0180302_10000440_pt1 | contig 18042 bp, 21 predicted proteins | sample GuaBasSediGuay17_FD_121794 | JGI IMG/M metagenome (GOLD analysis project Ga0180302, IMG submission 121794) | Subseafloor sediment microbial communities from Guaymas Basin, Gulf of California, Mexico - Guay17, Core 4571-4, 12-15 cm | ecosystem: Environmental > Aquatic > Marine > Hydrothermal... | reverse complement strand
GTACCCGTAAACCCTATCCCCGACCTTAAACCTTGAAACTCCCTCCCCGACCTCGACGACCACACCTACCGTCATGTTCCCAACCCTAGCCGGATATCTGGCAGACGGCTTTTCACCAGGTTTCAGCTTTAGGAATAGCCCGAGCTTCGGGTCGTATCGCCTATTGTGGAAAGCCGTTACACCCCTGTACTCCGCCAGCGTTGTGCCATGCTTCTCGGCCGTTAGGATACTCCTAACCCTGACCTGACTAGGCTTAAGAGGAGATTCTTCATACTCCCTAAGCTCAAGAGTTCTGGGGGCTGTCAGGATTAGCTCCCTAGGCAAACTCTGTCACCGTGGGCGATCAACCAGACTTAGCTTATAAGTTAAACTATTCCCCGGGAATTTTTTCTTTATAAATAAATGAACTAAAATATACATTAACGTCTGAAATTTAACGATTCATGCCTGACAGTTTCGGCCAGTTCGTCCAGATGGCTGAATGCTGTTATGTCTGAGAAGGCTCTAACGTTTTAAGACGTGCTTAAGAGAGCTAGCCATAAACCTCGTGAGGGAGGCTTTATACGGAAGACATAATCCTCTGACACGAGGGTTTCTGTTCCCGTAAATCTGCACTTCTCGACGTTGAACCACATGGTCTTAACCTTAGAGATGCCGGCTCTAAGCTTGACCCTTGAGCCTTTAGATAGGTATAGCGCATACGTTTCACCGGGTTCTGCTAAGCAGTACGCTTCGCGTTCAGCGTCTTCTATCAAATCGGGTCTAGGCTCGCAGTTAAACAGGTTAAAGCTTGAGGTGAAGGTTCTCGCCGCCTTTATCATTCTTCGAGAGGTCTCGGTCAAACCGATACCGGTAGGGGGTCTATGAAACCTAACGCTCGCACACCCGGCGAATATGCACTTCCAGAACCTATCCACGTTAAGCTCAGGGATGGCGGGGCTACCGGGCTCTGGAGCACCGTAGATTTTTACGTTATTCATAGGTCTAGGGCCTCCGTATTTCGTGAGGATGCTTCTGAACCATATCAGCCGCTCATAATGCGTTCTCCCGCTGTTCCAGTTGTTCTGAGAGACCTCTGTGAACGTGAAGAGTTCAGGATGAGCGTAGGTTACGCTGTGCAGCTCGTGTCTCAGGTCCCAGGGATCCCACATCTCCGTCAGCTGAACCTCGACTCCATGCTCCCTAGCAACCCCATGCACGAGCCTAGCCCAGTACAGCGTCCACTCAGGAGGAGCCCTTACCTCGTTATCTATGCAGTAGAGCACGTTGGGGAAATCCAGGGTCTCTTCAAGAACCTTCACGACGAACTTTTCCTGATAGCTGAGGAGAACGTCGTCTTTGAGAACAGGGGATAGGAAGAAGGGGGTTGGCTGCGTGGACGGGTGGATGTCCCACCTCTCCTTCAACCTAGTATTCTCAGCGGTGTAGTTGACGTTCATGGCGGGGTTCCATGGGTTCCTCGACCATATCTTGGCGTCGCCTCTGTCCCAGAAGTCGTGGGGATCCCATAGCTCCACCTGGACTATTATATCGCGCTTTCGAGCCTCTCTGAGGCAGCTCCTAAGCCTACCCCAGAACCTGGCGTCGAACCTATCCAAGTCGTATCTCCCATCAACCATGGCGAAGGGCCACAGGTTACCGGGGTCTCTACACGAGAGCGTGCAGCGTATATAGTTGCCGCCGCACTCCGCTAAAGCCTCCAAGTTACGCATCATCAACTCCGGGTGGTTGAACAAGTTATCTTCATCCGAGCCTCCTAGCAGAAGCGTGGGCTTTCCATTATACTCCCAATAATATCTATTGTCTCGCCAGGGTCGTATCCTATCGTCGTCCGAGAACATACCAGCCCTTATTTACCGGGTAGCGATATTTGTCGTTTAGGTCTCAAACTCGGAAAATCCATGGTTTATGGGCGGTAGGTGACGTTAAAATTATATGCCTAGCGGTCTGATTAGCGGATGGTGGTTCCTTACGGATAGAGATAAGGTGAAGGTTTTCCCAGAAGAAATCGATGAATTACTCGCCAACCCAGATATGGGTTGGCAAACCTTCCACCGTTTTGCAGATGAGGATGAAAACTTGGAGGGGTTACCGAGCACATCGGCATATTTCCGCTTTTACTGGAGCGAAATCGAGCCTGTCGAAGGGAAGATAGACTTCGCGAAGTTCGATTACCTGTTAGCTCGTGCACGGGAAGCAGGTCAGAAACTAGCCTTCCGCATCATGTGTGCCGGTACGGGGAGCGAGTACATGTATGTTCCCCGGTGGCTGAAGGATAAGGGTTGCAGAGGCTTCGAGTACCGGAGAAGAGGCGGTCCAAAACACTGGATACCGGATATGGACGACCCGATTTTTCAAGAAGCTCATTTCAGACTGATCGAAGAGCTTGGAAAACGGTATGATGGGCATCCCGACCTGGGTCTCGTGGATATAGGTTCCGTAGGGCTCTGGGGCGAGTGGCATATGAGCGGCACAGGTCTAAGCCTTCCCAGTCTTGAAACACGTCTCGCTATAATCGACGTGTATTGCGAGGCCTTCCCGAACACTCCTAAGGTCATGAACATCGACGACGAGGAGGGTATGAGGTACGCTATACGCAAAGGCTGCGGCTGGCGTGCCGACTGCCTAGGCGACCTAGGCGGGTTCTCGAAGAGCTGGAACCACATGGAACACTTCTACCCTCAACAGGTCAGAAAAACCGGTGCCGAGGAGGCGTGGAAGAAGGCTCCGGTCGCCTTCGAAAGCTGCTGGGATATGAGAAAGTGGAAGCAGGAAGGATGGGATATCCACTACATCTTCGAGTACGCTCTCAAATACCATGTAAGCTACTTCAACAATAAATCCGCACCCATCCCGGAGGGGACGAGAGATGAAATCGAATACTTCCTCCGTAGGATAGGCTACCGCCTCGTCCTCAGAGAACTTGAACACGATAAAGCCGTCCTTCCCGGCTCTCCGCTTCTGATCCATACAGTCTGGGAAAACGTAGGCGTCGCACCACCCTACAGGGATTACCTAATAGCCTTCCGTCTTAAAAACACAGAGAGCGGGGAAAAATTCACCCTCACAAGCCAAGCCTCGGTTAAAGGCTGGCTACCCGGTAAAACCGAAGTGACGACGTGGCTTAAGCTGCCTGAAAGCCTCCAACCCGGGCTCTACGAGCTAGCAGTCGCGATAGTAGACCCGGCCACCGAGACCCCCGCCATCCGCCTAGCCATAGCCGGACGCGCCAAAGACGGATGGTATCCTCTAAGCCAAATAAAAGTCGGGGGAAAATAGGTAAAAAGCTTCAGACCTACCCCGACGCATATCGGAGAAGCTCGCTGTGATTTACCCTGGTGTCTACGATTTTGAATTACAAAATCTTTATATTTTGTATTACAACAGCGTCTATTGTGGTCTACATGGGGGATGTTATAAGCATTCGTATCCCACCTGAAGTTAAGCGGGAGATGGACAGGCTTAGAGGAGAAGTTATCTGGAGCGAGGAGATTAGGAGTTTCATAAAGAAGAGGATCAGCGAGCATAAGAGGAGGAAGGCTCTTCAGGAACTTATCGCATACATCCAAACCCTCCCATCTGCCCCTGGAGGAACCGCGGATAAGCTTGTGAGGGAGGACCGTGATAGTCGTTGACTCATCGGCATTTTTAAAACTACTCCTCAAGGAAGATGGCTGGGAGGAAGTTATTCCCTATTTAGAACCTGAGATGGAACCACATGCTCCGGATCTTTTAGCCGTAGAAGTCACGAACGCCATATGGAAATATGCAACAAAGTTCAAGTTAATAACTAGGCGACAAGCCGTAAGGCTTCAGGAGCACGTAGAGAGGCTTATAGAGGAGGGTGTAATAGCTTTAGAGCCTAGCGTAAGGTATCTAAGCGAGGCGTTAAGCATAGCTTTAAACCACCTCATCCCTGTCTACGATAGTCTATTCCTAGCACAGACGAAAAGGCTCGAAGCCAAATTAGTCACGAGCGATAGAAAACAAAAGAAGATAGCAGAGAATATAGGGCTAAAAGTAATATACCTAAGTTAGTCGGGGAGAAAACTAAATATCCGTAGTTTTTCCCTAACCACCCCTCAGCCTCGCTGAGGGCTTATTTCAGAGAAAATCGTGGGCCCGGAGGGATTCGAACCCCCGACCAACAGGTTATGAGCCTGTCGCTCTGCCTGGCTGAGCTACGGGCCCTCTATAGTTTTTGAGAATAGCGCTCCCTTATTTATGGTTTTCCTCCTTGTGTCGAGGATTAAACTCTTAACGCTTCACCGGGTAATTACCATGTGGTGTTGTTCTATGGTTAAGCTCGCTATCCATGGTGGGGAGCCTGTTAGACGCAGCCCGTTTCCGACGGTGAACGATAAGTCTGGGAGAAACATCGGTCGTGAAGAGCTTGAACTCCTCAAGAGGGTCGTCGAGTCTGGGGCTTTATTCCGGTACTCTGGGACGATGGTCAGCAGCTTTGAGAGGGAGTTTGCGGGTTTTCTCGGGGTTAAACACGCGGTCGCCTCGACCTCCGGCACGGCTGCGCTGCACATAGCCACCGGTGCAGCCGGGATAGGGCCGGGTATGGAAGTCATAACGTCTCCTCTGACGGATATAGGAACCATAATCGCTATACTCGGTCAAAACGCCATACCCGTTTTCGCGGATATAGACCCTGACACGTATAACTTGGACCCTGAAGACGTTAGGAATAAGGTCACGGATAAAACTAGGGCGGTCATAGCCGTGCACATATTCGGTCTACCCGCCGATATGGATCCCCTCGTCGAACTCGCCGAGGAGAAAGACCTCGTCCTGATAGAGGACTGCGCCCAAGCCTACCTAGCCGAGTATAAAGGTAGGCTCGTGGGCACCATAGGAGACATCGGATGTTTTAGCCTCCAGCAGTCTAAGCATATGTTTACCGGAGACGGAGGCATCACGGTCACCGACGACGATGAGCTCGCTAGAAAGGCTAGGCTGTTCATGGATAAGGGCTGGGATAGGAGCTTGGGATTGCCTAGAGCCTACGTAATGCTCGGGTTCAACTATAGGATGACCGAGCTTCAAGGCGCCGTCGCACGTGCCCAGCTTAAGAAAGTTAGATGGGTTGTCGAGAGGCGTAGAAGAGTCGCGGAGTCTCTAACAAAGAAGATAAGCGGGATCGATGGGCTTATCCCGCCTAAGGTGCCTAAGGGTTGTAAACACAGCTACTGGCTCTATCCGTTGAAGATAGAACTCTCGATGTTCGACGCCACCCTCGACGATATAGTTAAGGCCCTACAGGCAGAGGGTATACCGGCCGGGGCTGGCTACATAGGTAAACCCATATACATGGCTCCGCTATTCACCGAGAAGAGAGGCTACGGCGGGACGAAATGCCCATGGATATGCCCGCTCTATGGTAGAGAGATCGATTACTACGAGGGCTTGTGTCCCCAGGCCGAGAAAACGATACGGCAACTTATAACGCTACCGTGTAATGAATACTTTACGGAGGAGGATGTCGAAGACATAGCCGAAGCCCTGGAGAAGGTGCTGTACTACTACCGGCGTAGATAGTGTTCAGATAAACCCCTCTAGAAGCCTAACACATAGGGATAAGGTGGTTTCAGCATAGCTCAGTGCTTCCTTCGCGTCTGCACGACTGTAGAGCTGGTCAGGAGGGGTACCTGTTTCCTCATCACCGTACATGCTCGCCTCCCTTTCTCTCCTGAGCTTCCTCGACATCGAGGCTAACTCGTCTTATCCTAGACCTAAACCATTCAGGGAACTTTTCCCTATGTCTCTTGAGGATAGGTCCTACGTCGTGCCATTTAGGCGGCTCTATGGCTAGAAGCCTTAAAACGCCTTTTAACGCAAGTTCAACCGCTTCTTGGCTTTGACGAATAGTATAGGCGTAGTTGCCTGTTTCAAGAGCCTCTCTAGCGTGTTTAACCCTCTCCTTAGCTTGCCTAAGATAGGATCTAGCCATCTCGACGTTATTCAATCTCGACTACCTCCCCGAACCTTATATCCGGTTTAAGCATCCAATACCATTTATCGCCCACCCATATGCGTTTGGCACCAAGCTCTTTCAGCCTTTTTCTAAGCCTTTCGAGAATGGTCTCGAAGAACATGTCCTTATCGTATAACACTACGGCATCCTCGACCATATCTAAATATACCGGTCTTATCTTAGACGCCTCCTCAGGAGTTAGCATTATCGGTGAGAAGTCTACATGAACCCCCTTACTCCAGAGTTCTTCGACCACAGAGTTAAGCCCCTCCTCTACTTCCAAGAATATCTGTTGACGCTTCATACGGCTTTTAGGTAGCCCCTCAGCCACCACCAAGAGGTCTATATCGCTATCTTTACGGGCTGTTCCCCTGGCTACGCTACCGTAAACGACGACAGAGATGAGTCTATCGCCGAGCCTAGCTTGGAGAAGTTTAACAAGCCTTTCCATCAAAGACCTATAAGGCTCTTTAAGCTCATCCAGAGTCAATCTCCGTAAAATTAATTATGCTTAGCTTATGGAGATAAAGGATTCGGTTGTAAAAAACGGAGGGAAGAAGGGTAGTTAGCTCCTCCACAGGAGGTATATCGTTGCTATGGTTAGGGTCGTCAAGCTTATCCATGGAAGTAGTGTGTAGAATGTTCCTACCGTAACAGTCCCCCCGACGGGAGGCGGTTTCTTGCCGCATCCGAAAGCTGTCCCTGATAAGTCTGTTAAGCTCGGCTTTGTATTCCACCCTATTACGGCCCATACATAGTTTTCGTCTGTGTTAACACCTGCGTCTGAGCAAATCCTCCATTCAGAACCGTCCCACCAGTGCATGGTAAGGCTGGATTCCCTTAGCCCTAGGAATTGTATACGTGTCTCATCGTAGTATATTTTGACAGAGATTTGAGTTAGCTGGCTTGCATCTGGTATATAGATGTCTATATATATGCCTATGTCGCCTTCGAAATCTGTGCCTGGGTTTGACTTGTAGAGGGCTATGAAGACATTAGCCGAGCCTATCAGAGAGATCTCCATGTTCATGTTCGGGAAGGTTAAAACCTCATCTTGGGCCGACTTATTATAAGCTACTAAACCCACGGCGTCTGGTTCTGAAGTTATAGGTGCAGTGAGCCAGGGCTCGTAGATGACGTTTGAAGATACAGGGTCTCCGTTTCCTGGACCTACCCCGCTCGGCCCGGTTGGATCCCCCCACCAGTTGAGCCGAGCGTCTAGGTTTGATTGATCATCTGCGAAGGCGCCATATTCGGTATTGTCGACGATATCGTTGTAAACAGTGACTATGTCCTCTGAGCTATGGGTGAGCCAGATTCCTTTAGAATTTCCGGTCATTAAATTCCCTATTACACAGACATGACCACTTTCATGGATGGCTACTCCATAATATCGTTGACTATTTTCTATAGAATTTCCCATTATTGTGATGTAGTTGCTGCTAAAGATAGTTATACCACCATACTCATTATCTATGATAGTATTGTTCCTAATCGTTATAAAGCTGTCACCGCACATGTGGACCTGAACTCCAATTTGGCCACTTGAGTAATAGCCGCCGTCGATTAAATTATCCTCTAAAGTACAGTTATACATTGGAGAATTATATATTTTTATTCCATTATACACATAAAACTTTACCTCATTTCCTTTAACCAATGTATGATATGGTCTACATAGAGCTATTCCGGTATCAGGAATTTTAGTGATATTGTTGTTTAGAATCTGACAGTTCACAGGATCGGCAAGATATATACCGTGAAGATAAACGATATTACATATCTCATTCTCCTCGATCAAACAGTTGGTTATAGATTTTCCCCATATACCTGACCTATCGCCCTCTATAATATTAGCCCTGATTGTACAGTTATCGATGTTTTTCATGTAAATCCCAGTTGCAGGATAATTACCAGTTGCATTGACGAGTTTAAATCCCTCGACGATCACATCGGAGGCTGTAATATTGAACACAGGTTTATTAACATCCTCCACACCCACCTCGGTTAACTCCGGACCCTTTACGGCAACCAGATAGAGGCCGGTTTTATTCACTACCACGTTTTCTTTATATTTACCCTCGTCTACGCATATCCAATCATATATATCAGCGGTGTTAACGGCATCCTGTATCGTCAGGCAGGGTGTATCTACGCCAGAGTCGAACGTATAGTTCTTATTCTTATCGACCCAAATGCTAGGAGCAGTAGCTTCCGTTAAAACTATGATTCTAGCGAAGCTAACCACTAGAAAACATAGAAGAAGGATGAAAGCCCGCTTAGTCACCTAAACGCGCCCTCTTTCATATTTTTCAAGGTTATATTTAGCTTTTTCCTAGTATGCAATGAATGTCATCAGAGATTCTTCTAAGCCTGTCATCTTCTACACATATGCTTTATTATCTTTGAAACCCTTCTGACTCTGCCATCGTCAGCTGGTGGTAGCCCATCTGATATACCGAGGACGAAGTCGTCTGAAAACATGGAAATTATCCACATGACGAATTCGTCGAACTTCTCAAAGCTGACAGCCTCTGGTATAGAGTATATACGGTATTCCACCCAGTAGAACCATCTCGTCCCCTAAAGCCTCTTAACGTCTTCAAGCGTCGTATCGCCCACGTGTTTAACTGTTAAAGCCTCGACCCCATCTAACCCGGTCTCCTGAAGAAGCGGCAAGAGGGGTTTAGCCCATCCGTCTATATGGATGTGACGTATTTACCATGCTTATGCAGATAATCGCTCGTCCCTTGATAGCACGGTATACAGAATTTCTTAAAAAAGCTTAGGGGGAAGTGATCCGAACAGTTCTCTCCTAAGTTTAGGATTTTAACGGGTGATTGGGCTACGACTTCATGGAACTATCGTTAGACATCTTTATAGCCTCCATTAAACCCTTAATCTCAGACGGTATCTTGGCAGAAACCTAAAACACCTCTCCACACCCATGTAGTTGATCAGAAGTCCCTGCAGAGGAGAGCGTGAAAAGAAGCATGAGAGCATACTCTCATGAGAAGTCATAGTAGATATTTTACCCATCGTGAACAGTTAAACTTCATTAAACCGCTTTAATCGGTGATATCTTCTATCAGTACTTAGATGACGAGACGTTTCCTGAAAAGTTTAAAATAGAGGTAGATGTCATCTCTATCGCATAACGTCTTCCGGTGGAGATATTGAGTCGACTGGTCTTTTTAGCCTTTCAAGCCGGTTTATTGACTACCATGCTTAACGCCTTAGGAGCCGTACCGGTGTTGTTCATGAAACGTATCTCTCAGAGGACGTTAGACATAGGCTTGGGCTTCGCCTCTGGGGTCATGATAGCCGCAAGCTTCACCAGCCTAATAATCCCGGGTATAAAGTTAGGCGGCATATTACCGGTTTTAGTAGGTATCGCGTTCGGCACGATCACCATTAGCCTTGCGGATAAAGTCATCCCACACATGCATGCGATAATCGGAGCAGAAGGGCCGTCGACCGGAAGGCTTAAAGCCATATGGCTCTTCGTGATAGCGGTCACCCTACACAACATGCCTGAAGGGTTGGCTGTCGGGGTGGGGTTTGGCTCAGGAAGACTATCCGAAGCTATGGCTCTTGCCATCGCGATAGGTCTCCAGAATATTCCCGAGGGTATGTCCATAGGCTTCTCGACGATATCGATAGAGGGAACCCCTAGGTGGAAGGCTTTTCTAATATCCTTTCTATCAGGTTTGGTCGAGTTGCCGCTATCTATCTTAGGAGCCGCCCTAGTGTCTTTGGTAAAGCCCATAATTCCTTACGCGATGGGCTTCGCCGGGGGAGCCATGATGTTCGTGGTAAGCGACGAGATGATCCCTGAAACCCACCGGATGGGACACGAAAGACTAGCGTCCTATGGTTTAGTGATAGGGTTGATCGTTATGCTTACGCTCGATGTCCTCTTGGGTTGAAAAAGAGGGCTCAGCGTCGAACGCGTTTAAGCATTTCCTTCTCGGGACCCGGCGGGGCGAATATGTAGTATGCTTTCAGAGGCTCTTGGCTCGTGTTGAAGAGCTGATGCTCGGCTCCTGGTGGAGCATACACGACGACCCCTGGCTCAAGCTTAGCTCTCTCCCTATCGACCTCTATCTCTCCCCGGCCGTCCACGACTATCCAATACTCCTCACTATCCTCATGCGAATGCTTATCGCTTTTACTACCTGGCGGTATTATCACTATACCGATGGATAAGCCTCCGACGCCATGGGTATCCGGGCTCATGAGGACCTTGAGAACCCTCTCGTAGGGAGGCTTCACCTTGACGCCTTCGACCTCCCATGACCGGACGAGCTTCAACCCCCTACTCCCCCTCTAGAGGCTCTAGGGCTATGGCCCTGATCGGGAAGGCATCCAACCCTTCGACGTTGACCGGCAACCCTATGAACAGAAACCTTCGTTTTCTAAGCTTGTCCAGGTTTGTCAGCCTCTCGATAAGCGGTATGTTGTTCGATAACAGGTTGTCGTGGGTCGCCATCTTATCTAGCGACTCGTAGTTCCACGGGGCCTCGACGTGGACAGAGTCGTCTACGCCCACCATCTTAACCCTGGTCTCTGCAAGCCACCTAGCCGCCTCAGGAGATATGTAAGGCCTATCGTCCCCGGTAAACCGGCTGTTACCTATGAGCACTATATCCCCCTCCTGTACGCCTGAGTCTTCAAGGTCCTTGACGGTCACGGGTTCACGAGCCGCTTTATCGGATAGGTCTACGAGCACGGCCTCGCCTAAGAAAGCTTCGACCGGGATCTTCGACAGGTCGGCTCCCCTTTTACCGTACCTAGCGTCCACGTAATGGGATGGGCATTCAACATGGGTGCCTATGTGGCTCATCGTATCTATGTCGTGCATAAACTCTCCGGCACCGTAGGTGAACCGCCTGATCTCGAGTCTACGTTCCTCTTTACCGGGATGAAGTTTAAAACTTAAATCTACGACTCTACACTCGACTCCGAATATCTTCATCAGATAAACACCGGGCTTACCTTAAGCTATAGGGCTTTTAAAATTAACCCGTTTATGGCTAACTCGTTTAAAAGAAAGTATCCCCAACTAATTGATGCCGTAGGGATGTTTTCCCTTAAACCTCCATCTTACGCGGGGGATTGAAGCGTTTGAGACTCGTGGTCATGGGTCACGTCTCCATGGATAAGGTGATAACGTCTAAAGGTGAGAACCGTCAGCCCGGCGGCGCAGCCCTGTATACGGCTATAGCCGCTAAGACCCTTTTAAGAAGCGTATACCTGGTTACTTGCATTGGTAGGGACTACGCTTATATGGATATCCTTAGGCGCTTCGACCTTAAGGGGATAAAGGTTTCATCCCGTCCTTCTACGAGGTTCACGATCAGATACGACAAAGACTGGAGAGCCGAGTATCTAGAGGCGAAAGTAGGGGCAGGTGTGTACATCAAGCCGTCTCTGATACCAGAGGAGTGGCTTAGCGAGAAGACGGTCCTACATTTAGCTCCTATGCCGCCTTCCCGGGTCCTTAAGGTGATAGAGCATGTTCGGGAGATAGCTCCGGAAACTGTGATATCGGTGAACGCATGGAAGGGCTACATCACGAAAAGTAGCGTAGGCATCTTCAGGGAGATCGCTAGACAAGTAGACTTCTTCGTATTAAACGAGGCTGAGGCTTACGGGTTAACCGGCCTGAGAAGCCTGGCAAGGGCTGTCGCAAAGCTTAGGGCCAGAACTCTCGTGGTAACTCTCGGCGAGCTGGGTGCGGTGGTCAAGAGGGACAGCGAAATAATGCTTATCCCGGCCTTAACCGGTTTCTTCGGCGAAACGGTCGATACCACCGGAGCGGGAGACGTGTGGTGCGGGGGCTTCCTAGCAGGATACATGCTGACAGGGGATTTCAACAAAGCCGTCGTCTCGGCTTCGATACTCGCGGGTCTAAAATGCCTAGACTGGTACTTCAGAGCCATATCTGGCCTCAGATTCGGCAGCGTCGACGAGCTTATAAAACACGTCATAGCCTTGAGAGGAGATAGAAGGCAGCGTAAGCTCACCGACTACATGAGCTGGGGAGGTGCTTAACCTGGTTGCCAGCCGTCATAGACCTGTTCTCAGGAGCCGGAGGGTTTTCGCTAGGGTTTAAACGCCGAGGCTTCCTCATATCGGCGGCCGTCGAGAACTTTCCACCCGCCGTCAGGACGTATAGGATTAACTTCCCCGAGACCGAGCTTTTAGCTAAGGATGTTAAGAAGGTTTCAGCCGAGGAGCTTCCGAGGGAAATAGACGTGGTCATAGCTGGGCCACCCTGCGAAGCCTTCACCGCATCTAACCCTAATAGGCGAAAGAGACCGTTAGACCGGCTATATAAGGATCCGTCTGGCATGCTTATGCTAGAAGCCGTCAGGCTCATAGCGCTTCTGAAGCCTAAGATATTCATTATAGAGAACGTTCCAGAGGTCGCTGCTCCAGTGATCAGAAGTGCTTTAGCCAAGGAATTTAGACGGATAGGCTATCCTAAAGTATATTTTAACCTCCTACAGGCGGAGAATTACGGTTGTCCAAGCCTGAGGAGAAGGGTCTTCATCTCTAACGTAGAGATCAGGCCGGAACCGACAGTCATTAAGCCTGTAACGGTCCGAGAGGCACTTAAGGGTCTTCCACCTCCGGGTTCGAACGGGGTGCCGAACCATAGGCTTACACCCATATCTAGAAGGAGGCTTCTTCAGATATCTAGGCTTAGGCAGGGCGAGGCTCTCGTAAGGTATAGGGGAGCCGGAGGAAGAACTTATCGAAACTGGGTGCGGTTGATACCTGATAAACCTGCTCCACCCGTGTTGGGAAACTCCAGGTTTATCCATCCTTGGGAGGATAGGCTTCTAACGGTTAGAGAGCAAGCTAGGCTCATGGGCTTCCCAGATGACCACGTCTTCTTAGGAGGTCTCAAAAATCAGTACGATATGGTCGGCGAAGCGGTGCCTGTGCCCTTAGCCGAAGCTATAGCCGAGAGCATATTAGAGACCTTAGAGGAGCTTTAAGAAAGGGAAAATTTAGAGAGGACAAAAATTCGCTATGGATTAAGCCTACTCTAACGCTTCCTTGAGATATAGCTTGTAGGGTCCTAGTTTCCCTCCGTAGTTTGCGGATGTTATCTGAATGACCCCTGGTACTTTTGCGGCGGCTTTTATACCGGCTCCTAACGCCTCTTTGACCTTCGCCAGGTTCACGCCGTTTATGACGATCTCATATACGCTCTTAACTCCTTCAGGTATCAGGCTTTCCTTGACTACGTCTTTAAGAGTCGGGCAGAATAGATGGTTTGTAGACGCCCTAAGCTTATACTTCATAGAACCGACCTTCGAGCCTGAACGGCATATACCTCCTGGGAATGGAGTTATAACACCTCCGACTTTTCTTATGGCCTTGATCGACTCTTCAGCCGCCTTCAAACCGCTTTTCCAGTCCTCGGCGAGTATCAGGAACATCCCACCCGCCACGCCCCTCATAATTCCGAAGCTTTCCTCGATTATAAACTCCCCCTCCATCACAGGTATCCTCCAGATGTCTCTACCTGAGAGCTTATCCCTGACTTGGAAGCCGTCTCCGAAGGTGGCTAGGCTTTTACCCACTTTAGCCCTTCTCTTAGCCTTTACTAAGCTGTCGAACACCGCGGTCGTAGGGCATGTCAATACACACTGGCCGATCCTAGCTAGAAACTGAGCCTTCAGCAAAACCCTATCCGTATGATATATCTGGACGAGCACTCCTGGTCTGCCGTCTGGTGTCTTACTCGATGGGACGAGAGCCTCTATACCACACTCGGCGGGGCTCATGATGATCGACGTTCCAAAACCTGTCGCAGCTCTACCGGCTCTCAGAGCCCACTTATAGCTTTCAGCGGTTATAAGGAATCTCATAAACCACATCGGAAACATCTCGGTAAAAGTATCTACGATATCGACACCGTTCAGCTTCAACTAAACCACCACATAACTTAGGAATACACCAAGTGATATATTTAGGTTGTACCATGTAGGCGAGTGGTAGTCTCGTATCGCGCGGCTTTAGAAAAATCTAAAAACAGATCGGGGTAATGGTTTAGGTGGTGTTTTACTTTGGTCGTGAAGGTTGGGTTTGCTAAGGTCGGCAACATAGCTACGGCGCCTCTGATAGAGTTTCTCCTAGATGAGAGGGCGGACCGAAATGATATCGATGTTCGCGTCGTGTCGTCGGGTGCTAAAATGGGGGTTGAACAGGCTGAGGAGGTCGCTAAGAAGCTGTTAGAGTTTAAACCAGACTTCGCCGTCGTGACGAGTCCTAATGCTACTCTACCTGGTCCTAAGAGGCTTAGGGAGCTTCTAGCCGAGGGAGGTATTCCGGTTATAGTGGTCTCAGATGCTCCTGCTAAGAAGATCGTTAAGAAGCTTCAGGAGGCTGGGTTCGGGTATATAATCGTGACCGCAGACGCTATGATAGGTGCCAGAAGGGAGTTTCTAGACCCTGTGGAGATGGCGTTGTTCAACGCCGACCTGATCAAGGTTCTAGCCGTCACGGGGGTATTCAACATAGTTCAAGTAGAGCTGGATAAGGTGATCGATGCTTTCAAAAACGGTGAGAAGCCTACTCTACCTAGGATAGTAATAGATAAGGATAAGGCTGTCGAGGCTGCGAACTTCAGCAATCCATATGCTAAAGCCAAGGCGATGGCGAGTTTTGAGATAGCTCGAAGGGTCGCCGACCTGACGGTCGAAGGATGTTTCATGGTTAAGGAGTGGGAGCGCTACACCTTACTCGTAGCTGCGGCTCACGAGATGATGAAGACCGCGGCTAAACTGGCCGACGAGGCTAGGGAGCTTGAAAAGGCGACGGATAGCGTCTACAGGAGCCCCCACAGCAGAGCCGGGCTCATACTGTCCAAGAGAAAGCTTATAGAGAAGCCGGCTAAACCAGTTTAACGATGCGGAAAAGCCTCAAAAGGGCTCTGATGGAGAGCTACGATTCGTCGGCTTTCACATACGACCGTCTTTACGGAGAGGAGCAGGAGGCCAAGCATCTAAGAGGGATACGGATGATGCCGTCTATCGAAGACGCTATAGTGTTGGATGCCGGATGCGGTTCAGGGCTTTTGATCGAAAAGCTAGCGGATACGGCTGGGCTCATAGTTGGTCTAGACTTTTCCAAGGCTATGCTTAGGATAGCTAGAGACAAGTTTAAACAGCGAAACGTCGCGCTTGTGAGGGGGGATGTGGAGAAGCTACCCTTCAGAGATGACGTATTCGACATGGTCTTCATGTTCACGGTTTTACAGAATACTCCGGATCCCTCGGCGGCTTTAAAGGAGGCATATAGAGTTCTAAGGAGGAGCGGATATTTAGCCGTCAGCTTTCTCAAGAAGAGTTTCGCGAAAACCTATGCAGAACGGCTTCTAGATTTCTGCGGCTTCGAAAAAATGAGATATTCAGGAAGAGGAGTTATGGATCACATTTACGTCTGCTCCAAGAAATCTTTTTATTCTACCTCCTTGTAGAAGGGGGTGTGTGGGCTAATGGTCGAGCCTAGTAAGAAGCCTCTTAACGTTCTGGTACGCTATAGGAATGCGGTAGTCCGTATAAAGCTGAAGAACGATTACGAGTATGTGGGTAGGATGATGGTCTGCGACAACTACATGAACTTGATACTTACCGATGCCGACGAGTATAAGGGTAACGACCCCACAGCCCATTACGGGAACATATTCATACGGGGCAACAACATCCTCTACATAAGGCTTAGAAGCTAAAGATATTCTTGCGAGTAATAAAGGGGCTTTGTTAGATTCCTGAAACCGCAAACCTTTAATTCCAAGAACCTCTAACCTTAGAGCCGGATACCTATGACTATAATATCACTTGAGAAGCTCAACCGCAAACCGGTTTCAAAGCAAGCTGTGGAGATCGTCGAGAGGAAAACCGGGTCGGGTTAACCCCCCCGGTCCTTAAAGGATTAGGCCACCCAGACTACATATGCGACGCTATCATGGAGTCTGTCTCAGTAAACCTAAGCTTAGAATATATCAAAAGATTCGGCTTCATAGCTCACCATAACATAGATAAGGCTCTACTAGCCGCAGGGGAGGCTGAGCATAGGTTCGGCGGCGGAATCCTCAAGAAGCCTATGACTCTTATATTCGGCGACAGGGCGACCTACACCGTCGGCGATGAGTATGTACCTGTCGACGAGATAGCCATAAACACGGCGAAGAAGTGGTTCAGGGAGAACCTACGGTTTGTAGACCCAGACGTTCATGTCAGGTACCAGATCGAGCTTAGGAGAGGTTCTGAGGCCTTGAGAGATATTTTCGAGCGGAAAACCAAGGTTCTAGGAGCTAACGATACCTCCGCCGCCGTCGGGTATGCACCTATGACGGAGACGGAAAGGCTGGTTTTAGATACAGAGCGTTTCCTAAACTCCAAAGAGTTCAAACGTAGACATCCTGAAGCAGGTGAGGATGTTAAAGTCATGGGTTTCAGGCGAGGAAGACGTTTAGAGCTTACGGTCGCCATGGCGTTTGTCGATAGGTTTGTCGAGTCTGAGGCCGCCTATTTCAAACGTAAGGATGAGATACTGGAAGAGCTTAGAGAGTGGGCCTCTGAAAGGTATACCAGAGGGAGTGTTAGTGTTCACCTGAATACCCTCGATAGGAGGGGTAGAGGAGTTAAAGGAGTGTATCTAACCGTATTGGGGACGTGCGCCGACGATGCAGACTCAGGTCAAGTCGGTAGAGGGAATAGGGTTAACGGGATCATACCGTTGAACCGTCCCATAAGTAGCGAGGCCGCAGCCGGTAAAAACCCGGTGTCGCATATCGGGAAGATATACAACGTGCTCACCTATCGAATAGCCGATAGGATATATCGAGAAGTCTCGGGGCTCAGAGAAGTCTACGTCTGGCTTCTGAGCCACATCGGAGAACCCATAAACAAGCCTAGGGTGGCCGCGGTACAGGTAGTCCCAGAGAGGGGGTTAAAGCTTAAAACGATCAGAGAGCCTGTTCGGGCGATAATACTCGACGAGCTCGACCATATACAGGAGTTCTGTCTAAAATTGGCTGAAGGCTCGATAAACATATTATAATTTAAACGTCTAGACGTTCCGAAGCACCGGTTACGTAACTTATAGCGTCGTCCAGGGATATTTTTAAACCAAATTTTTTACGGAAGAATTTCAGGAGGTTTCTTAAGTCTCTTCTGAGATAGGACTCAAACCCAGGCTCTCCTCTTTTGACGAACTGAGGCCAGTCTATGATCAAAAAATCCCCATCTTCCTTCACGACTATGTTGTATTCGCTTAAGTCGCCGTGTATAAGCCCCGCCTCAAGGTAGATCCTCCTAACCTCATCTATTATGTCCTTCAATAAGAGCTTAGGCTCGTCTATGTAGGCCACGTCTATAAGCTCGACGCCGCTGAAGTAGCTCATAACGACTACGTGCCTGTTTTGCGCGATAGGTCGAGGAGTCTTAGCCCGAGCCTTAACGAGAGTTTTAAGGGCTTCATACTCTCTCTCAGCCGCTATCCGGCTCTGGTACAGCCAAGATATATGCCTCCTATCGGCTACGTAGCGTCTAATCCGTCTAGTCTGTCTGAAGCTTACCCTACCGACCCTATGGAACTTAACTATGACTTTTTTCCCGTTAGGCGTTAAGCCGTCGAAGACATCGGCCTCCTTACCTATTCCCACAGGCTTACCGAGCGCCTCGAGCTTACCCGCTTTAACCAAAGCGTTTAAGGCAAGGAAATCGTAGCTATAATAGTTCAGCGCATAGCCCTCAAACGGTCTGCTGATGGACCTTAAAAGCTTGAAACCGTTAAGCCTACTTATCCTATACCGAACCTCCTCCTCTGGGAGGGAGGAGTATCTTAGAACGTCTTCGAAGGGCGTGTACTCATGGCTGACCATACCGAGCTCGATAGCCGTCAAGACCCTGAAGTCTTCAGGCTCCATCTTTCTAAAAACGTTAAGAACCATCTCCTCCATAGACATGATCCGTAGCCCCCTCTCCTATGATCTCCTCTAATATGTGCCGTTTAAAAGACCTACGGCAAACCAG
>Ga0180302_10000439_pt1 | contig 18065 bp, 17 predicted proteins | sample GuaBasSediGuay17_FD_121794 | JGI IMG/M metagenome (GOLD analysis project Ga0180302, IMG submission 121794) | Subseafloor sediment microbial communities from Guaymas Basin, Gulf of California, Mexico - Guay17, Core 4571-4, 12-15 cm | ecosystem: Environmental > Aquatic > Marine > Hydrothermal... | reverse complement strand
AATTTATACTTCTCAACTAAGTCTGGATAATATTCTAAAACTTCTTCAGATACAGGCTCTCCTTTTTTAAGAGCTTGCATAACTTGCCATCTTTCATGCCGTGGTTGAACTATCTTAACATCAACAATTCCAGCACGATCAGGAGTATATAATTTAACTTCTTTTTTGCTTAATTTATCTGCTAATGTATGCATAAGAAAAGATTCCTGCCAAGGATTAAGATCTTTATTGACATAAACAAAATAATCTACATCAGAAGTAGGACGAGCTTCCCCACGAGCACGGCTTCCTGTGAGTTGAACTTCGATTATTTTTAGATCTTCAGGAAGTTTTTGCTTTTCTAAAGAAGGAGTTATTTTTTTGATTTCTTCTAAAGCTTTATCAAAATCTTCTTTGGTTAATTCTTCAACTTCTACTCCTCGTCCACGACCTCGTATTTCATTAGGTAATCTGGGACGCCCAGCTCCTTCCACTTCTCTTTGGGGTTCAATAACATGTTCAATAATACCCTCTCCTTCTCTACTTTCCTTTTGTAGTCCTCGTCCAACCTCTTCAAGTCTTCGTCCTGCATCTGTAGGAGCATAAACGGGATGAACTGTCTTGCCCTCTCTATCAAAATTGGTTGCGATAAGTTCTTCTTTGATGGTTTTGGCACTTCTTCTTTTTGTTTTATAGACATAAAACCCCCTTTCTTTTAAAGCTTTTGCTAAATCATCATTCCAAGTATTTGTTATGATGAATTTAACTCCGCTTTTAGACTTTGGCAATATCACTGAATCAAATTTTTTAAGAAATATTTTTAAACTTTTGTTTTCTTCTGTAACTTTATAACCAGCTACCTTTCTTCCTTTTTCTCCTATATAATCAGGATCAAAAATGACTAAATCTCCTGGCTTAGCTTCTTTTGCTACAAGTTCCCAAGCATCTTCCTGTTTTATTTCATGCGGATAATCTTGAAGAATTTTAGCAACATTTCTTAACCTTCTTTCAATTGCACCTTCTATAAAACTCTGAAAACCTCTAATTTTATTATCTGCACGTAAATCTACTACAATATCTTTAACTTCATTTATAGGCTTGCTTGATGGAGCAAAATGCTGAGCAATTACATAAATAGCAGGATCTCTATCAATATTATCCTTTAAATAACTTTCTATAGCTTTTCTGGCTGATAAATAACTATCGCTTGCATTATGAATGCTTCTAACTTTAGAAATATGAAAATTGATTCGCTTGATTAATTTTTCTGGTTCTTCTTTAAGTGCTTTATAAACCTCAAATCTATATTTATTTAGCTCATTTTTAATAACTGGTATTTTCTTCTTAGTAATCAATAGCAAAACATTAGAATTTACCCCTGTCCCCATAAAAGCATCAATTACTCTATTAGAACTTTCTGTACCTGCCTTTAAAAGCTCAAAATATCCTTTCTGCGTAATTAACTGTTCTTTATTGCCCATCATAGGAAAAGGACGAAATTCTCTTACCTGTTCTCTGCCTAATACAGGAGTTAAATCTATTTCTTCATAAACTTTTTCTATAGGTTCTGGTTTAACTTCTTCTTCAATTCTTGGTTTAATCTCTGGCTTTGTTTCAACTATTTCTTCAGCTTCCTTAACTCCTTTAGTAATTTCCTCTAAATCAGGAACTAATCCTTTTTCAACCTTTAAAACTTTCTTAGGTTTTTTTTCTAAAACTTCAGGTTCTTCAGCAAGCTTTGCTTCTTTAGCAACTTCAGGTTCTTTAACAGCCTTAGGTTCTTCTTTTAAAATTTCAGGTTCTTTAATTTCTGGTTTTAATATTTCTTCAACCTTTTCAACTTCTTCTTCTAATTTAGGCTTAACAGGTTTTTTGGCAGCTTTAAATAAAGCTCTTGTTCCTTTTTCTGCTGCTACACCAATTCCAACTCCTACAAGAGGAGCTAAAATACCTGCAAGAATAGGATGTCTTTCTTCTAAAGGTTCTCCTACAAGTGTCATCCCTGTTTCTGCTGCTAAAGAGGCTCCACTTGCTGCAGCAGTTCTTCCCGTTTCTTTTAAAGCAGCTTTAGCTCCTGCTTTAATAGCCTGCCGAGCTATATCTTTTATTCCAAATCCCACAGGAGCAGATAAAGCAAAAACTGGATCGAACCAAGGCCACTTCTCCAACTCTTCTATTTGTTCAGGAGAATAAATTGCAGATATAATTTTTCTTTTCTTTTCTACAGGAAATTTATCCCAATCCTTTACATTAACAGCTAAAACTTGAGCAAATATATCAGGTTTTTTAGCAAGTGCTTCTGTAAGTTTAATTTGTTTTTCTTTGGATAATTTTTTAAAATCTGGCAGAACTAAGGGCAAAATTTTAAAAAGCTGTGTTTTGGTCCAGTTTAATTTTGACTCTTCAGAAGAAATAGTAGGAATAGACGAAGGAATAGTAGAAGTAGGTTTAATTTCTGGTTCTTGTTTTATACCCAGAATTACTTCTCTTAATCCTTGCCACAAATTTTCCATTTTATTCTCCAAATAAAACTTTATATAAAGTTTCTCCAGTTATTTTTGCTTCTTCAGGAATAACTGTCTTTTTAGACTTTCCAACTGGTTTTCCTAAAAGTTCTTTAAGCCTATTATAATAATCTCTTACCAATTCCCATCTTTCTTCTTCAGTTTCAGCAGTAAGCCATCTTGTATCTTTTTGAGCAAGTTGAATTGCTCTATCTAATATCCTTCTTTCTTCAGCTGGACTTAAACCTGTTTCACCTTTTTCTTTTTCTGAACGATAAACAACAACTTTAGGAGGTTCAGGTTTGCCAAGAAGTTCTGTTTGTTTTTTCGTTTTTTCAGTAGCAGCCTTAGTTTTTTCTACCTGAGCACCATAAAGAGCACTTCTTGCTAAACTTTCTAATATCTGAGCTTTAGCTCGTTCTAAATTAATTAGAGTTTTTGAAGCATTAAAAAATGCTTCTTGTAATTCTCTAGCTTCTTTAGGATCAAATCCTAATTCTAAGGCTCTTATAGTTGCTTCATGTGAAAATCCAGCCCAGTCAAAACTACCATCATCACTGCAATATTTAGGATAAATTTCTCTTAAAAGTGAAGCATAAGTTTTAAATCTATTTCTTTTTTCTTCATCTTTAGCTTTTTCAGCTATATAGTCAATATTTGTTATAATAAGTTTAGTAGCCAATTTATTCCTAAAATCCTGCCATGCCTTTTCTTTTGCCAATTGTTCTTCTAATAATTTCTGTCCCATTAAATAACCGCCGCCTGCCATTCCTGCTGCAAATTCATCACTTGCTCCTAAAGCTTTAGCTAAAGCCCCACCTAAAGCAGAGCCTATCATCGTTAATGCTGCCTGTTTATAAGCTTCTTTTCTTTTTTTCTCACCAGAAGGTTGAAGTAAACTTTTTAAAACATTTATATCTAAAAGACCCAATCCAGTTTCAGAAGGCTGTGTATAATTTTGAAAAGTAGGAGTTATATCAGTTTGTGTTGAAATAGGAACCTTAAAATCTGAATTAAAAAGTGACATAATAGCAGAAGATAAAGCTTTATCTTTTTCTTCTTTTAATCTTCTTCCCCAATCCGTATTACTAAATATCTCCAAAAGTCCAGCAGGCATTTTTTAACCTCCTACATTAACTTTTAAATGTTTAACCCAGCAAACTGAATAAACATACATATCATAAGTGCTGTCTTCTGCATTTCCTTTCTTAAGAAGTTCTCTTAAATCCTTGCTCCAGCTTGTAGCAGATAAAAACATTTGTCTATCAAAGGCTTTAGTTTCAATATTATTTAATCTTTCCCATTTAGGTTTTATTTCATCTACATTTGTAGCAAGCCAAAACCCCTGTATTCCAGGAAGCATTTCTACTTTTAACGGTATTACCCACTTAAACAACTTTCTTAATTTTGCTCCAATTGTTGCCATAACAGGAAACATTAAAGCTCCGCAAGCTTGAACTACTAAAACACCGTGAGGTTTTAAAATCCTTTTTATTTCCTCGTAATGATCTAAGCTGAAAAGTTTATCTAAACTGGGACTTGTAGGATCAGGATAATCAGCAAAAATTATATCAAATTTATGTTTTCTGCATTCTTTAACCCAGAAGTAAGCATCTTTATTATAAATTTTTACTCTTTCATCATTAAAAGCATTGCAATTAAGAGCAGAGACAAGAGGATGATTTTTAGCAAGATTAGTTATATCTGGATCTATATCAACTACTATAACCTTTTCAGCAAATTTAAGAGCTTCTCTGCAAGCTAAACCATCTCCTCCGCCGAGGATTAAAACTTTTTTGGGTTCTTTTTCTGTTATTATATAAGCAGAATGTATAACTAATTCATGGTATCTATGTTCATCGGCAGAATGAAATTGAGTGCAAAGATTTAAATCAAGTCTTAAATGTCCTGTTTCTGGGTCATGGAAAAGTTCTATTAACTGGTATTGAGATTTAAGATAAACTATTCTCTGCCACACTTAAACTATGCCTCCTTTAAATAAAAGTTGTTGCTAATGCACTTGAAAATGGAGAACCAAATTGTGCTGCCATTTTTGCTGCCATACTTCCAGCTGCAGCTTCAGCAGCATGACTTCCTAATCCTAATAAACCAGCCAATCCAGATCCTAACCAAGATAATCCTCCTCCTGGTCCTAACCAATAACCAAGTCCTAAACCTAAAGCAGAACCAGCCATTTGACTAAATAATCCTGGTCCCTCTTTTGTTTGCACAGTAGTAGGAACTCCCATTCTTCCACTATACAAAGTGCTCCAAAGATTGAATAAATTTTTATATCTTTGTTCAATAGAATGTCTTAAAGCTTCCTCTCTTGCTAATGCTCTTTGATATTCATCAGCTAAAGCCAATCTTCTTGCCTGCTCTAAATTAGCTAATCCAGCCCATCTTAATTCTCTTCCTCTTTCAGCTAAAGCCTGTCCTAATTCTTTCATAGCATTTTGCATAATAGTAGAATTAATCACTCCTCGTATAGCAGCTCTATTCAAAATTTCTCCCCATTTTTCTTGATAAGGAAGCATAGATAAATATGGATTTTGCATTTCTCTTACAAATTCAGTAGAAGGTTCATAATGTTTAGATAAAACACTCATTAAATAAGAACTTGGACGATAATAATCAGTATGAGCTACTTTAAGAAGATCAGAAAGCAATTGTCTTTCATATTGAGTAGGAGAAGGAATACTTCTTGTTTGAGTTACTTTTGTTTCAGAACTTCCGCCTCCAAATATACTACCCATTTTTTACCTCCTGATTATCTTTAAAAGGCAATTTTAATGTAGTTGCTATACTTTTAGCTCCTACCAACCTTTCCCAAGCTTTAACATTTCTTTCGGTTGAGAAATACATAGCAGTTGCTCCTACTTTTTTAGCAAAAAAGCTTAATTCATCGTGCATCGCTTTATGATTATCAGTGGCTTCCTGTAAAATCATTAAAGCTCCATAATGTTCGTCCATATAAACAACACAAAATCCGTGTATTTTTTTATTTTTCTCATCAAGCAAAATAAAAAGTCTATAAAAACTATTAGGCACAAAGCAAGCAGTAAATCTATTTAATTCAGCTTCATCTAAAGATCGTTTAATTTTTGCTAAATATTTTTTCCAAAAAGGTAAAATTTGTTTAACTATTTCAGGATTTTGTGTTTGTATAAGTTTCATATTTATTTACTTCCTTTTCCCATAACTGATTTATCAATTATCGTTCCTATAATAGGCAAAAATTGTATCATGATTTACACCTCATACCAATTTGTTCCATCATAAACAAAACTCATTGTAGTGTTAGTTTTAGGAGTTACATTAGCTCCACTTTTAAGATAAATACCTGAACCATGAACTATGGTAGTGTTGCTATTACCTGTTCCATCATCTGAAGTGAAAATAACTGTTATCTTCTGCCCAGCTACACCATTATCAAATGTGGTTATTGATGTTGCAGAAGTATTGGCTTCTTTGAAAATGTTAGAACCAGCTACTGAGGGAGTTGTATCACCATTAGTAAAAGTAATTATTTCATTATAAAATCTAACTCCTTTAAAATCGTTGAAATCTACTGAAATATATTTAATTCCATTAGGATTGGAAATATCTGTATCTACTTCTACATAATCTATATGTTTAATGAAAAGTCCATTATTAGCATATCCAGAACCCGAAACAATTTCTATCCCTTTAACAGTCCCACTATAAGTTCCACTTTTATAAAAGTAACAATTTTCTATTGTTAATTGTTTAAAATAATTAATTTTAATACAAGAAACATCTCCAGATTTACCTCCAGGATTATTAAAATAACATCCTTTTATTTCAAAACTTCTCACAGTATTAATAGAACCAATAAAAATATGAGCATCAGCTGAACCGTTGTTCTCAAAACCTACTCCATACAATCCGCCAACAGATTGACCTGGTGAACCTGAAGCTCCAGCAATTTCAACAGCTCCCCCAGAAGTAGCTTTAGTTCCTCCTATATATCCACCAAAAACATTTATGTATTGTCCATCAAATCTCAATTCCCCAACATTTCCCTGCCAAGAACAATTATAAAAATTAACAGCATTACCATTATCTATATCTACTCCCCAATCTCCATTGTTACTAAACCAGCAATCATAAAAACTAATTAAGAAATTATATCCTCCTGTTCTTTCACAATATATTCCTTTTCCGCCATGATTGGCCACTCTTACTCTCTCAAAAACTATACGAGCAGGATTCTTAATATAAACACCAATACCACTTGAAGAATTTCCAAGAATGCTTATATCTGAAATACAAACTTCTCTAATAACTCCATCGTCAGAAGTATATTCAAGTATTAAACAATGTGAACCATCAGTAGCATCATTTTTAATACCTGTAGTTCTTCCTAATCCTTTAATTGTAAAATATCTTTTAATATATAAAGTTTGAGTAGTATGAAAAAGTTTAGTTAAAACAACTTGATTTTGTTCTGTTGCTAAATCAAAAGCTTTTTGCAAAGCAGAACCATCGTCACTCCCATCCCCTTTAGCTCCAAACCATTGCGGATAAATAGCTTCAATTTTAGGATTACCAGTAACCCAACCATCTCCATCAAATATCTGCCATAAACCAGCTTTAATATTTCCATTTATTGTTAAAAGATAAGTCGGGGTATAATCAATAGTAATATCAGTTCCATTATCAGGAGCAGTAGAAAATGTTAACGAAACATCACCAGTTAAATAATTAACAGTTCCAGAGCAATCAGTTCCAGAAATATTTCCATATCCATCATCAGTAGCTGTATAAGCTGTTCCACTTATTGTATAAGAAATTGTAATACTTTTCTTTTTAATTGGAGGATCATTTACAGTATAACTAAAACTTGTAGTAGAACCATCTCCAGTTGCAATAGTTTCAGTTGTTTTAGTTTTAGTATCAATTGTTAAAATTGCTCCTGGTAAAAAGAATAATGTTACATTTTCAGGAATAGTTACATCTTCAGAAACAGTAAAAGATTCATCTATAACTAAAACAGCATTTTGAGATCCTATTTGTGTTATTGCATCCGATAATTTAGAAAAACTGCTTAAATAATAAACATTTTCAAAAAAAGAAATTTTTTTCCATTCAGCACCATCATAATATTTTATATAAGCTTGTCCTGTAGAAGTATCAAGATAAACATGACCTACAATAGGATCAGTAGGAGCAGAATCACCAGCATCAAGTTTTCTTACTCTATTTAATAAATCATAAATATGTTCAATTTCTTTTATATGTTTTTCAATTGCTTGAGAAGTTGTATCTCCTGAAGGAGTAAAATTTATTGGATATTGAGGACTCCATTCACCCATATTATACCTCCACTACTTCTAAAATTAGCCCATAAAATTTTAATGCTCCTGAAGTAATAACTATTTCTGGTTGTAAATATGACAATCTGTGATTACATCTAAATTCTTGTAAACTGCTTTCTGGTTGAACAACTGGATCATCATCAGAATACGCTATATCTGTATCCAGATAAGCTATATCTCCGCTTTGAGATAAATCTATTTGCTTATAAAGTTTATTAATTTTTAAATTTACAGTCCCTTGTTTTAATCCTCTATAAAAAATTTTCCCTCGTTTTAAAAGAAAATTTTTATTAGAATGAATTTTTTTTGTTATTATTCTTGCTTGTATTTCTTGTCCATCATCAGTAAAAATTGTCCCATCCATCTGATATAGATTAGTTCCTAAAGCTACATAAATTGCTTTGTCATCATAAGCTACAGCAGTAACACTTTCTCGAAATTGAAACATTGTCCAAGCTTTATTAAAATAGTGAAAAACATAAATAAAATTATCGTTTTGTCCTTTTATCCATATTTGTCCTTTAGGTCTAATGTGCCATAATCTTACTTGTGCAGGATTTAAATTTTTTGCTAAATAAATATTTATTTTTTCTCCAGCATCTCTTACTTTTATGTCTCCATATTCTAAAACTGTATCAAGACTTTTTATTCCGTTTTTATCAATGAAAGCTAAAGAATTACCTATTTCAATCGCAGAAAATCTTGATAAAGCTCCATTATCTTTTGAAATATTATAAACTACCCAATCAGGATAAACTCCTACAATTCTATAAATTCTTTTGTTATCTTTAAAAACAATTATATCTTTAGCCAGCATTTTAACAGCAACAATATTTCCTCCGTCTTTATAGCCAACTTCTAATTGTAAAGCATCGCTATCTGTTCCTGAAAAATTCCAGTTTGTTTCATCTCCTATTCCAGACCAATATAAATAATCATCTCCCTGCTTACTTACTATTACCCGTCCATATTGCACATTCACATAATCACAAAGAGGAGAGGTATCAATTGTAGTTAAAGTCGAACCATCTGTAGATTGAAGTTTATTACCAGAAGCAATTAAAACTTTATCCGACCATTCAGCAAAAACTGGCACTTCACTTCCTGATAAAACCCCTAATTCTGTAAAAGTGCCATCATTGTTATACTTATAAACTTTTCCACCAGCAGAAACCAATAAAACTCCTAAATTCTTTGCATAATAAAGCTGATCTATGTTATTTGTTAAACTTCCAAGTTTTTTCAACCCATCACGAGTTTTTAAAACACCACTTGAAAAATCATATTCCCAATTAAGAAGCATTTGAGCTTCATTTAAAGCCAAAGCATCTGGAGGAACAGAAAAATTCAATCCTCCTGTAAAATCTACATATTGAACAACTTTAACTCCTAAATGTTTACTTCCAATCCTCATTTTTACACCTTAAAAGGCAATTCTCTTTCGTAATAAGTTTCACCAGTCATTTTAGCTATATCGTAAACTTGACTTGCAAAAACTTTTAACAATTCCTGTTCTACATTAAGAGAAAATTCATTTCTGTTTAAAGCCAGAAAAATAACAATTTCTTTTAACAATTGCACCATGTAATCAGGAATAGGAATAGTATCGGTTAAAGCAGAAACTTTAGGATAAAAAGCATAATAAAATAAATCCACGCTTGTATTATTGGAATAAAGCTTATTGCCAATAATTTTATAGCCATACTGGTCAACAGGTTTAATAGGAGGACAACTTTTTAAGGGATTACCTTGACTATCTAAAACTCCTTCTTCTCTTACAAAATCACTTGGAAGATCTGCTGCACCATCAGTTAGGCTTAAAGTGGTATATTTCAATAAAACAGGAGAGGAAAGCCTAATCAATTCTTTAGAAATAAAATCCAGTCCATCATTAACATAGCCTATAAGCTCAGCATCGGTATATTCAACCTTATCTGTGTCGTTAATTTGATATCTAACCTGTGTTAAAAGTTCTTCTACTGTCATTTTTTACTCTTTTTCTTCTTTTTTGTCTTGTTTATCTTCTTTATCTTTTTTATCTTCTTTGCCTTCTTCGTCTTTATTACCTTCTTTTACAAGCTTGAATCCCCATTTTTGAAATTCTTTTACATCTGCTTTAGGAACTTCTATTATCTCTTTTCCTTCTACAGGAATGCCCAAAATTTCAATAACGCTTTCAGGAGTTTTTTTGGTTCTTTTCATTTTTACATACTTTCTTTCTGCCATTTTTAACCTCCTTTTTTAAATTTCTCCTTCAGAACATCTAAATTCAGGATATTTTTTAAGTATTTTTTTAATTGCTTTTGGATCTTTCATAATTTCTTCTTGCTGCTCCTTAGGTAAACTTAAAAGAAAATCCAAAGGAATAAAACCAATTTTTCGCCATGTCCTTTTTTTAGAAAATCCTTTGCCAATAAGCTTCCTTTCCTCATAATTTTTCCTCAAATACGGAGTTAAATCTGAAATAACCCGCAAAACAAATTTTTCTCCATCAATTTGTAAAATTTCTCGTCTCATTTAATTTCTCCCTTTTTAAAAATTTAAAAGGAGGAGGATTAACCTCCCCCTTTATTTCATTAACTTAAATCTTTAATTATGGCATTAGCTTTTTCAGCTCTTGCTTCAAGAGTAAGTTCACCAATAATTACTTTAGCTACATAGTCTCCAGTAGGAGGAATATCTTTTACTTTGAAAGGTCTTAGATATGCAGTCTTCCAATAATTAGTATCAAGAATGAATAACATATCAGTAAGCATATAACGATGAGGAATAATTCTAACTACTCCAAAATCACTTTCATAAACATCAATAGCAGCAACTAATCTTTTATCTTCAGCTTCAAGATATTTAGTAGCTCCAGCAGTAAATCCACTGATTGTTCTCTTATGCTTACCACATACAACTACTACATTAGGATCACCACCTGCTTGCCATGCACTTTGTATTCCATCGTTTAATAAATCTTCCGTCAAATCTCTTGCAGTTCCACCATTATCATCAACATTTGTAGTAACAAAAGCTTGAATTCCTCCCATTTGTCTTGCAGTAGAAGCGTCTCCAGCTACCTTAGAAGTATTATTGATTATTGCATACTCAACATCCTTGGCAATTTCTTTCATTCTATTAGCCATCTGATAAGCGAGTTCAGACTTAATACCATATTTTGCCACAGCCTCTTGAGTTGCAGTAACTTTCGCAGTTTTTGCAAAAATTTGAGTATAGTTACCTTTCCTTGATCTTGTAGTAGAAGTAGCATCTGGATAATTAGCACCTTCAACCTGAGCATTACTACCAGGAGCATTTAGTTCATCTTCCAACCATTCATGATAAGTAGCTTTAGCCTTTGTTTTACCAAACATGCTATAAAGTGGAGTTTCAGTAGGAGTAATATTGGTTATAATATCGCTAACATCTTCTTTATTTCCCACTGCTGAATATGTAGTTACTGTAGCCATAACTTACACCTCCTTTTTAAAAATTTTTTAAACTATGCCAAGTTTAATTAAAGCTTCTGCTTGTTCCTCAGTTTTCATTTTTGCAAAGTCCTGAGGATTAATTTTAGGAGGAGTTTCTACCTCCCCCTTACCAGCTCCCTCCACTTTCGGAGGTTCAGGAGCTGGCTGTTTAACTTGAGCCTGCTCAGTAGTTTTAACAGGCTCATTAGATTGTAAAGTTTTACCAAGTTTTTCCTGATAAAATTCCTTTCTCATCTTCTCCCAAAAAGGAAGAAAAGTATTTAAATCATCATTTTGAATAGCCGTAATAATTTTTCTATATTCCCTTGCAGGAAGATCATCTAATTTTTGCTTGATATACTCATTAATCTGATCAAAATAGGGTTCCTGAGCTCTAAGCTCATTAATTTTCTGTTGAACTGCCATTCTTTTTTCAACTTCCTGAGAAACTTTAGCAGCTTCAATAGCAAGAGCGGTTAAATGTTTAGGATTAAGCTCGTCAAAAGTTTCTCCCAGTTTCATTTCAACTCTTCTACGAGCTTCAGCTTGGATTAAATCGTAAAGCTGTTTTTCATCAGGAACCTGAGCTTGCTCTTGAGGTTGTTCCTGCCCTTTCTGTGCCTCAGCTCTTAAAATAGCTTCATAATAAGGCTTTAACTCAGGAGGCACACGGACAGGATCAATCTGGTTAAGCTCTAAACGAGCAAGCTCTTCAGGAGTATAATACTGAACCTCTTTTTGAGGTTCTTTTTGGATTTCTTCGGGTTTTTCTTCTGTTTCTGGCTTTTCTGCAGAAACTTTCTCACCACCAGCAGGTTCTTCTAAGCCCCAGTCTTTTAAATTAACTTGTAAATTGCCTTCTTCATCTAAAAAGAATTCTGGTTCTTCTCCCTGAGGCTCTTCCTGCTGTCCACCAGTTTCTGCAGTTGCCTGCTCTTTTACCTCCTCTTCTTGAGGAGTTTCACCAGCAGGCTGTGTTTTTGTAATGTCTTCACTCATACCTTATCCCTCCTTTTCTTTTATTTCTTCAAGTTTTTCTGCTTCTTCTCTTAAAAACTCACTATTTTTAGCTTCGTTTTCTATCATTTTTTCAAGTTCTTCTAAAACCTCTAATTTTGCTTTTAAATGCTCCCATTCGTTAACTTCCTTCTGTTGCCATTCCAGAAATATTAGTTTTCTCTCTTCCTGTATATATTCCTGAAACACTTCCAGCAAGTCTTTGGCTTTCAAAGAGCGGAAGTATTTCTTCAATGTTTGCTCCCGCAGCTTCGTTATTTCCTGTAACTGCATTTATTCCTCCTTGTAATTTTTCTGGATCTGTCAAAAATTCATCAACATTTTTAAACCCAAGAGCTTCTATAAACTTTTTAGCAAGATTATAGATATTCTTAGGAGTAACAATCCCAGCTTGAACAAGCTGAGGATAAACTTGCATAATCATTTGTAAATTCTGCAATTGCTGCTCTTTAACTCCTACTCCCATTCCTGCGTTAATTTCTAAATCAAAATCTCCTTTTATATCTTCAGGAGATATTTGCAAAGTTTGGTTAGTAAGCCTGATAACCACATCCTGAGTAATAAATCTCTGGTTAAGCTCAATTAAAAATCTGAAAAAGTCTTTTATACCTGTTTCAGCAAAAATCCTGGCAATGAGTTCTAATCTTTGTTGTGAAGCAGACATAATAAGCTGAATTCCTGTTGCTGTCTTATTTAAACTTCTTGCATCAAGTCCTTGATTGTAGCGAGTAACTCCTGTGCGATTTTCTTTTAATCCCTCAATGTATTCAAGAAAATTATAGGTCCAGGGGGCTAAAGGCTGAGTAGGAAGAGGTCTTATTGCTCCTAATTGTCTTACTCTTACAAATTCTTTATCTAAAACTAAATCTTGTAAATTAACAGCGGTTTCGAGCACTTCAAGCTTAGGATCATTGTTAAGAGCAATATTAACCAGAATTTGTCTGATTAATGCGGTTTTAATGGCTTGAATATCAGCCAAGATATCAGAGAAACTTTTTCCCCAGATTTCGTAAGGCTCTAAAATTGGAGCTAAAACAAAGAAAGGTGGTCTGCCGTAAAGATTTTCTTCAACTCTTAAAATTGTATCATTAACAACAGTTATAATAACAGGCTCAAGCAACCCATCGCCGTTTATATCGTATTTGGTATAGCATTCATAAAGCTTAAAAATCTTTCTTGCCTCATCTACTTGAGGAGGAGTAAATTGACTTTGATTAGGCTTAAGAGCAATTCCAAGCTCATCCAAATTAATATTTTCCTGTTCTTGTCCCTTACTAATAGCCTCTTCAACGGCAGTTTTGTCATAAATTCTTTCCTGAGCCCTTTTTCTGAGATAATCAGCAGTGACTAATTTCCTATGTGCAACAAATGTAGCATCTTTTACAGTTGAAGCATCAGGATGATAAATAAACTCATTTGGCGGAATATTAGTAAAAACAGGCTGATTTTTCTTAATCTTTTTTAGCTTATATGTTACAACCGCATAAACACCGTTTTCTGTTGGTTCTACTTTAACAACTTCTATATTTTCAGCCTGTTTCATTGCCTCAGCTTCTTCTATTGAAAAAAGCCCTTTCATCTGATAATCTTCTGTTTCCCTCTCCCACCAGCATTTGATAACACCCAATCCACTCACAAGAGCATCTTTAAACCAACGATAAAAAACCATAAAACCAGGGTTCTGAACCTGGATTTGAAAATTAATAAGCTCTTGCATTAATTCTGCTTTTCTTTCATCTTCAGCCTGCCTGCCTTTAATTGTAATAACATCTTCTCCGCCAAAGAAAATTCTCATTAAGCTCGGTAAAGCCCACTCAATTGTATCAGCAACATCGGTAGAGGTTACAGAAGATCTTTTGCCAAGTTTAGGAAATTTTTTCTTATAATAATCAGGATCTGCATTGTAAATCTGGTATCTTTCAACAAGTTTGGGCTTGATATAAGCTTCAAAATAATTTTCAGCAGATTTAATATCAACCCTAATTTTTTCTAAAAGTGCATTCTTTTCTAAATTCATTTTTTCTCCTTATTCAAAAATTAAAGTAAGTGTTTAACTAACAAAACTATTGTTGTCCCAATTAAACTTCCAATTGTTGCTGAAACACCCATTAACCAAGCAAGTTTTGTTTCAAATTTTAAAATTCTTTCATCAATCATTTCTTTCCACCTCTCTAAATCTTCTATACGATCATTCATCGCATTTATTTTTTCTTTGCAAGTTAAAAACTTACAAGAGTATTCTTCTTTAAAAGCATTAAGCATTTCTTTTAAGTTTCTTCCATATTCGCATCCAACCTTATCCAGATTGGCATTGTTTGCCATTTTTTCCTCCTAAAAAGCTGAAACTGAAGGTAATTCTATATCTTGTGTAATAAAACCTACAGGTGGAGTGGCAATTTGTTCCATGTAGGCAAGAGCATCAATTAAATCATCATGTTTACCACGAGGAAACATAAGAAGTTCACTTTCAAGCTCAGTAAGAAAAGCTGCATTAACAGGGAACCAAATGGTTCCCGTTGTAAACCTGGGTTGTAAAGCTTGTATTCTCAATTCTTTTGCTTTATTTGCTATAAGAGGAATAACTTCAAAAAATTGATTTCTTTTAACCATCTCTTTCTCTAAAAAATGAGCTAAAGCCTGCTGGTAAGCTACTTTTTCAATACCGACCTTGAGAGGATGGTATTTAACCACTGCACGGAAGATAGCTTCTATAGTTTCTGAAGGATTATAACGCCCGTAATCAATATCAAGTATGAACCAGTGATTCTCTGGACTGACAGCTATTGTTACTACAGCCGTATAATTAGCAGTTTGAGCCTCGCTTATTGCTAAATCGACAGTAGTAAAAACTGAATAATTATTTTCACGCCATTTCAAATCTTTCGGGTTGTAATATTTGAAATATTCACGCTTAAAAATTTGAGTTTCAGGAGCTATAGGCTGGTTCATGTATTCTGCATACCAGAGATGCAATAAACCTTGTTTGCGATATTCTTCCTTTTTAGCTTGAATTGCTTCTAAAGGATATTTTTCAGGCCAGGTTGGTTTTTCCTCATCGTCTAAAACACCATATCTTAAAGCCACAAATCCTTCTGGAGGTTTATTTAAAAGATTATTTAAAAGACTATCCTCATGAAGAATGGTTCCGATAATAAAAAACCGTCCTGTTGAGCTTAAAGGTAAGACATCGGCAAAAAACCACTCTTTTAACTTCTGTCTTTGCTTTTCACTTTGTATTTCTTCAAGTTTTTCTATATCGTCAAGAATAACTATATCAGGTCTTTTCTCTTGATAACGCAAGCCTCTTAAATTTTGTCCTGCACCAAAAACTTTAATTAAATGCATTTTTCCAGTAAGTCTGTCTTGGTATTCAAGCATATCCACTTTATCGGTAATAACTTCTACAGCTCTTTTTAAAAGAGGATGACTTTGAATTTCAGTTCTTAAAGTTCTAAACTGTTCTTCTGCTCTGTCTTTTGATGCTGCAATGTAAACTAAAAATCTATACTTTCCTGTCAAAACATTCCAGGCAGGGAAAAACAACCAAGCATAGGTTGATTTAGCAAATTCACGAGGCAAAGCAATAATAATATTTTTGTCTGTTTCAGTTAAAAGCCTTGCAAGTTCATAATGAAGAGAAGAAGGAGGATAAAAACAATATTGCGGAAAAAGAAGTTGAGCCCAAGTTACTAAAGATCTTTTATTTTTCATTTTCTTCCAAGTCTCCCACTAAAAATTTTCTAATTTCCATAATCAGAGGATCTCCCGTAAATGTATGTTCTTTTCTTTCTGGCAAAAGCCTGCAAAGTGAAATTTCGCAAGATTTAATAGCAAGTTCAAATAAAAATCTTTTCCCCATCTTTGATTCTGAAATTTCTCCAATCCAATCCTCTTTTTTAGCACGCTTAAAAATCTCACGGATAAGCCTTTGTTTTTGCTTATAAAGCCTTGCTTCACGCTCTTCAATTTTTTTGCGAACCGCAACAAGAGGATCTAAAACTTTTTCGTCGTTCATTTTCTTTTAAGTATAAGCAATAAAATTTTAGAAAACAAGATGTAAAATAATAGCAAATAAAGACAAATTAAGACATTATTCCGATTTTTCTTTTTGATCTTGTTTTTGACTTTGAGCTGCTGAAAGTATTTTAACCTTTCTCCACTCCTCTAAGTCTGCAATATGAGCAGCAGGAATTTTATACACATTTACTTCAAGAAAAAAGAGAGGTAATTTCCATTTTCTCCAGTTTCTTTGCACAGTTCTTACTGAAACACTTAAATAGTCAGCAATTTCTTTCCAACCGATTAGAAAACCGTGAGGCTGTGGATATTTCACTCTTTCACCTATTTTAAAAATAAACGATTAATTTCTAAAAGCAATATATCAAATTATGATAATTCCTGAGATTTAGCAATTAAAAAACGCCTCCCCCATTCTGCAATTAAAAGAGCATCAGCTTTATTATGATCTTTTCCTATATCCAGATAAGGGAAAAAAGCTTTTGCTTTTTCTAATGAAAGTTTTTTTATTTTTGCTTTTTTCTTATTACCGATTATTTCTTTTTGCCACTTATGAGGAGACACTTCTATGTAAGGAATTTGTAGAGTATAAAGAATTCCTTTGATTGTGCCATAATGTTCACCCAGATTAAAAGTGCTAACTATCCCTTGTTTAGGATAAGGTTGTTGCTTTTCGAGAATAACGAAGAAAATATCTTTTTGTTTGTTTTTAAGCATGTCAACTAAATCTATTGTAAGTTGAGGCATAGAATAAACTTCAGCTTCAAGAGTATCTTTGTCCAAAAAAGCAATTGCTCCCTTTTTGCCTGGATCAATTCCTACAATTAGATTTTTTATTGTCTTACCATGCATTGCTTTATCACATCTCTAATATGAGTTGGTTCATTGCTAAATCTTTCTAAAAGTTTTTGAATCGCTTCATTTTCGTTTAAAACACCAGCTTCAAACAATTGTCGCATTTCTTCGTTTAATCTTGCTCTTGTTTCAGTTTCTGCTGCTAAGAGAAAATACTCATCGGTTCCTTTTGCACACATTTGTTGAAGTTTAGCATGTAAAGCCTGTATTTCTTCTCGTTTCCACAATTGCTTTTGAAATTCTTCAAGGGTCATTGCGTATTGAGGTTTGGTTCCATTAGATGGACTTGCTCTACTTCGTGTAGCTCTGTCTTGTTCTTTAGAAAGCCAGGTTGTGATAAACTTTTTAATGCCTTGCTTAGTTTTTTGTCGTTTTTCATTGGCAAGAAGCCAAGCATACATTTTTTTCAAGCAAGCTTCTACATCAACAGCAGGAAACAACTCTTTTAGCTCATTCACAAAATTGTGCGTAAGCAGAACTTCTTTATATGATTTGTCGCCTTTTATAGGCAACCTGATAGCAATATCTTCGTTTCGGTATCGTTTTTCTTTTGGAGTCTCTTTTAAGGTAGACAAAATCAATCCTTTAGGCAATAAAGGAGGTGGTTCAGTTTGGGTGGCGGTTCGTGTTTCATCTGCGTTAGCGGATGAAACCGAACAAAAATACTCCTTATTTTCTTCTTTTTCCTTTCCTTGATCCTTTTCTATTTCCTTTTCCTTTTCCTTTCCAGGGCTGATTTCAGATGATTTCAACTGATTTCTACTGATTTCAGATGATTTCAACTGAAAAGTTTCTTCTTTATTTTCTTCTGGTGGTAAAGGCAAGTTACTTTTTCTTGGTCTATCTATCTTTTGATGTTTATTAAAATTTTTAATCCAGATATAAAATGTGCCATT
>Ga0180302_10000438_pt1 | contig 18068 bp, 23 predicted proteins | sample GuaBasSediGuay17_FD_121794 | JGI IMG/M metagenome (GOLD analysis project Ga0180302, IMG submission 121794) | Subseafloor sediment microbial communities from Guaymas Basin, Gulf of California, Mexico - Guay17, Core 4571-4, 12-15 cm | ecosystem: Environmental > Aquatic > Marine > Hydrothermal... | reverse complement strand
GGGTTGAGCTAAGGGGGGTGGACTTAGAGGGTATCGTGAAGAGGATCAAGGAGAGGGCTAGGGAGGCCTCCAATCACGAGGAGTTGAGGATAGGTTTCGCGATCGTGATGGAGCCGATCTTAAGGTCTTGGGGCATAAAGCCTAGGTACGAGAGGCATCCTAAGGGCGTGAGGTGCGTAGTCTCGGGCGGGAGGGAGGACGCGCTATACGGGACCGTGGTCTTAGAATTCAAGTCGCCCGGGAAGCTGAGGGGCAAGAGGGAGTTCGAGCGGGCTAAAGAGCAGGTTAAAAGGTATATAGTAAGCGAGGCGAAGGACCCTAAGTACTACGGTAAGTACTTTGGCGTGGTCTTCGACGGCTTCCACATAGCCTTCGTCAGGTTTAGGAAGGGGAAATGGGAGGAGCAAGGGGAGCCCTTAGAGGTGAACCCCCAGACCTTGCTTAGGTTGCTCGAAGCGATCAGGGGGTTGAGGAGGAGGCCCTTAGAGGCCAAGTTCCTGCTTGAGGACTTCGGGCCCAAAGCCTCGATAACGAGGGATGCGTTAAGGCCCTTTATAAGGCCCTTACCAAAGCGCGATCCCCTAGGACTCAGATGCTATTCGAGGATTGGAGGAGGGTCTTCTCCCAGGTATGCGCCTACTCCCCTGAGAAGCTCAAGGGCTTAACCAAGTACTACGGCTTCCCGGAGGACGTAGATGCCGAGAAGTTGATGTTCGCCATCCACACCTACTACACCATCCTCATGAAGCTCCTGACCTCTGAGATCGTGACCTTGTTCGCCGACAGCCTCATAGGCTCCTATTTAAAGAGGCTCGAAGAGGCCTACCTCAGGGGCGGGGAGGAGCTCAGGAGGGAGCTAAGCGAGTTGGAGGAAGGGGGGATATTCGCCGAGCTGGGGATAAGGAACTTCTTAGAGGCCAACTATTTCGCTTGGTACCTGGACGAGTGGGACGACGAGATAGCTTCCCTAATCGTCCGGCTAGTAAAGAAGTTGCTTGACTACGAGCCCGCGACCATCGAGTTAACTCCCGAGAGGATCAAAGACCTCTTTAAGAGGCTTTACCAGAACCTCGTCCCGAGGGATATAAGGCATAAGCTCGGCGAGTACTTCACCCCGGATTGGCTAGCTGAACTGGTCTTAGATGAGGTGGGTTACGACGGCGACCCCGATAAGAGGGTCTTGGACCCCGCCTGTGGTTCGGGGACCTTTTTGGTTTTAGCGATAAATAGGATAAAGGAGTATGCGGAGGAGCATTTCATCGATAAGAGGGCCCTATTAACGAAGATTTTAAGGAACGTCCGGGGAATCGATTTAAACCCCTTAGCCGTCCTAGCCGCCAAGGCGAATTACCTGATAGCCCTAGCCGACCTGCTGAGGTATAGACCGAGGGGAGGTATCGACATCCCCATATACTTAGCGGATTCCATCGCGGTGGGCAGGAGGCAGACGTTGACGGGATTAGAGATCTGCCTTAAGACCGGCGAGGGGGAGTTCTCGATCCCGTACGAGGTAGTCGAGAAGGACCTGCTGCCCCGTATTTTGAACGATATAGAGTTCTGCATAAAAAATAACTACTCTCAAGCCACCTTCTCGGAGTTCCTCCGGGAGAGGTACGGGGGCGCCCTTAGCCAAAACTCCGTGATATCCTTATCCAACCTGTACGGGAAGATGCTCGGGTTGGAGAAAAAGGGCAAAAATAGGATTTGGGTAAGGATTTTAAAGAATTCCTTCGCCCCGTTACTCATCGGAAAGTTCGATTACGTCGTCGGCAACCCGCCTTGGATTAACTGGATCAACCTGCCGGAGTTTTATCGAAATGAAACTAAGGACCTATGGGAACAGTATGGTTTACTTAGGGGGACAAAGGGAAGAGGGATGGGTAAAGTTTGTAGGGACATGGCGATGCTCTTTATCGCGAGGTGTTTAGATAGGTTTACGAAAGAGGGAGGGAAGCTAGGCTTCTTACTACCTTTTACGGTATTCAAGACGCAAGCCGGAGCGGGCTTCAGGACCTTCTTAGCGAGAGGTATAAGGAGATGTCCATGTAAGGTTCTAAAAGTGCACGATTTAGTAACCCTCTATCCCTTTGAAGGCGCTACTAATAGAACGGCATTAATTATTATAGTAAAGGAAGGAAAAACGGGGTTTCCAATACCTTATGTCTTATGGTATAATTCAAAAATTGGAGAAATAGGCCAAGAGGTTGAGCTGGATGAAGTTAAGAAGTTCACGAGACGGTTTAATTTAGTTTTCATGCCGGTCGAGGTAAATAGGCCGGAGAGCCCCTGGATGGAAATAAGCATGAAAGCTTATGAGGGCCTTAAGAAAGCCCTAGGTGAAAGCCCTTGGTACAAAGCCTATAAGGGGGTTTACGTCGGCTTAACGCAGGTTTACTGGGTCCAGTTACTTTCAGAGACGGAAGAAGGTTTCTTGGTCACGAATCCGCCCCTACCTGGACAGAAGAGGAAAGTAAGACAAGTTAAGAATATAGTCGAGAGAGATCTAGTGTATCCTTTGGTAAAGGGTAGAGACGTGAAGAGATGGTACATCAGCGGAGAATTGGGATATATTTTGTTACCAGTAGATAAAAATGGGAGAACCTATCCCCACTCGGACTTAAAAGTAAAATATCCTAAAACTTACCGATACTTCTTAAACTTCATTAATGAATTAGTAAATGTAGGTGGAGAGCCATATAAATCTAAGCTGAAGCCATATAGGGAGATGCCTTTCGAAAAAGCTGAGAAAATAGCTCCACCCTTTTATTGGATATTTAATGCGGCCCCATCAATAGCGCCCTATAAAGTGGTTTGGAAGAGGATAGCGGGAGGTATTACTGGTAAGGCAGTTAGCTTCGCTTCGGCAGTCTTAGAGCCGGCTAAGACGGATCTCCTTAAGGTAAGGAAACCGGTCATCGTACATGAGTCCCTAATTTTAATACCCTTCAATGAAAGGGAAGAGGCATATTACGTCTCGGCGATCCTTAACTCATCAATAGCCCTCTTAGCGATAGCCTCATATACTTATGAACTTAGGCAGGAAACTCATATCACTCAGTACATTAGAATTCCAAAATTTGACCCCAACGACCCCCTTCATCAAAGACTCTCCCAGCTCTCACAAAAAGCCCACGAAATAGCCAAGAAGATCTACGAGGAAAATAAGGGGGAGTTAAAAGAAGATCTAAGGAAGGTCGAGGAGGAGATAGACGGGCTTGTGGCGGAGCTTTACGGTATTACTGAGGAGGAGTTGAAGGAAATAAGGAAATGTCTAGCTATATTGAGGGAGGGTAAGGTCGTGGAGGAATAGGGTAGAAGAGGAACTCCTACACGCTAGCTACGCTGAATCAGTCCAAGATCCCCCTTACATCCTCCCGCTCTTGAAGTTAAAGTAGGTCACCTTACCACCCTTGTCGGGAAAAACGTTAAACGACTAAATTTCCTTAGACGAGCCCGCTATTGGTGGCGAGTATTTATTTCACTCTCTCAGGGTAAAGGTAAGCCCACGCACCACCATGGCTATGCCCTCTATAAGGCCTCCATAGCTTCATCAATAGCCCTTTTTAAGGCCTCTAAATCCCCCTCCTTCGCCCCCTCAAATAGGTCGGCGAGGTACTCGTAAATCAACTTTAAGGTTGTAGAGGTCAAGAGTTCAGCGGCTCCTGGGCAGTCGAGAGAGGCCCTCAGGCTGATGGCTATCAGTAGGGAGGAGTGGGTTATGAATTTAACGAGCACCTCCTTCGCCCTCTCGACGTCCCCCCTCCTCAAGGCCTCCCCGAAGCCACTCACTACCTTCCTCCACTCCACCTCCTCGGGCCACAGCCCCAGCTTGACTGCCCACTCCCTGAACCTCCTCCAAGCCTCCCCGCCTTCATCCGTAAGTCGCCAAATTACTTTCTGCCCTCTCCTAGGCCTCTTGGGTGTCTTCTCTACTAACCCCTCCCTCTCCAGCTCCTCCAAGCACTTGGAGAGCGTGTTCTTAGACATATACTCCTTTAGCACCTCGTATAATTTGTTGAACGAGATACCCTCAGGGTAAAGGGTGAGCGCCTCAACCACCCTCTCTTTATATTCAGAGGAGACCACTGTCTCACCGACCTTCTAACTATCTCAGTAAGATATAAGGGTTTCCCCTCTAAATAATTATCGGGGTGTCGTAAGATGGGGAGAGTTAAAATAGTGTATAAGCAAGAAATCGAGGTCTCCACGACGAGCGAATCCTCCAGTCAGGAGAAGTTAAGGCGGGCCGTCAGGTGGATATTCCGACTTTTACGCGAGGTATTGGCGCTTTAAATACTCCCTCGGTCCTCCTATATTGGTGGTGGGGTTGAGGGTCCTAGGTTTAGCCTTAATCGCTTTAGTTTCGCTTACGCCTCTAATCGCTTCCGCCCAGCCCGTCAACCCTATAGACATAATGCTGAAGGCCGGGGAGGCTTGGGACGCCCTTAAGTCGAAGGACTACGCCGGGGCGCTTGAGGCCTACAGGCAGTTGATAGCGATGGCGGAGAGGATGGTGGAGTGGCTCGAATCGAAGGTGCCCGGCCCCGAGCCCTCCGCCTCCAAACCCGTCAAGGTCGGGGACTTCGTGGTCTCCGTCCTGGAGGTCGAGCGCCCGCATTACGTCATCTTCGAGATAGCGGAGGGCTACGGCACGGCCTGTGCCCCTAAGTACAGGGGCTTCAGGCTTGTGGCCGTCAAGGTATCGATAAGGAACGTGGGGTCCGAGGAGGTGTCGGCGGGGCTTCTGTCGTTCAGGCTGGTTACGGCCTCCGGGAGGAAGTACGAACCCAAGGGGTTAATCCGCCTGAAGGAGTTGAGGTCCGGGCCTCTGGACGAACTTAAGGCCCTCTACCCCAGGGCCCTAGTGGTGGGGGCGGGCGAGGACTACTACATCCTTCACTCTCTACCTCCCGGGATCTCTCGGGAGTGCTGGCTGGTCTTCCAGGTGCCGGTCTCCGAGGAGGTAAGGGAGCTCGAAGTAAGTACCCTAGGGGGCTCCGCCTTGATCAGGCTGGGCCGGTAGCGTAATAGGGTATTTCTCCCGTATTTCCCGTCAGGCTTGGAAATATGTGGGCCAAGGTGAAGAAGGCCAGGAAGACGGCTAGGGCCAAGCTACGTGGGGGCAGGATATATACGTGGGTGGAGCACAGGGTTACCTTCTCGGTCCCTGACGACGGTTATTAGGTATGCTTTAAGGAGGGCGATCTGAACCGCTTGAGGAGGGAGCTACTCGATCTGATCGTCGGCGTCTCCACCTTCTTGAAGATCAGGGCGGATCTGGAGGAAGGGGCTGGGAGGGAGGAGATCCTCGAAATGGTAAATAAGCTGGAAAGGGGCGTGAAGTTGCTCGACAAGCTAATCCCCCCGGCTTAGGGACCCCCTGCGCCCTTTGGAGGCCTCCCTCAGCCTCCTGTAGATGAAGTACCTCCACATTTCCTTTTCGAAGCCCCTCACGCTTTAATTGACGGGCTACAGCTTTAAATCCCTGTCGAAGGGCTTCATATAATGAGTGGAGGGTCTGCGGACGGGGGTCCGCAACTCTTAGATAAAATAATCAACGCCTTGACCCGTTTGACCCAGTTGACCCGGAGGGGGACCGAATAACGAGCGATCGAAGTCGCGTACCCGGTAGAGGCTAGGGCGCTAGGGTTTCCGGGGATTCTCCTCCTCGCCGAACTCCAACCAGGTCCGCTCTTGCGGCGGTCTGAAGGCTTGCAGTAAGTTGTAAAGCCTTTCCGGTACGCTTAAGCTTTTCAAGAGGTATAAAAGGGCCTTCCTAGGGACGTTATGTGAGTTGCGCCTGGGGAAGTCAGCTACTTCCCTTTCACATCCCTCCACATATATGACTATCAACCCTCCGAGGCTAGGTGGGAAGACCCTGTACTTCGAGGTGGATGTCCGGCTTATCCTGAACCATTGAAGCCCCTCTAAGTCAAACACCCTTTCCCACCCTCTATGCTTCGCTATCGAAACAACCTTACCCCTTCAAGCTCCATCCTCACAAGAGCCCGCGGCTTTTCACCGCTTACCTCTCTTAGCTTTGGAACCTGAATATCTGCCTACGATGCAGGGCTCGCTTCCCGAGGGCCGGGCAGCAACGAAGCATTCGTGTTAAAATAGGCAGGCCATCACCTCATGTACTTCCTCGCGAACACAGCTAGGAACACCGCCCACATGAAAGTTCCGAATATCGCCTCCGCCGCCGCAATTGCTCTTGAAGCCCCGAGGGGATGCGGTTCTCTGTAGCTGAAAGGGGTCACGTTGGAAAGGCTGAAGTAGAGGCATTCGAGGTATAAGTGAAGATAATCAAGCAAGTTGGCGCTTGCACCGCCTGAAGCTAGGCCCGAAACCATATACAGGACCGGGGATAGAACGAATACGACGAACATCCAGAGGACTACAGGCCTCTTCCATGAAGTTCCGTACTTACATGTTAGATCCGCAAGGAGGTATTCGATGATGGAGCCGCACTCCGCTTTCAGGAGGTTGCCGCACGCCTTTATTATTCCTAACACCGCTTTCAGTTTCGATTTACCCAACCTTTCCGCATAGTTTAGTTCCTCCTTAGCCTCCTCCACCCTACTCCTCCTCAACGCCCTCCTCTCCCTCACAAACATCCTGTCCGCATCGTCCCTCCTCCCCTCCTTCTCATAGGAAATCCTTTGAACCCTGCAAGCCTCGGCCTCGGCCTTCGGAAGCTTAAAACATTCACTTGGAATATCTATCTCAATCCCTTTCTTGAACTCTACGTGAGAAAACTTCAGTCCTCTGTAAAACTTATATTTCCTTTTTTCTGCTTTATCTCTAAACCATACAGTACTTTCAAACGTAACTCCGTTAAACAATGCATTGTCTACAAACGTGGCTTCGTCAAAAAATACATACCCTTTAAATGTAACATCCATAAATTCGACCCATAGGAACGTAACTCTAATAAACCATGCATCCCCTTTAAATGTGACATCCCTAAATGATTGACACATTAGAAACGTGGCCCCGGTAAAGCGTGCATTCCCTTCGAACGTGACATGATCAAACGATACGTCCTCTGCGAACGTGGCAAAATCAAACTTTGCAACCCCTTCAAACGTGGCGTCATCAAACCATGTCTCACGCTTGAAAACGGAATGACAAAAAGAAAAACCTACATCCTTCGGGATTTCGGGGAAAACGAAACCTCTGAAATCGGCTTCCTCCTCAAAAACAAACCTTTCTATTATCTTTTCCTCTAATCTATGCCGGGTCTTCTCTTTTTTTGGGCTTAAACCTCTTCAGGAGCTTCTCATAGAATTCCCTTGCCTCTTTCTCATTTTTCCTTGGCTTGTGAAATATACAGTATTCTTGGTTCTTGGTCTCTTCATCGCAATTACCAAATCTCTCACACTTGCACACGATTTGTTTTTATTAAAGGGGATAGTTATAAGTTTCTAAGTTACTTCCAGAGCTGTGAATGCCCTTACTGAAACGCGTCCTAGGGCTAGTTTCTCCGGACCAATAACTTCTATTGTTAAGTTCTTCAAAGATTGAAATGCGGGAATTATGAGTACAAAAGTAAGAATTTTCATCCTAGTTTCACATGCATTATTGCTCCGATTAATTTGTCTTCCTCGTTATCCCTTCATTTGACAACCGCGAACCCCCTCGCTAGGCCGCGCCTAGGAGAGGGCTGGAACGCATTAACCCTCTTTGTAGAGTGTAAGCGCGCCCTTCATAGAGAGGGGTGCGCTTAACCTTAATTTAATCCAATCCTTAATTTAAGAGAAATTATCTAGGGTTTAAGTCGAAACTAGGACCGCGTCCCTAATCGAACCTCCTCCTTTCGTAGGCTGAACATGAAGTCGGACTCCTTATGCCCCGCTGGGCGCATCTTATTTATCTTCGGAATATCGATGAAATCCTCCCGGCCCGGCATATGGGGGTATGCGGGCTGGGCCATGTCTTATTTCCCTATAAGTGCTATACCCCCTCCTCCCCCTATGGGGGTGTACCGCATATAAATATTCCTCCTACCCATGGGCTTAGTCGGCTTAACCCCGCTTATTTATATAAATGAAAACACTTTTGTAAGCGTTTTCGCTTACGTATACCCGATGGCTAGGGTTAAGGTGGTTAAGGATAAGGTCATATCGGTAAGGGTCCCAAAGCCCATCTACGACATGCTGAAGAGGATAGCCTCCGAGATGGCTGAGAGGGGGGAGATGGAGAGGGCTACGGTCTCCGAGCTAATTAGGCACATCGTAAACATGTTCCTACTTTACTGGAGGGTGTACGAGGAAGGGGAGCTAGAGCTGCTGAAGGCGCTGGAGGAGTATAGGAGGCGGGGAAGGGGGCTCCTACTCTAGGCGGAGGGGAATACGCGATAAAGCGCGCTTAAGCGTACCATGAAACGCGGAAAACATGCGACCATTTACCTAGGCACATCTCCATTGATTAGCGTCGTAAACCGGGCAGGTAAAATAAAAAACGTCGAGCATCAGTACGGGTATCGGCTTCTAGGGCTTCCACCAGCCCTCGTTCGGTATGGCCTCCTCTGTTGCTAATAATGGTAATCCTAGCGCCCTTACCTCCATGTCCTGGGATGGCAACTTGGGGAGAGTTAAGTTATAACCTATATTATTGAGTATTTCATAGCCCCATCTCCATAATTTAGTGATGTATAGTGTGATAACGGATTCCCCTTGGCGTTAAGGAAAGGCTAGGTAAAGAAATTTTGATTTTGCGCTCCTTCTTCGGATAACCTATAGTTAACTCAGGAAGTAATATACTTACATCCCCCTTCTTTATCCATACCGGTTGATAATACTCTACCTTCACCCCCAAGGTTCTATTGCCGTCCCACATAATCCATAGGGAACGGAAGTCTAACGGTAATCCGTCGTAATCATCGAACATTAACCTGGCCCACTTCTCCTTACATTCAGAGAGCTTTACTGCTCTTCGCTCCTTTATCTCTTCAGATAAACCGATAGCCACGAAGGATACGAGCCTGCTTAAACCGTGTTGGAAAGCATAGCCTGGGATTATGATAGGTATCCTACTGGTATCGTTCCACTTAAATCGGATTTCGCTTTTCTCTAAGGGCCAACTAAATGCACCAGGGCCGTTGATCTCTCTCGACCACGCTATAAAAGGATGACGTGCCTGAATAACGATGTAGTACTCCGCCCCTAGTACAGGCCATGGCATGGATGTAGACTCGTTACTATCATAATCTATGAAGATAACTACGGTGATATAATTTAACACCTTTGGATCCAAGGGCTTGTATAGGATTAACTCCAAGGTGTAATTATAGCTAGGCCCCTCATATAGGCGTACTTCCTTAACGTCGAACATACCCCAGCCGGCCGGGAAATCCCTCCCGTCCTCGTAGACGGCTATCAGCCTGCGGCCCTGCGCCTTAGCGGTTAAAGGGGTTGAAAGAATGAGCAGGATAATTAAAATTAAAGAACTTAAATTCCTCAACCCATTTCACCCTATGAAAAAATTGAGATCGTTGGGCTTCTTAACTTTTTAAATCAACGAACGGCATGGCCTTAAATAGATAAGATGTTTCAGCCCATATAAAAAGAAATGAGTGAACGCGTATTTTAAAGCATCGTAATACGTTCGAATTTACTAGTCTCCTCCCATTACTGAATGGTTGAAGGAAGGGGAATCCTTTAGGCGGCGGCGCTCCCCTAATCCGATATCCGGACGCCCTTCTACGCTACTAGCCACCCTTCGGGCTACCCCATTTTATTTCTCCATCAGTATGTGTCCAAGAATTTGGTCACGAATTTACTTAAAATTCGAGTTCCTTTAAAAACCGTAGGACCTCCTCTCCTCTAGCCGTAAGCTGGTTGTAGACCCGCCTACCTTCGCCCTTAACTCGTTCGACCAAGCCGTGCTTAACGGCTAACTTTAGTAGCAATTGACCGTTCCTCCAGGCCTTAAGCTCGGTTAGAAGTTCGCGGGTATACGGCCTATAGCGGCAAACCTCCAGTAGCCTAGCCAAGCCCGAGTAACGGCCGATGAGGAATCCCAGCTCGAACCACTCCCTCTTTAAAGCTTCGTCCTGCATGGAAACCACGTGATCAAAATAAGGAACACAAATTAATAAATTTTGCGAATATGGATTACTTAAGATGGCTTCGGTAAGCGAACTAATATGCGTGTTCATCATCAATGGCCTAAGAGAACTGGAGGAAGTGAGGAGGGCGCTAGGGGGTTAGGGAGTATAAGGAAAAGGCGCGGGTGAGGGCATATAACGAATCGCCCTTAGAGCCTTTAAAAAACAAAAATATATCGCTTAAGGTTTTAAGCCCTCCAGGTCTTTAAACCACAATATTTTCCCCGTAGATGGATTTTCCACAGATAGATCTGTATTCCTAGGTGCTCCTTAACCTTATCCCACTTCGCCCAATATTGGTAAAGCCCTCCATTCCCCGCCCAGCTAAACGCCCCGCTCGGGTCAAGTACGTATACCTCCCTATCCCATCCGCGTTCATAATAGCCGGCTATCACTACGGCATGGCCGCGCTTTTTATGCGCGAATGGATCCCACCAGCTTAGAAAAGCTACTATGGGGTGGCCACTATTTATCTCGCTAACTACGTCCTGCCAGGCTAAGCTACCTACTGGTCTTATATCAAAATGTAAGTACTTTACAAAAAGGGCATGTTCATGATAAACCCTTGCTACACCGAGGTAAAATATCAAGAGATCCCCACCACTTAAACCCTCAGGAACCGCGAAAAGTCCATGTATTAACTCAATCACCTTGCTCCCATAGGACCTTGGCCATCCGTTATAATAGCACGCTACCATGGCTAAGCTAGCCGCCCAGCAATCGTTACCAGGTTGCCTAATCCAAGGTACTGGAAGCACCTTCTGTGAAACCCTCGGCTCCACCTTTAGGGTGCAGTAGTTCCAGGCCACCAGCCTGCCGTTTATGTACATGCCTAGAACCAACACCCTCAGGCCAGCTGGCTCGCCACCGCTACGCACTATGCTGTGCCTGCCGGGCCCCACGTAGCCCTCGAAGACCACCCCCCTGTAGCTTAGCCTCCCTCCCTCGGCGTAGAAGCTAGCTATGACCGCGTAGCACCTATGGCTTACGTAGAAGTATATGGTTACCTTCTCCCCAACTTTGCACGAGGATCTATCCGTCCATATGTAAGCCCTATATCCCTGGGCGAAAGCGCTTAGGGGTGCTAGGGCCGCGAGGAGGAGTACGGCTACCGCTAAGGCCGACAGCTTAACTTTTAACCCCACCACCTTCAAAAACAGAGATTAGAACTTAACGCTTTTAGCCTTTTTCGGCAAAAATGAAGGCACTAAGCAAGCAATTTAACCATCCCCGGATAGCTTCCGAGCAAGTACCCCAACTCGAAGTATTTCCCCTTTAAAGATACCTCTTCCATGGCAATCATGTGTCTAGGTTATTGGACACATACTTAAACATTAGCCATTCTCCTCCTCTTCCTACTTATACGAACCGTTTGGTGACAGTTGATGAGAAAGTTTAATGGTAAATGTCACCAAATGGCGACAGCTATCATTAAATGCATCGATGTACCTTTAACCCGTTTCATGTAAAGTGTCGTCAAACGGTGACATTTTGCATGATTTTTTCCATCAACTGTCGGCAAACGTTCCTATAGGAGAAATAGGAGGAGAAAAAGAATGGACTAAGCTAACTCGTTCTCTATTGTCTCGGCTCTTTTCCTCAGTTCTCGGTTTAGCTGCCTTAGCCTGTTCAGTAGGGCCTCATATTTCTGCTTGATCCCCTCGGTTATAGCTGCGATGGTGGCTATCGCCTTGGGGTCGGCCTTCCCCTCTTTTATCAACTTTTTCACTTTCTCCTTCCTCTTCTCGTCTATGATGGGTTCTGTTATCGCTTCCGGCTCCAGCTTCGGTACCTTCACGTCCCCCCACCGGGTACAGGCCCTTAAATACCCCTTCCAGATGCGATGCCAATGGTCATTCTCATTGGTAAGTTCCTTCAGCTTCACTTTAATGGCGTAGGCTTCCAATTCCAAGGGTAGCTTATCGATTCTCTCGATGAAGTAGTTAATTAGCCACATCTTCACTAAGGCTGAGGGATTAGTTCCCACCCTCCTCGCTATCTCCCGCAACAACTTGTACAGTTCTCCGGGTACTCTAAATGATATCCGATTATCGGGCATGGACGGCTTCCTCAATTCTCTTTTTCAGTTCATTAGAGAACCTCAGCCACTCCGTGGGCTCTATCTTGAAGAACTCTGTCTGGTCACCTTTCCTGAAGGTCAGATAGAGGCCGTCGGCCTTCACAGTGCCTACGAGGGCTCCCTTACCGTCCTCCGTCCTAGCTATGATGAGCCGCCTCTTGCCGCTGGCTTTATTACCCCCACTTTCTTTATTTACCTCGACGAATCCCTCCACGGGCCTCACCTCCTTTCTTTTCTTCTCAATCTGCGATCTTTAGGTAGACCAGAACCTTGCGCTTTGACCTCCTGATCTCCCGCCATAAATCGTTGAGCCGCGTGGGAAGGTAGAGGACGTAACGCTCCTTGCCTTTGGTCGAGACGGAGCTGATCCCTCGCGCTCCTACTGGTATTACCTTCACCTTCTCCAAGAGCCATTCCATACTGGCTACACCGAGTAATCCACCGCAATACTCAAGTATATGTTACCAGTCTGCGGACTAGTAGGTGGCTGATGTGGTAGCGGAGGAGTATAAAATTAAAGTCATAGAGGTCCTAACCCTCCATCCCGAGGGAATAGGCTTCAATGAGTTATATAGGGAGCTTAGCAAAACCATGGCTAGGGATACCTTCTCCAAATGCATTAAGGAATTAGTGGATGAGGGGCGAGTAGAGAAGGTATCTAAGGAGGAGAGGGGGAGGCGAAAGGTAATCTACCGCCTTAAGGAACCTTGGAAGAAGTTCAGGGAGTGGGCTGGGAGGATAGGGGCCTGGCTTAAGGAAGATGAGTGGAGGGAGGTCGTAAAACGCTTCGAAAGAGCGTTGAGAGAAGAGGACGTTGAAGTACTGAAAAATATAATCATCAGGACGTGTATGTGGTCGGCCCAACTCATGGCGGTGGCCTTCAGGGCCTTACTGGAGTACCCTAGCGTTGCGGGTTTATTCATAGATACCGCCTTGAAGATATCTTACAACTACTTCGCTGATTTCTTTGAAAAAGTGGAAGAGGAGAACGTAGAGGTACTTAAAGAGGCCTTGGAGAGGGCTATAGATGCGTTCAAGCTTAGGGAATAGAACCCCTCCTCCTAGTAGCCCGATGGTTCCCGGTGAGCATGCCTGAACGCCTTAGGGAGTTCCCACCTGAGTTAAAGTTCCCGATTTACATCGGTTTCGGGAACGTCAGCTTATAAATATCAGGCGCCTGCGGAGCCCGAGGTCGCGGGTTCAAGTCCCGCCGGGGCCGCCTCTTCCCACGTCACTTGAAACCATCTTATTATGTGGACATTTATGTTATTTAAAGCCCTAAAATGCGTGTTCGAGTCCTTAAAGTACCTCCTCATCCCCCTTCCGCCAAGCCGGATCCACGATGCAGAGGAATTTGAGGTCAACGCTCCCCGTATTTTCTATGCATTGAACCGAGTTAGGTGGGATGTATATAGCTTGATGAGGACCTACCTTAGCTCTCTCCTCGTTAACATGCATTATTCCCTCTCCCTCAAGTATATAGTAAACTTCAGAACTCTTGAGCCTGTGAGGACGCGTCTTCTGACTTGGCTTCACTACGGCGTAGGCTAAGCTATAATGGATCGCAAGGTCCTCCTTATCGGGATGGAGGAGCTCTCTTAAAATAGATCCATCACCGGCTACGAACTCTTTACATTTTCTGAGATCCTTTATGAACATATTTACCTCACCACCGACATTTCACCTATGCCGTTACATAGATTATTACATGAGTTAAGAATATACTTAGGGTACAAGGTGAGGCGGCCTCCCCTCGTTAAGATAGAAGAGTTATAGGGCGCCTTAAAGGTATGGGAGGCATCAGGCCTGCGCGGTCAACTCATCGCACCTTCGTACCTTTCGAGCCTCATCATCTACTTTTATATAAGATGTTAAAAAGTTTTATAAATTATTGGTCATATAATGGTTTACGTGCTAAAAGCTAGGAAGCCTATAACCGCTTATCTCTTAGCCACCGTAAGGACGGGCAAAGAGTATGAGACCTTAGAGATAATAAAGGGCATGAAGGGAGTTAAGGAGGCATTAATAACCTACGGGCTCTGGGACCTGGTAGTTAGGATAGAGGTGGATGACCTGGCTGAGCTGGATAAGATAATAAGCGATATAAGGGACATAGAGTGGATAGAAAGGACCACGACCTTGATAGGTGTGTGAGATGTCCGATTTTGAAGAGGAATATGAGGAGAAACCCCTAACTAAGGCCGTTCTCGACTACCTCCTGGACTCCCTTAAGAATGTCGTCGAGATATACTTTAGGCCCGTCAGGACCCTTCAACGGGTGAAGAAGAGGCCTGACTATATAGCCCCCTTCATCTTCTCCATCCTGCTAACTTACGCTGGGTTAAACCTCCTGAAGATATTAGGAGACGAAATATACCTGATGGAGGATGGCTCCTTAGTTACGATATGGGAAAGCACCTTCGCCGGCGGTATCTGGATCATCGTCACTCTTAAGATGATGTGGGCGATACTGTATTGGGTGATCTCCTTCATACTCCTTTTCCTCATGACCAGACTATTAGGAAGTTACATTGAGATGGGGAGCATATTCTCGGCCTCAGGCTTTCTAAATTCGGTCAACTTCCTCTTCGCCACCACCGAGGCCGTACACGCATACCTTTACGTGCTCTCCAACCCTAAGCTGATATTAGAGCAAACCCCCTTCACGATCAAGGGTTACATACCCAGTGAGGCCTTAGATTTCTGGCTAAAGGGGTACTACGGCTTTCATAACGTCTACGTGACGTTCTTCATCATATGGGGGTTCATATTGACCACCCTCATACTTTACATGGTAGGAGAGCTAAAAATTAAGAGGGCCATAATCGGATCGCTCGTATCTTACGTGGGCGTACAGTTAATGACGCTCTTCCTCCCGTTTAGGTGATCAAGATGCTTAGCTCCTTTAACCTGATAATTTCCACAATGAGGAACAGAGAGGACAGTTGTATAACAGAGCTGTGGTACTTCTTAAGAGAGGTGGGGGCGAAGGAGATCGAGGTTAGCAGAACAGGGTTGCCTGGGCTAATAGTGGCTTCTTGCGATGTCGACCCTTTCTACGTAGTGAGGAGATTGAGGGAGATCGCCGAGGACAAGCCATGGGAGTTCAGGTACATACTAAAGGTTGTGCCCGTGGAGAGCGTGGTACCCTCTGATATAAATAAGATTAAGGAGGAGGCCCTCAAGTTAGCTAAGGAGAAGATAGCGGCATCAGAGAAGTACAAGGTGGACGTAAACATCAGGGCCTCTAAGCTTAAGAGGACGCAAGTGATCGAGGCGATAGCGCCCTCCCTTAAGAACAAGGTCGACTTGGACAGCCCAGATAAGATAATAAGGGTAGAAATAATAGGCGACCTAGCCGGCCTTAGCGTTATAAAGCCTCCTGATGTTGTCTCAATACCTAAAATCAGGGCTAAAAGGGAAGGGAGGCTTTAACCCATGGGCTCCTGAGCCATCAGACCGCTACTTTCCTCGATCCCCACCTCCTCCCAAGCTGACCTAAGCCTCCCCAACAGTTCGTCCAAACCCAAGTTCGGGATCACGGCTAATGGCAGATAATCCCTCTTCGCCATCAGTACGCTGAGCTCGTCCACCTCTTTAACCCCATGCAATACTATGATGGAGGGCCTTAAACTGCTCATGCCAACGCTCATCATCCTTATGATCGCCAGTAACGGGGCGCTCTCATTGACGTTAGTGAACACCATAGCTCTCTGATTAGTAAAGCCGTAGAGCTTAAAGTATGCGTGTGGCGAGGCGCCCAAGAGCAGCTTTAATGCATCCGCGACCGTATAACCGTAGACCGGCCTATTTAACCCCCCTTCGACCGTCATCATTTTAGCCCCTATCCTCTTACAAAATTCCCCGATGTCGAGGGGTTCCGGGAACTCTTTCAGTTCTATTAGCGGTTCATAGTAATCTACATAATTCTGACTTAGCTTTACTATATGCGATGCCGTGGGTAGCCCCCTTAACCTATCTATTTCAAGTAGCGCGTTCACGAACCTCTTAATGACCGTGGATCCCGGCGACCTCCTTCTCCCACTCTCGTAATCGCTTATGAGAGAGGGGGAGACCCCCATATGGAGGGCTAGCTCGGCCTGCGATATCTTGAATCTCTTCCTCCACATCTTCATGGTCCTACCTACGTTCTTAGAGAGTACTATCTCGCCGGCTATACGAAGGGCGACCTCATTTAAGATGGCCCTGAGGTAGCCCTTGACCTCGCCGCTTTTAATGACCAATATAGCCCCCTAGGGGATTCTAAAGAGAAGAAAGCTATTAACTTTAATAACTTCCTAACGGAAATTTAATATAATAGGGTTACTCAACCTCTACCCTTACGCCCTTCTTCTCCTTAACTAATCTTACCTCCAGTAGTCCGTCCTTGAACCTAGCCCTCACTTCACTTACTCTTACAGGCTCGGGGAGCCTCAGAACCTTCCTGTACTTCCTGAAAGCTGCCCTCCTGTAAAAGCTACATACGTCCTCAAACCTTACTTCCTTGCAGATGTTCGCCTCCACCATTACCTCCCTTTCGCTCACATAGAGCTTAACGTCGTCCTTGCTCCTAACGAAAGGTAGGTCCATGCTGATGATTATCTCCTCCGGGGTCTCGTGAATCTGAGTTAAAGGTTCTAGGGTTCCTTCTCTTACGTCGGCCAGGGGCTTGCCCCAAGCGTACTCCTCCAGCTCGCTTATCAGCCTTTCTACCTCCTCCCTGAGCCTTCTAAACATGTTCAGGAAGTCGTAAGCCATGGCTCTCACCTGTACATTAGCGGAGGGGTATATTCGTAGCCCTTGTTCGAGACCCTTAAGGTTTCTGTGGTCCTTCTCATGAGCTCCCTTAACTTCACTCTCAGCTCCTCGGCCTTCTCTAATAAGGGTTTAACGTCCACCGAGACCCCAAAGAGTTTATCCAATGTCTCCAAGACCGAAGCAGCCGCGCCGGGATCGGGGTAGTTGAGATGTGACTCGGCGAGCAGAATTATGCACGATTGCCCCCTCCTATAAGCTTCCTTAGCTATTAAAGCGTATATCCCAGCTAGGAACCCTTCGGAAAGCGTCCTCACACCGTGCGATTTGAGGAACTCTCTGTCCTCCTTCAGCACACCCAATCCTCCTACCTCCGGCTTCTCTACGTCCATCCTATTGGGTGTAGGCAATCCGCCCAATGAAATTATACGGGCCACCTTCCTCAAGATCGCCCATTCGACGATGCTTCTAGCTAAGGGGGCCAGCGCTTCGGGCGGTAAGGCTACCTCCGATAATAACACGGCCCTGCTGCCGTCGCTCATTATCCTCAGTGGCATCTTCATCTCCTCCTTATGGAAGACGACCACGGGAGGTAGCAAATCCGAGTCTATGTAGCCTATGTCGTACATGTTCAGTTTCTCAGCGAGGAAGGAGGCGGCTATGGAGCCTACTAAACCTACGTCAGGTAATCCGTTTATCAGCAAGGCGCCCTCCTTCAGTTCGCTTATCTCGACTATCTCGACGTTTCCAATCCTCTTAGATGTCACATAGTAAAGCTACGTGAACTTCTATAACAGCTTTACTATCATTTCCAACTAGATGGGAAGGGTGAGGGTTTAAGCGCCTTGCCTGCCCCAAGGTGTAAGCAGATAACGTAGGCCTCTACGACGGCCGCTATGAGTAACATGAGGAGTGAAACCAAGGCTACCTTAAATGCCTTAAGTGCCTCTTCCCTTAGATGGCCGCCCTTAAAGGAGATGGTTAGCATAAGGCTCTCGGATGAGAGTAGTGAATACGCAGCCAACTCCAAGATGGAGTGCGGCTGAGCGAGGAGAAGTAGCAGGTAAGAAAGCTTAAAGAGCGAAGAAGTGACCCCATTGAGCGTCAGGACAGCGTTAGCCG
>Ga0180302_10000437_pt1 | contig 18076 bp, 13 predicted proteins | sample GuaBasSediGuay17_FD_121794 | JGI IMG/M metagenome (GOLD analysis project Ga0180302, IMG submission 121794) | Subseafloor sediment microbial communities from Guaymas Basin, Gulf of California, Mexico - Guay17, Core 4571-4, 12-15 cm | ecosystem: Environmental > Aquatic > Marine > Hydrothermal... | reverse complement strand
TTCTCCTTATGGATCATCTCGTGGTAATCGGTGTACGCCCTCCCCTTATACATATTCGCGAGCTCCTTTGCTCTTTCTTCGATTTTGTCACAAAAGGCTACTAATTTAATTTCTTTTATACTTGAGAGATGTCTTAAATGAAACCTAGCTATACCACCGCAGCCTATGAAGCCGACGTTGAGGACTCGACTCAATTTCATCACCTTTCTAAGAGTTTCACTTAAGCGTATTAATATTTACGGCAACAGAATTATAGTTTCATTAGATTGAGAAAGAGTTATTTTACTTCTTAAAAACAGCAACTTCTTAAACTTAGAAGACTTTTAGTTTTACAGAGGATATGTACTAAACCTCTCTATTAGGTGGAACTTTGAAAGATGTCAAGCTGACTAGAGAGTTTTCAATAAAGGCTAGAAACAAAACTCGCACTAAGAAACGGAAAAGTGATATGAACTCCACCTAATGGAAAGAGCCGTTATTGTGCTCTCTTGTAGGGTAGTAAACAAGATTAGAAGTCAAACTCTAAGAGAAATAGTTCTTAGGAATATTAAGAAAGATATCTGAAGATCTAGTGCTCAAGTTTAACATACTGTTTGTAGGTTATAAAATAGCTAAAAAGAGGATAGAACAAGCGTTAAGGTTCCCTGTATAGGAATTAAGGAGTTCTAGTAATTCTAGAACAAGTCATAGTTTTTAATGACAGGAAATGGCTCTCAAGTGAAAAATATGATAAATAGAGAACAGAGAAAACTACGAACATTAAGTAGCAAGGTAAGCGTTGTAGTGACGACAGTGCATTTATTACTTCAGAAGAGGAGAGGGATTTATTAGACTTACGCTCTTCAGTCTAACTTGAATGCTCTCACTTAAGTTTATACGTACACGAGCTCACACTCACATTAAACAGAAGAGCGTACACTTAAAGTACTCAAACTTAAAGAGCATCGTGTTGTTATTAAATGATGGTAGACGTGTCGTTTAGCAGAAATAAGGGAGTGCTGATTTCAAAAGGAGATATAGTAGCGTTCATAGATTACGATGCTCATCGGTAGTGCTTCTCTTATGTAGTTGATAGTTCTATTAGTGGCTTCGCGTAATATTGCTTTGGTCGCCCCGTCTGTCCACTTCCTGTTTCGCTTTTGCTTTTGCATATGTTAGACAGAGCAACCCCAACATAAGAATCTTAAGTTTCCGAAGTACTAAAAGTAAGAGAAAAAATTTTTATCATTAGCCTAATTAAGAAGTACAAAACTAATAATTAAGGTTTCAAACGATGAATTCCGACTCGATTGAACTATGTGAAGTGCTCTCTCAAATCCAAGAAAATGGAGAGGTAATTGTAAGCACTCTATCTAATATCTGCAAACTTCCACTATGCATTATTCATCTTAGAAGAGCAAATTATGCAGAATCGAGTAGTGGAGTGATAAGGTGAATTAAATGAATATGATGAGTAAAAGTCCTCCTTCATCTATCAAAAAAAGATTGGCATCGATAATAGCAGGCATCATGATACTCTATGCATTAACCTATATAGAGTTTAAATCAGTTAATGTAAACTTCAATAACTTTTTCACAAATAAAACACCTGGCAGAATTCCCTATCTTATCGTTCTAGGGTATATTATTTTACTGAACGCTATGTTTTGTCTATTTGGTTTTATAACATTACTACCATTAAGACGTATACTAGTTACAAGAGCGGGAGTTAGTGAAATTCTCTTAATTCCAATGTATACAGGAATTGGAATAGGTTTAATAGCTATAACTGGCTTTATATGTGCTCTCTTTAGGTTAGATAAGCTAGTAGTTTTATCTCATATAATAGTAGCAATTATACTCTTGTCAATTTATGTGGTAAGAGCTATTATACGTAGAGACATTAAGATACGCTTAGGACGAGGAGTTATCTTGTTCATGTTATCATACTTATACTTGATAGTACATTTCAGTAGAATAGTATATCAAGCGCCAGTGTCTCCTCCTGGAGATGCTCTTTCACATGACATGCTAGCTTCTCTTATTATATACAATAAGAAGTTTCTGAGCTCACTCTATCCTATTTCCACAGCGCCCTTTAAGATCTTCCCTTGCACACTAAACGTAGGTCTTAGTGTTCTTGAAGCATTCATCAGCTATACTATAAATCTTCCGCCCATACATGTTTCAGTTTTGTTAGCGGGCATGACATCGGCTATGGTGCCTCTGACAGGTTATGCACTTACATATATAATTACTAAAAACTCCATATTTTCATTAGGAACTCTCTTAGCTTTCTTAGCGGTTCCTAGGGGTCGCATAGTTCCTCCATGGTCCGGAAATGATCCAACTATAGGTAATCTAATAAATGGAACGTATGCCACACATTTAGCTAATCTCTTGTTCTTAATTGTCCTATCTATGATACATATAGTTGATGATGTAAACAAGGGTTTGAGTAAAGTCTCACCAAAGAGAGACTCTAAATTAGAAGATCGCTCAATTAATATTAAGAAAAAATTCATTCTGTTCTCTTCTCAAAAGATGTGGAGGTCTCTTAGTATTAGTGACAAGTTAATGTTAGTATACTTAATCTTTGGTATTTGTGCTGCAGGAATAATCTCTTTACGTGCTTTGCCAATGATGGCAGTAATTATAATGGTGTACATCGCAATTAAGATAGTCAATACGAGAATAATATACTTCCCTATGATCACAGCAGTCTTAATGTCCTCTTTTATTCTCAGAGAGAGGATAATAAAGTTATATGGTATCGACCTTTCAAAATTGAGAATAAATTTAGAATACTTATTTTTAGTGAGAACTAGCTATACTTTCTTCGCAATTCTCAGTATAATCACAACATATTTAAAGATACGTCTGAAGAAAAAGTGGCTCTTAATTGAAGAGGTCTTTGTTATCATAACACTTTCAATTTTCATAACAGTCATACATACTTTATACGGTGAACTATTATGGTTTTTAACTCCTACTCGAATGATTCTAATTGTAGGTATGATGGCCATAGTAATATCTTTCTCAAATCTAAGTTACTTAATTACATTGTTTATTAAAGATAAATGTCCTAGAGTTCGTGTACTATTAAGTTTTAACTTAAAGTTCACAAAAGTTAAACTAAGAACCAGTTTCTCAATTAGACTAAACTCATTAACGCTCAATTCAATTAAAGCATTGATTATAGCTTCATTAATTCTAACAGCATTCTCAGAAGTAGGACTTCAAACTAATATATTCTTTGTATCGCCACTCTGGGAGAGAACATTAGATGCTGATTATGAAGCAATAACATTACTATTGAAAAGAGCTAAGCCAGATGATCTAATTCTCAATGAGCCAACTTGGGTAGGTATGTCCATAAATTCCTTCAGAGCTCAATCAGTAGTCTTTGAGAGAACAATACTCATTTGGGGAGGGGGCCCTTGTCCTCCAATACCAATAGTTGTCGCTTATAAAAGGGCCGAAGAACTAGTTAAGATTTTCCTATATCCTCAGGATTATCAAGGGATAAAAGAATTATTGAGCAAGTACGATATCAAGTACATACTCATAACGTCAGGTTCTATATACTATAATTTTAAACAAAGAGCCTATTATGTTAATAAAGCAAAATCAAAGGACATAAATGAGTTTCTCTCCTACTTTAACAGAAATCCTTACTTAAAGTTAATTTATGGAAGAGATAAGACGAGAGTTTATGAAGTATGCAATTTAAAGGATTAATGTGAAAGATTTTGTCAACTTAATGCAAGAACTAAAGCAGTCATAGTAGAACCTACTACCTCTTTTGTCTAGAGTTACTGACTAAAGAGGATAGCAGACATTTAAGTTAACAACATCAAAGTAAGTAGGACTACCTTTAAATAAACCTCAAACATTATAGCACTAAATGTCATTACTGATACCAATGAAAATATCATTAGCTGAGGGATCCCTGTGACTCCTGAGCTCTCTCAAAGTAGGCCATTAAACTTAGTAATAGGCATTGATGGAGCTTCTTTCCATTGGATATCAAAGTTTTCAAATCACTTACCAACGTTTCATGAAATATTAAGTAAAAGTCTTTGGGGGACTCTAACTTCAGTAATTCCTCCAACATCCCCACCAGCTTGGTCGAGTATTTTAACTGGTGTTAATCCGTCTCGTCATGGTGTCTTGAATTTCTATGATATAGATAGTGGCGAGTTCACTCCCATCTATACTTCAAAGTATCCACTTTTATGGGATATACTCGAGAAGTATAACTTACACTCAGCATTTTTATGGGTTCCACTCACCTATCCTGTTCAAAGGTACAAGAAGACTATTATAATGTCAGGTCTTCCTACTCCAAAGTTATCTTACAAAGCTGTGAACCCGATGAAATTAGTACATGAATTCAAGCACTATTTGAAAATACTATATAGTGAAGATATGTCGCTTACATGTCTCTTGAATAAGATATGGGCTCGCTTTAAAATAGTCCGTCAACTAATACGCAGGAGACATTTAGACTTAGTGTTCTTCGTAATTCAGGAAACCGATAGTGTTTGGCACATATATAACGATGAGTGCTATGCTCACAGGGTATATGTTGAAATAGACAGACAATTAAATAACTTCTTGAACGAATTAGAAAATGAGGGCTTTGACTACAATTTGTTGATAGTATCTGATCATGGAACTTCAGATGTAGCATTTAAGGGAATATTCTTTAATGACTTATTTAGAGAGCTAAGATTACTACACCTAAAGAAATCTGTTACTAAAAACAAGAGCAAATTATTCAACAACATCGGTTATAACAAAATAATACAGTTACTAACGAGCAAACTCAGTCTATTTCTCCCGTTTAACTTAAGTGCTAAAGCATGGGTTAAATTTAGGGTCACTTCCTCTTCAGGAATAGACTTTAAGAAATCCTTCGTCTATGCTGCACATGGTCCAACATCAAGATACGTTGGTTTAAGAGTAAAGCATCCGAGACTCAAAAATATAGTGAATAAAGTCTTAATGGAGCTTAGAGATAGTAATGGTCCTATAGTTGAGAAAATTTACGACCCTGAAGAAATCTTCAGTACCATAGGTGGGAAATACTTTGACATTATAGCTAGATTAAAGTCTGGATACGCTGCTTTTGAAACTTTCTCTCCATTCAAGCTATCAATAGCTTCAATTAAAAAGTACATTATGCATAGTCTTGATGGAATTTATATTGCACATGGATCATCGTTTAATAAGGGCAAGAAAGACTTAGATATTCTCTATATATTTCCACTAATACTTAAACTTTTAAAAATACCGATCCCTGAATACTGTGAGATAAAAGAAAAGGATCTAGAGAGCATGTTTGACAGTTAATACTCCAAAGCAAAATTTAAAGACACTGTCTTTAACTCATCCAACTCTTATACCACTCAATAGTTTTACGTAGTCCTTCTCTCAACTCAACTTCAGCTACCCATTCGAGAACCTCTTTTATCCTCTTTATATTAGCGTAGCTATGGCGTACATCTCCTATACGATCATTTTCATGAACTATTTTGAGTTCTCTGTTAGTAAGTTCTTTGATTAGCTCAGCTAACTCATTAATAGACGTAGGCTTTCCACTCCCTACGTTAAATACTCCGAAATCTACATTTGACTTTAGAGCTTTTATTATAGCTTTCACTACATCGCTTACATAAACAAAATCTCTAGTCTGTTTTCCATCACCGTATATTATGAGAGGCTTATTTGAGAGAGCTCTTTTGATAAAGTTTGAGATTACTCCAGCATATGTTCCAAGTTGTTTAGGGCCATAGGCATTAAATACTCTCAAGATTATAGCTGAAATTCCATAAGATGAGTGAAAGGCTGAGATGTAAGCCTCACAGGCAACCTTAGTAGCTCCATAGGGGGTTAAAGGATTCAGCGAATGCTCTTCATCTATTGGTAAATACCGAGCTTCACCGTATACTGCTGCTGATGAAGTGAAAATAAGTTTTCTAATTTTCAAGTCTTTACATAATCTAAGTATGTTAAGAGTTCCATTTACATTAATCTCATGATATAGGTTAGGTCTTATCACACTCTCATGCGCGTCTATTAGGGCAGCTAAGTGAACTATCAATTCAACACTCTTAATAGCTTTGCGAAGTGCTGGATAATTCCTGATGTCTAGTTTTAAGAATTTGACTCCCTCTATAGAGCAATTTGGAACTTTTATATCAACTACAACTACATCATATCCCTCTTCAACTAATGCTTTCACGAGGTGAGACCCTATGAAACCGGACCCTCCAGTAACTAACACTCTCATTGTAGAATACTTATATGACTTGAGCTATATAATGGTAGACTTCCAACTCAAAACTCAATAAGCGATGTTATAGAGGTGACGAGAAACGTGACGAGTAGCAGAGAGAACAAAAAATGGTTATACCTTGCAAGTTACTTTTACCCAGAGATAGGTAGCATGAGGTTAGCTCATGAAATGGCATCATACATGGGATCTCATGGTTATAGTATTTACGTAGTCACTACATATCCTAGAAAACATTATACTTCACATAACGTATATAAGAGGTACTCGGAAAAGAAAGGGCTTGTAATTGAAAGGTTGACTAAGAATGTAATAGTTATTAGGTCTGGTAAAATTTACGAGATAAAGAATACTCTCGCTTACAACTTACTAGAGGTATTCTTACTCCCTCTATACTTCTTAATAGGTTCTCTAAAAGTCCCTCAGTGTAACATTGCCTCTACTTCTAACCACCCAATCACCAACTGGTTTATTGCTTATTTCTTAAAATTGATTGGAAAGATTAAGGCTTTCACTGTTCGTGTTGATGACATATATCCCGATAATCTAAAAATGTTAGGGATTTTGAGAAATAACATAGTAGCTTTAATTCTAGATTTGATCTCAAGGTTGATGTACAAGCGAGCTGATTGTATAATAGTTCACTCAAGAGCTCATAAGAAGTACTTAGTAACACGTAAGAATGTTGATAGACGTAAAATTGTCGTAGTTCCTCTATGGGCTGACATTAGGAGAATAGAATCTATTCTTAGGAAGTCCCTAAGTTCAAGAGAACTATATAAGGTTGTTAAATCGTTGCCTGAAGGGAAGTTCAAAGTGTTCTTTGGTGGTCTTATGTCCTATGCTCAAGGGATGGAAAATGTAGTGAAAGCAGCGTACGTTTTAGAAAAACTTGGGTACAGAGATATATTGTTTGTGTTGGTTGGAAAAGGTCCTGAGAAAGCCAAAGTTACTCTTATGGCAAAAAAATTAGGTTTAAACAACGTGATCTTCATGCCGATGCAACCTTATGAGATATATCTCTTTTTATTAAGTAGTTGTGATCTATGTCTTGTTCCATTAAATGAAAATGTTAAAATTCCAGTAATACCCTCTAAACTTCTAGAAATAATGGCATGTAAAAAGACTTGTTTAGTCATAACACCTCCTCAGAATAAAGCACTGTATGACCTTGTGAGTGAAGCTCAATGTGGTCTCATAGTACCACCTGATCCTTATAAAATAGCCGAGGCTATAGTGACGTTGTATAGAGATAAAAACTTATTAAAGAACTTAGCTGAGAATGGTTATACTTACGCGATAACAAAGTTAAGCTTAGAAGAGTGTGCAAAATATTACATGGCTATCCATAAAGTGCTTACTAAAGAGGAGTTATAGTATTAATTGAAGTCCCATTGACTTAATCTGAAGATGACATTTGAGGAATAAGAGTATATCTATGTGCCTAATGCTAGAGAACATTGTATCTATAAAGGCTAAAAAGGTGAGAAAACGAAAACTGTAATTGATAGTAATTTATGCACATCCTGTGGCACATGCCTAGGAGTATGTCCTTATAATGCAATACATTTCGTAATGAGCTATAGGAAAGGAATACCTATTCCTTACATAGATGAAAAGAAATGTACTAACTGTAATTTATGTACTAAAGTCTGTCCCGGAAGTGGAGTGGATTTCATAGAGTTAAATGAAAGGATATTTGGAAAACAACCCACGAATCTCACACTAGGGAATTACATTAGGTGTTATTTAGGACATGCAGTCAGTGTCAGAATAAGATACGGAGCTGCTTCAGGAGGAGTCATCACAGCTATTCTGTCCTTCTTATTAGAAAAAGGATTGATAGATGGAGCACTCGTTGTGAGAATGAGGAAATTTCCTAATCCTGAGCCCTACATAGCTAAGGATGTCAAATCCCTCTTAATGTCTAGAGGCTCTATATATGTTCCAGTACCGTTAAATATGGCTATAAAACAAATTATAAAGAATGAAGGGAGATATGCTGTCGTAGGTTTACCGTGTCACATACAAGGGTTAAGGAAGGCAGAACAGCTTATTAGAACACTTAAAGAGAGAGTAGTAGTTCATATAGGGTTATTCTGTGGAGGTTCTATTAATTTAATAGGAACCCTCTTTGCTCTTAGAAATTTAGGTGTGAATATTGATGACATTGAGAACATAAGGTATAGAGGAAAGGGATGGCCAGGTTACAGTACTATTTCTCTTAAAAATGGGAAAAAGATAGAAGTCCCGTTTATAAGATTCTGGTCCCTTTCCTATCCCTTTTTCGTACCTCTAAGATGTATGCTTTGTCCAGATGGAACTAATGAGTTAGCTGATATATCTTGTGGCGATGCTTGGTTACCAAGAGTCCTTAAATACGAAAGAATAGGAGCCTCTGTTATCGTAACGAGAAGTGAAATAGGAGAGGAGATTGTAAACCAAGCAATGAAAAATTGCTATATCAAAGTAGAGGAAATAAGTCCATCAGATATAATAAAATCGCAAGGTACTGGTCTAATTCAAAGGAAAATCGATAATATGTCTAGGTTAACTTTAGTTAGGACACTAGGATTGCCTATACCTAAATACAGACATGCATGTTACCAGATTAGCTTCTTATCGTATATGAGGGCAATATTATTATATCTAAAGTTAATGATGGGCCGTTATCGTCTATATAAATTAATAGACCTTTATAATGTATTGAACAAAGTGTACTTTCATCAAAAATACTATTACCCAAGCGATTAAAAGGCTATATAACTTTAAGGAGGTAAACTAATAATATATGACATATCTATATAGGGGATAGAATTTGAGAATCGCCATAGTTTATCCCTTTATGCTCACTAACGACGGCGATTACGCCCTTCTTAAAGTAATACTAAGGACGATATCAGAAGTAATTCCAAATGCTGAAGTTACACTTCCGCTCTGGAATTATAAGGACTTATCTGGCTTAAAGAAATGGCGAGTCATAGTTTTCAAAGCGAGTCAACCTATGATGCCACGTGGTATATTAGACATGCTACTAAAACTAATTTGGGCCATCCTTTATAGATTTTTCAAAATAACTTCGCTCGACAAGGAAGTAAGGGCTATAGCTGAGTCTGACATAGCTATAGCTCCTACTAGAGATATGCTAGTATTGGGTAGCCTTGGTAGAATAACTCAATTTTTTCACACACTCTTCTTAGTATATTTGCCTAAGTTAATGGGGAAACCAACTATGCTTTACGCCGTTGATATTAGACCCGGAGGGGGTTTAGCGAAAGCATTATTACATCCTTGGCTTCGCCTAATATTAAATAAATTAGACATGATCACAGTAAGGGATAAGGACTCTTTCTATAATTTAGTTAGGTTAGGAGTTGACATGTCTAAAGTAAGACTTGTGGCAGATCCAGTTTTTCTACTTGAATCAGCTACTAATGAAGAAGCATTGAAAATTTTAGAGGAAGAAGGAATCCCTATTGAGAAGAGACCCATTATGGGACTTAGCTTGAATCCCTTAGTTTATAGGCCTAGAAGAATTTCTAAGAGTAGTCAACAGGAGATCATGCTAATACTCACAAACTTAGTGGACTTCATGATAGAAGAACTAGGAGCTACTGTAATATTTATACCTAGAGTGAAGATATTTAAGGACGATGATATAGTTTATGCTAAGACTATAAAGAGATTGATAAAACATAAGAATAAATTCTTTGTGTTGTCAAGACAATATGAACCAGAACAAATAAGAGCCATAATAGGTTTCTTAGACTTCTTCATAGCACTAGCATTTCATGCACTGATACACGTTGTTTGTATGAGAGTCCCATTAGTAGCAGTAGATTATGGAAGAAAAGTATTAGAGACTATGCATGGACTTGGCCTCGGGGAGTTTGTTATTCCGGCAAGAGAGCTTACCTTAGAGGACTTCAAAGATAAAGTTAAATTAGCCTGGTCTATGAGAGACTACATTAGAAATACTCTCTCGAATAAAATAACTAAGTACAAAGTGCTAGCTAGACTCAATACCGAAGCCTTTAAAGTGTTTGTGAATAATTATTGCCAAACAAAGGTAAGGCCTAATTAATTCCTAGTGTATATTAAACATCTTCTTACTCGATTTTAGCCTATTATGTCTTCAATGTAAATGTCCCTTTTACTCTTTCCACTTTTGAAAGCTGCCTCTAAAATGGCTACATTTATCACTCCGTCTTCAAACGTTGTAGAAAAACGTCTTTCGTGTAGAAACTTCGTTAAATTGTCCACATAGTAGTCACGATACAACGCCATAGCCCCTAGAAATATCTCTCCTGTCCATAATCCCTTAACAATGCTCAGAGACTTTAACGTAAAGTCTCTGAGTACATCTATTGGCCCTGGCCCACCATGATACTCTAAGTAAACATCGTATTTTATGTCAACTACTCCCAGACCACCAGAACCGTGGATCTCTATCTCACTAACGTAAAGTCCTGTAAGCCATGAAGTCTCAAGCAAAGCACTTACGTCATCTTCAAAAACTATCATAAGAGAAACATGGTCTATAAATCCTCCTTTTACATGACTTCCTACAACTGCACGAACATAAATGGGAGTTTTCTTTAATAACCAGCAAGACAAGTCTACCATATGAGGAAAATAGTCGTAGAGCACTCCTCCCTCATGATATAACCATTTACTTTTAGTCCAAGTTGTCGGGAAATTGGTCTCAGAGATGCTGTTTAAAAAGAAAATATCTCCTAAGTTCCCTCGTAGGATCGAACATTTAGCGTTAAGTACTGATTTGAAGTATCTATAATTAAAAACAACTCCACCTGCCACGTTATTACTCTTAGCTAAATCCCTTAACTCGAGAGCTTCAAGAGTAGTTAACGTTAAGGGTTTTTCTACGATAACACTTTTTCCAGCCTCGATGCAGTCTCTTGCTACTTTAGCATGAGTTGGAGTTGGAGTGGCTATGATAACTACCTCAACCTCAGGATCCTTCAATACATCATAATAATACTTCGTCCATCTTTTAATTCTAAGCTTTCTAGCCGTTCTCCTTGCTTTATTTTCATCAATATCAACTACCCATTTGACATTGACTATGTCATTTAGTCCTTTTAATGCAGGAAGGTGACCCCTCCTAGCTACATTACCACATCCTATTACTGCTACATTAATTTTTGAGTATATGTTTACCACCTTCTCTTAAGTTTTCTTCAAGCGAAGTTGTAAATTTCAAAAAGTGAAGTTCAACTATTTCTATAAATTTCATTTTAGGGAATTCACTAGTCAAATCATCACCAAAAAGAGAATAAACCATACTACCAACTCCTCTTCTAAAAGACTCTACTATATGAGGTACTTTCCATGGATTTAATCCTAGTAACTTTGCAGCGTAAGAGTCCGTAGCCACTGGGTCATTACCAACAATGACTAGACCAGTTTTCTCTGGTCTGCCATACGCAGGTCCACGAGTTCCAAGCATGCTTATGATCCCATCGACAACACATAGATCTGGAGTTATAAGCTTATTAATAATCGATATTACCTGATTAATTGCAGGATGATACTTGTACTTCCTCACCATGGAAATGCAACCATATTGATTCTTCAGACAACAAGTTAAGTATGTCAATACACATGTTTTAAGTTTAGGCATCGTTATGAAGAAGTAGTCTTTGTTATCTAGCAACTTTGGAATAGGTATAAGGTATCCATCAACTATTTTCTTGATCACCTTCATGCGACTTAAGTTCACGTATTTTACATTCCATTTATTAAGAATCTCTTCAAAGCCAAACCACTTAATGAACAAGTCTGGCTGCGCTACAGATGCATCACTTTCGACTACTAATATTTCACCATCAAACATAATTAAGTCTCTAAGAATTCTTAAGAAGCTATCAAGGAAAAGTGGATGAGTTATAGCTCCTGTCTCAGGACTCCTAGCATCGCATAAATTTATCTTTATAATTATCTTATTCGATTTAATTAGTTTATCAATATTTAATTGGTTCCAAAAGTTATGTATTATTCCTTTAAGACAACTATATGCATTACTATATGTTCGACATCTTCTAACTATGACAGCGCTTTCATTAATATCGCTTATTTTTATCATGTCCTTATCACCTACAGAATGTACCTCTACACAGTGGATAAAGGACTGCTGAGATAATTATATTGTTATGGCATATCTTCATACTTTCTTCCTATCTACATTAAAGAAGGGCAATCATTTCGAAGTAAGGTTATAGGTATCTTAGCTAACTCTAAATGCAATTTCATTAAAGATCCGTATTTCTTAGATTTGATTATACGGTGAAAGTCTATTCTATCCATCACCTTGAATAATTCTTTATCACTTATTTTACGCATAGATTGAACAGCATATCTCCCCTTAATTATTACTCTCATGTTTTTTAAAATCCATATTAATGCATACACAACCGACATAAAACAACTGAGCCTCTTACTCGCCTCCAAACTCTTTTTATTTAATGGTTTCAGCTTCCTGTTTGGCTTTCGTCTAAATAAATACCAAAGAGACATAACCAGTATTAAAAACAAATGAACAGGAAGTATTATAAAGAGAGTTTTCATTTCATAGTTCTTAATCATAGTCATTAACATATTTCTTCTAGAGTAATAAATAATGAACTCCTCCTCTGCTTGAGAAATTGTAGGAGATCGTCTGTGGTATACTATTGACCTAGGTTCAAGGACTAGCTTATAACCACATATCCTCGCTCTTAAGGAGAAATCAGTATCTTCATGTCCCCAGAAAAATAGTTCATCAAAGAGACCTATATTCTCCAGTGCCTCACGTCTCATAATACATGACGCAGGTTGAATCACACATATATCAAGTTGTTCATCATATTGTCCTACATCTTTTTCGAGATACCCTTTTGCTCTTAGAAAACCTAAAGGATTTATTGTATGACCTACACTATCTATGCGATCTGGAAAGTCCATTAACCTTAACTTGCTTTGAACAGCAATTATTAGATCATCGCTCTTTAAGGTCTCATACAGTCTAGTTAACCAACCCTTAGTTACCCTAGTATCATTGTTAAGGAGTACTATGTACTCTCCCCTTGCATGTTTTAACCCTAAGTTATTAGCGCCAGAATACCCTAGGTTCCTAGGAATATTCAATATGAGGATAGGAACATCAGTTACATTGGAATTTGAATTAAGCAAGCATTCAAGAGTAAGCTTTTCAGAAGTACCGTAGTTAACTATGATGATCTCGTATCTTGGATATTTAGTATTCTTTAAAATAGAATGAACGCAACTCTTAACGTACTTTAGCCCTATGGTTCCATAAGTAGCTATAATTATTGATATTAATTCCATTTTTCTAATCGCCTCGCACATTAAACCCCATTTATTGTTCTCTATACTTTAAACTAGCATAACAACACCCTATTAAGGATATAAACAAGAGCACCTGACTTAATACTAGTGAGAATATTACATTAATGAAATTCTTCTTTATTTCCAGTTTCATACCCCTAGAACCTATGTATTTGTCCATTTTTCTTTCTATAAGTACACAATGTAGAGGAGATTTGCCTTGGAACAGGGAAAGTATGTATGTGCTAATTCCTTGATACCATGCTCTACGAATGAGGTAAATTAACGTCAGCCTACAAGGTGTAACTACATGATAGACTTTAGCTTTAGGCAGGTACTTCATATTAATCCCCTTTACAAAGGCACGTAGAAGAAAATCTATCTCCTCGTTTGAGAGTTTTAATTTCTTATATCGACCTAATTTGATGTTGAATAATCCCACTTCTTTAAAGACTTCTCGCCTTACAGCAAAGTTACATCCTACTATAGTTCTATTATTTATAGCGAGATATTTGCCTAAAATGTTTGAATCCCACCAATAGGGTGGCTTAATTAGGTAAAGAGGTACAGCCAGTCCTCCAACTATGTCAACATTATGTTGTTCAAAACATAGGAGTACTTCCTTTAACCAATTAGGCTGAGGTAAAGCGTCATCATCAATAAATACTAAGATATCGCCCTTTGCAACAATAACACCTATATTACGACAAGTACCTAATCCTAATTCTCTCTTACTATGAAGCAAAGTAATTTTTCCATTGTATTGTGTATTTACTTTAAAAGGTACCTTACTATAGTCATCAATTACTATTACTTCATCTGGTTTCACTTCCTGACTTTTAAGATGGCTTAACAATAAGTTACACAATTTTTGTCTATCATGAGTCACTATTATTACACTAATTTTAAGTCCCATACAACTCACCTAGGTTAACCATCAATAAACTTCTTATAGATTTGATAAAGACGAGTTTTATTATTGTAAAGTTTACCTGATATACTCAGAGTATTTTTCATGAATTGTGTAAGTGTTAGTCTATCTCTAATTAATTTAAGCATAACTGAGGCAAAATCATTAAGCAACTGAGAGGTTATATATCCTACGTTCCATGAAGGAATTAGCTCACTCCAACCACCTACATCAGTAGAGATTACGGCTAAACCACTTGCTAGATAATCTAAGAGCTTCATGGGCAACCCTATTCTTCTAGAGATGCAAGGACGCCAAGTTATGGTTCCTATATGCATATGTGCTAAAAATCTTTCATACTCTGTTCGGCTCCTTAACCATAAAAATTTGAGCGGTGTATTAAGACTCTTCGCTAAACGCCTTAACTCGCATTCAAGAGCCCCTCTACCGCTTATAAAGAACTGAATCTTTAAAGGGGAGATTCGTTGAGGTTCAATTTTTTTAAGAACTTCATGGATAGCATAGAGGAAAAGTTCAACGTTCTCGTGCGGCGCTAAGGAACCACAATAAATTACTCTCAAAACATTTTGATCTAACGCTTTAACCTTGGTTTGGAGAACGCTTGTATTAGGTCTCTTAGCTAAGAATAGAGGAAGTGAGACCAGTTTATATGCAGGGACCTTATACCTTTTGATTAAATAATCGCGCATAAACGATGTTATGGTTAAGGCTACGTCTACAGACTTTATGGCTTCGTGCACTAGACCTCGTGCCTCACTATAAAGCGCGTCTAATCTAGATATCATGCCAAGATCCGCCAACTCTTCAGGGATTAGATTATGCAAGACACCAATCGATGGAATTCCTAGTCTCTCTGCTACTTTAGCTGCTAATATACAACCAGGTTCTTGCTCTCCCTCTAGAAGACTTAACTTTAGCTTCTTATGCTCTATATACCTCTGAAGAGATCTCATCAATGGTCGTGAAAGTATGTCTGTGCCATCTCTAGAGAAGAATACCTTGAATAGGATTCTCTTTTGAGATAAATTACGTGTTATTTTATATACGAGATTATTTAGGGGTACTCCTTTAATCTTATGTACATAGGTATTATTTTGTAATTTTCTACTTTCTTCAAAAGGTGTAAATATGTGACATACAATTCCAAATTGAGAAAGAACACTAGATATATTTAACAAAGCCTGAGTTGTACCTAAACTTTCCTTAAAGGGTTGTAAATATATGAAACCTACACTGGGACTCTTATTCAAGGCTAACGACCTAGTGAAGTCTATTAAGAGCCTATTATATCTCTTAGAACCTTACACTCTTCTCTATTACCTTCCAGTTCTGCTTAAACCATTTTACAGTTTGCCTTAAACCTTCCTCTATCATCACTTGAGGCTCATAACCAAGTACTCTTTTTGCCTTTTCTATTGAAGCTAATCTTCTAATAGACCTATCCCAATCTCTTCTAGGTTTAAATACTATTCCAGCTTTGTTTCCAGTTAATTCATTTATCATGTTAGCTAAGTCTATTATTTTGGTTTCCTCTCCTGACGCTATATTAAAAGTCTCTCCTACTGCTTCCTTCACTACTGTAGCCTTTAAGGCTGCTCTTACAGCATCTCCCACGTATAAGAAGTCTCTAGTCTCTTGACCAGTTCCAGTTATTGGAAGAGGTCTCCCATTCATGGCCCAGTATATGAAGTTTGGTATGACATTTCTATATTTGCCTGGAACTTCGCCAGGTCCGTATACATTAAAGAATCTCATTATAACTATTGGTAATCCGTAGTAATCATGAAAGAAGTTAGCGTATAATTCTCCTAGTAACTTATGTATTTGATAAGGGGTATCTAAATGCATTGAAGGAGGCATATCCTCTCTGAACGGTAGTGGCGCATCATGTCCATATACTGAGCAACCAGAACCTGCAAAGATTACTTTCTCCACTTTAGCTATATGGCAATATTCAAAGACTTTCAGAGTTCCTAAACCATTAACTAATAAGTCTGTTTCAGGGTGATCTATTGAATTTTGATTAGCAAAGTGCGCTGCTAAGTGATACACTATATTTGGTCTCTCTGAAAAGGCTCTTCTAAGTACTTCATCATCTAATATATCGCCTTTATAGAGCTTAATTTTGTCGGAATCTGGTATTAACCACTTCTGTCCTGAGATGAAGTTATCTACTATTACCACTTTTCTTACATCTAATCGCAATAACTCTTTCGTTAAGTTACTTCCTATGAAACCAGCCCCCCCAGTTATTAACACTGTCTTATCCTTGAAATATTCCTCAAGTATAGTACTCGACATAATATCAGAATTATCTAAGAGGTATTTATGTATTGCCAAGGAGCATAAACTCAAAGCAATTACTTAGAGTCTCAGTCTATTGATCTCTTCAGATAGTTTATGACCATTGTTTCATTTGTATAAGGGAGACAACGAATATTAGTCTAGTACTAAGTTAATCATGCATAAGAATGAAAAGGATAGAGTTGCCGTCAACATTGAAGGTATTATGACATCGCTCTCATGAGCTTTGTAAGCTATTATACCTAATGGTACGTGTAGAGGGATATTAAGCATTAATCTCGCTATGTAAAAATGAGGAGATACGTACATGAGTGCCAAGGTCACCATCCAAGAGACAATGGAATTCCTAATATCCTCACATAATTTACACGTGTAGACGAATAAAGTTAATAGTACAAGTGGATAATTCATAAACCCACCACAATAAGAGGCTATTACTCTTTACATGTTTATCCAATAAATACTTAAGTTCTCAAGTGGCTTAGCGAGCGAAGCTCTAGCGTAATGTCTGGTTATACCACTGATAGTTTCAGTAATGGGGCCAGCTAGCGCTACTTTTAATTGATCTCCTAGTATTGTCCCAATGACTATCATAGCTGTTACAATTAAAGTGTATCTCTCCTTAAACCTCTTTACAATTAACAAAATGACGAAGAATGCTAAACATGAATTATAGTCCATGGATGGATGAATTGCATTATTACCGACTCGATTAATATAATTATAGGTGCTATTCTATTTCTGGAGTAATAGACTCCTATAATGTTATACATAACCGCTAATGCTAACATATTGGCTTGAAAAGATCCAAATAAAGTAACTGTTACCTGGGGAGAATTTAGTTACGCTCTTGTAATTTCTACGCATGGTTCTTTTAACTTTCATTATTACTTTCACGTTTTTTACGCAAGCCATACAACAGAGAAATAAGAGTGCTAGGAAACATATCTCTAACTGTCATTCTACAATAGATTGTTTTAAATGAATCTAAGCTTTCTTGACTAATTTAGCAATTATAAGGATGTGATATACTGGATAACGCTTTTACATTTCCTTATTCTTATAGCTATTCTATGTTTGCGTGCCTTAACCTAATCTCCTCCTCGGATATGCCTAGTCTATGCATTAATTCGGCTACTATGCTGTCTAGAGTTACTAGAGCTGCTACTTCGAATAGTGTTCCAAGTGGAGTTAGAGGTTCATGTTCTCCTAAT
>Ga0180302_10000436_pt1 | contig 18081 bp, 17 predicted proteins | sample GuaBasSediGuay17_FD_121794 | JGI IMG/M metagenome (GOLD analysis project Ga0180302, IMG submission 121794) | Subseafloor sediment microbial communities from Guaymas Basin, Gulf of California, Mexico - Guay17, Core 4571-4, 12-15 cm | ecosystem: Environmental > Aquatic > Marine > Hydrothermal... | reverse complement strand
CTCAGGTCAAAGGGTTCAAATCTCTTGGATCTCTGCTCTTTATGAACTATCTGGTAATCTCTCCATAGAGCTGGATAGAATTTTAGAACTTGAAGGAGCAGAATTTATGATAACTTGTGATTTTTTAACTTAGTCTTAGATTGGTGGACCGGCCGGGATTCGAACCCGGGACCTCGGGGCATCTGCTCTCCCGCGTACTCGGCTTTATATCCTACTTGCGAGGCGGGCATTCTTCCAGACTGAACTACCGGCCCTCACTTTCAGAGTAATACTCGGATTAAATAAATTATCGGTATGCTTAAGAGCTAGGTACGACTAGTTCCGTAATTTCAATTGAAGGATTCTTAGTCTGTTTAAAGCTTGACGTTTATTCTTTTCATCTGTTCTTAAAGCTATCACTACATCTCTTAGGAAGCGAATGGCATCATCCATACACCTAGTATCAACTGGATATGGGACTCCGTCTTTCCCTCCAAAGGCAAAGGAGTACTTAGCCGGGTCTTTCCAGCTTATCTCATCTCCATAGATGAGTTTTGAAATCAATGCAAGAGCTCTTATTGTTGAGGGACCCATTCCCCTCACTAGTAAGAGCTCCTCATAGTTCTTAGGGGATAGCTCATAAGCCTGTTCTACAGCTTTCCAATTTATGCTTCTAGGCATAGATAGGTAGGGGATTTTAAAGTAGGAGCTCGTATAGCTCTCATTAAGTCCTAGCCACTTTACAATTCCCTCTTGATGAGCTATGGATCTAAGCTTGCGGAGTAGTCTTTTGATGCGTCTGACTCCATCATTTACTAAGTCGACTGAGGTCTTACGAGCGTTTCTACTCAGCTTAGATGTCATATCGAGTACTAGGGGTTCTACTCTCTCACTAATTATTCCAGTATGGGGTTCCTCTACAAGGTCTTCTATAGCCTCACTGAACCAATGGTATCTTCTAGCATATCTCTTCTCTAGATTCATTCCCTGTTGGACTATAGTCCAATATCCTTCCTCAGTTATCAACATAGAATGATGGTAAATATGGTATCCATCCTGAATAGCACAGTTATCTACTTTAGCTGTAAGTCTACTTATCCTCTTTAGAAGCTCAATTTTACTGGAAGATAGACCTATACACTCTCCGTAAGTACTTATCTCCTCAGGGGTATTTAGTGCCTTTTTACCCTTTCCACCTACTACAATAATACCTAGCTCCTCCCTATTTATCACAGTTTTGAGGATAGCTGTAACTACTGTTGTCAAGCCTGAGGAGTGCCAGTCAAAGCCTAGGACACAGCCTAGTGCTTGAAACCAAAAGGGGTTAGCGAGCCTAGCTAGGAGTTCTTTTTGTCCATATTCCTCGACAATTATATGGACTATTTCACTACCAAGTTTTATCATTCTATCTATTAACCATCTAGGTACTCCTCCACGATGGAGTGGGAGATCTGCGATTCCAACTCTCTTTATTCTACTCACCTCTCTACTTCAATACCTCGATAGATTCTACTATTCCAGTACTTAACCTAAGCTCTATCCCGTTTTCATCTTCAACTATTAGTCTACCCCACTCATCTATACCTATTGCCTTACCCCTAAATTCTCCTCTCCTAGACCTTACTAGTACCTCAGCTCCTTTTACCATAGAGAGAACCTCCCAGTCACTTATTATCTTCCCTGTATTACCGCGTTTGAAAGCCTCATAGTAGTATTCCATATTTTCGAATATTTTACAAAGTAGGGGTATAGGTTCTACAGGGTGACCTGCTTCTATCATAAGTGTAGTAGCTTTATCTCTTATCTCCTCTGGTAGTTCTTCCAGGAGAAAATTGTTATTCAGTCCAGCACCTACTATTACAGAACGTATCTCTCCAGCCTCGAAAATGGCCTCTGTAGATATTCCACATACTTTCTTATTACCAATCAAAATGTCATTAGGCCACTTTAGCCTAGGATGTAGATCTGCACAGGTCTCTATAGCCTTAGCTATGGATATGGCTGAGAAAATTCCTACAAGGGGTATGGATTGAGGTACTACTTTTGGTTTAAATATTACTGAGAACCAGAGCCCACCACCCGGGGAGATCCATCTCTTCCTACTCCTTCCCCTACCTGCAGTCTGTCTTTCTGCTATGACGACAAGTCCTTCATAGCCTGCATTCTGTCTAGCAATGTTCATAGTAGAATCGACTACTTCTCTGAAGATAAGCCTCTTTCCTATTAATTTAGTCCTTAGTCTATTAGTAATCTCTGAGAGATCTAATTTATCGAGTCTTAACTCTAGTCTACCATCATCTAATTCTCTCATGTAAAATCCATCATCCCTAAGAGCTGAGAGTAGTCGTCTTGTAAGTGTAGGATTTAATCTTAGTCTCTCGGCTATCTCTTCCTCCGATACAACTTCTACCATTAGTAATTTTAGAACACTATATTTTAGCTCCTTCCACCTCTGCTCTGATACCATATTCCATACCCTTCATAATTACTGGAGACGTACTTAAACCAATTTCGGAATATATAGAGTAACTAAGTATAAATTAACCTTTTGGGCATCTCTCTTTACTATTAACTTTCACTTCTAGCCTATGTATTTCTACCTATTACTATGAACAGTGAGATCTTTTGGAGCTTGCTTTTATAAATAGAGAAACAACCTAAGGATCCCTTACTAGAATAGAGAAGAATAGAATTAGATGTACACAATCGTTGATAAAAATAACAGTACTACATTATAGGTAGTTATTTTATCTCAGACTATTGTATTTTTGTCAATGAACTATCCTATGCTCAATATAGGACATAGTATGTCAAAGGGAGGTACCTCGATTCTTAGTATATTCGAACCGACGGAGAGATCTCTTTGAAGAAGCTCTCCGACTAGTGTAAACTCTTCCAAATCGACTATCTCTGTCACAGTCTCAGAGGTCATATTGAATATGAACCATGCTTGAAGATCCTTACTAATACGTCTTCTTTTATTAAGTCTACCACATTTCTCTGGTATGACATTTGCATCTTCAAGGATTTTCAGTAAGAATCTTTGATTACTAGAATCATCGAAGGCAGTGTATGCATGTCCAAGTAGAGTTCCAATGAGGTAAGCTCTCCCCTTGCCAAACCTATTGACTACTCCCGCTACTCTATCTCCATATAACAGTATTGGAATACTCTCTCTGATTTTATAGATTTCCACACAAAAACTTGGTAGTACTTTGTAGCCCTCAAATTTATTTATACCTCTAAGAAACTTGAATGGCAATATTCTACCATAGGAGAGCTCTCTGGGAGTCCACTTAGGAGGTTTTTGGGGTTCATGTACTCTGCGAACCTGGTAGTGTTCTACACTAAAGAGCTCTTCAGCTATAGGAGATATACTTCCAGGTCTAGCGAATCCAAAGCGATCATGACGTCCAGGACAGGCCTCAGAGATAAGAGTCCCACCAGCAGCTACATAGTCTCTGAGTAATTTGAATACCTTATCGTCTACAGCTAGAGGAAATGGAAGTATTACAGCTTTGTATCTACTCAATTGATTAATATCCATCTCATAAGTCTCTATGAAATCTACCCAAACTCCAGAGTCCCAGAGCATTTTGTAGATGCCTCGGATAGTATAGGATAGATGTTTATCTAGATCCTGCTCATAGAATCCTTTAGCTTGCATAAAATGCCAAAGATCTTCGTTGATTAATATAGCTACCTCTGCTTGAGGAACAGTACCTTCGTTGAAGAGCTCTGAGTACTCATTTAATGCTCTAGCCAGTCGTCCAGCCTCTTCGGCTCTAGGTGTAATATCCCTCCGAAAGTCTAGTAATCCAAAACCATATGCTTCCGTCCAAAAGATCTCAGATCTGATATTCCAGAAGAGTAACTCTTGGATACCCGAGGAGAGAGCTGTTAATACCCAACGTCTTATATCTTCAGATGTTGGGGTTCTATCCCACCCTCCTTTGGGCCCTCCTTGGAATTCTGCCGCAGCAATCTTACGATTAGGTCCCGCAGCACATCTGATGTAATCGTACCTGAGTGCTATAGTTAGAACCTCTTCAAGAATACACCTCTCACGAGAGACAGGTATACCAGGAGATGGATACCCAGCATCCCACTCATGAAAAGTACCTGAGGGGTAACATGAGCTTCCATAGATGTCTACTTCTTTTGCCCAGCGCCAATCATAACCTCTTCCTGGTTGAATTCCACCAACATGCGCTGATACTGGACGTTTTTTAGGATCATTAGTTTTGACCGTACTCACCTTCCAACGAAGCTGACTAGGTATGTATACGTCGTACATGAAGTACCTCCAGTCGATAAATGAGGGGACTCTTCGGTAGAGCCTAGGCGGTTCAACTTCATCCCAGTCACCGTAGCCTGTACGCCATGCTTTATTAAGCTCTTCCAAGCTACCATACTTTTTGCGCAACCACTCTCTGAAGCGAGCTAGGGTGTACTTGCAATAGCAGAAGCCTAGAGTGGCTGAGGGTATTACCATCTCTCTATGTAAGGGCCAAATTCCAATTTCCTGATTGATATTCCACTCTATGATATTATCGTAGTGACTAAGCCTCTGGACTAGCTTACTCAGAAAGTCCATCGCCGCTTTACGTGCTCCTGGATGATCCCAACAGGGTCCTGGTTTACCGTCGTAAGGAAGCCTATACTGAGTTGGATCATAATGCTTCTCTCCAGTGCTATAGACCATACAGCAATCTGGATACTTCTTATAGAGCCATGCTGGAGCCTGTTCTAGGGTTACTACGAAGTATACGTATAATCCTAGTTTCTCAGCTTCTTCTATTAGGAATTCTATCTTGTCTAGAGTTATCTTACCTTCTACACTTTCATCTATACACCAGTGTTCTTGAAATCTAAGTGTATTGAGACCTAGATGTTTGATCGTTCTCATGTCATGTCGAAGCTCATCTATAGGTCTAGAGGGTTCGAAGTAGAACTGTGCTCCTACAGGAAATATACACTTGGTCTCACTTTTAGTATTAGTTGACATTCAGTACTACCAGTAGAGTTAACTCGATTACTTAAAATATCTTCGTCCTTCCATCTCTTTTAAGTTGAACCTCTATCATTTAATCTCCATGGATACCATAACTAGGGGACTGTAAAAGAGTAATAATCTGCCAGTAATCGTGAAGATGAGGAAATCGTATACTGGTACTTAGCTAACTCTTGATTACAGCTATAGGCTGGTCTTTGTTGACAAACTGTCCTTCTTTAACCCTGATGTCTTTGACTATACCGCTTCTATCAGCTCTGATCTCTACTAGGGTCTTCATAGACTCTAATATAGCTATCACATCTCCTTTCTTAACCATGTCACCTGTATTCACTTTAACCTCTACGACAGTTCCAGCTATAGGAGATAAAATCTCGCCTTTAGTGATAGGTCTAGTCAGATCTCTAACAAGCCTGACTCTAGGACTTTTCCTTCTTATTAGTGGAGTTTTCAGGGGCTCTACTTCTACTTCATAAATTCTTCCATCTATTATTATTCTAAATCTTCTTCGCATCAACTACACCTATTGAAAACTATATCAAGTTTTGATGCTAGAGCCCAGAAGTTCCTGGGCTTATACGTGTACCTAGTTAGTTTTCCTCTTTTACTTTTTTCGAGTTTTGTGTACACCAAAGCCGTTATTAGGGCTATCTTTGCATACTCATCGTCCAAGATACCACCTTTATTCATCTACTTACATTTCGTTTCTTGTCGCTATTAAATATTTGCACTAAGAGTGTTACAGGGGAGGTATTCCATGTTTTTTAGGAGGTCTTCTCATGAGCTCTCTTTTATTCATTAAGAGCTTCAATAGTCTTATTAGAGTAGGCCTTGTCTCACTAGGTTCTATTATTGAGTTCACGTAGCCTCTACCAGCTGCTACATACGGGTTAGCTATTTCATCTCTATATTTCTTCATTAACTTCTCGAGAAGTGTAGCTCTATCCTCACTCTTCCTAAGCTCCCTCTTATATACTATCTCGGCTGCTCCTTCTGGACCCATCACGGCTATCTCTGCAGTGGGCCAGGCGAGGACTACATCAGCTCCTAAGTGTGAACTACACATGGCTATATAACCACCCCCGTAGGCTTTTCTGAGAATGACTGTAAGTTTGGGGACTGTAGCTATGGAATAGGCATACACTATCTTGGCACCATGTCTTATTACTCCTCCATGTTCCTGATGTGTTCCAGGCAGGAAACCGGGGACATCTACCAATGTTACTATAGGGATATTAAAGGCATTACAGAACATTACAAAACGAGAGATTTTATCAGAGGAATCTATGTCAAGACAACCAGCGTATACTTTGGGTTGGTTTGCTACTACACCTACGGGTATTCCATCAAGTCTAGCGAAGCCTACTACTGCATTGGGGGCAAAGTCCTTATGTACCTCTAAAAAAGAATCCAGATCGAATATTCCCTCTATGACCTCGTATATATCATAAGGCTCTAGGGGTTCGCTAGGTATTATATTGTTAAGTCTCTCCTCTCTCCTTTCAGGATCATCATTACTTTTAACTACTGGTGGATCATCCATGTTATTTAAAGGGAGATAGCTTAGGAGCCTCTTAATCTCGGTATATAATTCTTCCTCACTATCCACTACAAAGTGAGCAACACCACTCTTACTACCATGTATATCTGCACCACCCAACTCTTGAAAGGTTACAGTTTCTCCTAGTGCAGCCTTAACCACTTTAGGTCCTGTGAGAAACATATAGCTTATATCTCTAACCATGAATATGAAGTCCTGTAGTGCCGGTGAATATACAGCTCCTCCAGCAGCAGGACCTACTATAGCACTAATCTGTGGGATGACTCCAGATGCTAGTACATTTAGATAAAATATCTCACCATATCCCTTTAAGGAATCTACACCCTCCTGTATTCTTGCTCCTCCTGAGTCTATTAGGCCTATCACGGGAACTCCTATTTTCAGAGCAACTCTATAGACTTCAGCAATCTTTTTTGCATGCATTTCACCTACACTCCCTCCCATAAAGGTGAAATCTTGAGCATAGACGAGTACGGGTCTTCCATCTATAGTACCGAAACCTGTAATAACACCATCTCCGAGGGCTCTTCTCCTATCCATTCCAAATAGTGTACACCTATGTACTACGAATTCATTAAACTCGACTAATGAATTCTCATCCAGTAGTAGTTCTATTCTCTCTCTGGCTGTTAATTTGCCCTTCTTGTGCTGTTCTACGATCTTTTCTAAACCACCCCCTTCTTTAAGCTTCTCTCTCATCTCTCTAAGCTTTTCTATCTCGTGCCTCATGATATACACCAGAACTTTAGAGAGGTTCTATCCACGCTATATAAGCTCTTCCATTAATTTTAACTCTAAGAGCTTTGGCTCCTCTTTTAGCAGCGTCTATAGAAGCCTCTATTGCTTTTTTGAGCCAGAGTATCTTATCCATGTACTTCGAACACTTTTTCATAGCATAACTCTCTGAGCAGAGCTTTATGTTTACTTGACACGAGTTATCTAGTCTGGCTAGTCTATCCATGTCATCTGTAGGAATCCAACCACATAATTCCCCCTCATGGTTGTTCGAGAGGGTTGGAATTAGAACACCCTCATCAATTTTGACTACTGGGGGTTCTGCCTCCACTATGATCCCATCCAGTGGAGGAAGAGTCTTCACTTTCAATAGGTAGTAATCTTTACCTTTCAATAGTATTGCTTTAATTGCATTATTGTAATTATTTTTAGTTGAAGATGAAGCTATATGAATCTCCTCTCCTCCAGTATGAGGTCGCATAGACTCTGGTACTTGCAGAGCACTTAATATTTTGTATACTTCCTCATTATTATACGACTTCGACTCTTTCAGTTTAGTACCGCACTTTAGTTCAGCTCCCTCTAATTCTGTCGGAATTCCTCCAACAATATTAATATAAGCTACTGAGTTTGGCTTAGAACGAACAATAATATCATCCTGTGGGCCTACAGGTATAGTGATCCAATTTCCATAGATCTCTTCATTTACGATTATATTCCCGTAACCTGTAATTGAGATGAAACCTTCATCTAATGCTTGAAGTCTTAGTATTCCTCCCCTAAGTTCTATAGCTGGTGAGTTTAGATTGTTTAACGAGATAAGGTTACTCGCTACATACGAGTATAGATCTAGTATGTTCCTTCTACTGAGTAGACCTCTAGCTTTGATTACTAGTGCATTTTCAGCATCGGTTACTTCGAAGGGCATCTTTACCCCTTCGTCATTAGCTTATTGACAATTCAGCTATTGTCGATATTTAAATGTTTGCACTCGCTCTACGGGTAATACGAAATTATCTTTTCATAAATTAAAAAAACGCTTTTATAATATGGTGATAGATAGCCACCATGCCTAGAAAGTACGAACTTGTGGTAACATCACTACTGGCCTCTATGGCTATACTCTTTACTCTCGCAAAGCTCCAGGTGCCCTACCCTCTAATTCCCTTTCTCAAATTTGACTTAGCTGAAATACCTTCAGTCTTAGCACTTTTAGCGTGTAACTTATACTCAGCAATAGCAGTGGCAATCATACATTTCCTCTTTTTGAACTTTAGAGGTGAATTTGTACCGATAGGACCCTTTATGAAATTACTAGCTGTACTATCCACAATATTAGGACTTCGGCTGGTACGTAGCTACATTAAGAAAAATGGTATGCTCTCCTATCTAGTGATAATCGTTCCTATGCTTACTAGAGTACTTGTTATGGAGCTGGCTAATGTACTCACTCTGATATTTCTACTACCCTATCTATTACAGTTCTTAGATCTTAAGATGTACATAATACATGTGGCTATATTCAACGCTATTCATACGATTCTAGTAATAGTACCCTCTAAACTACTCGAAAAGTACGTACATAGCTTACAAAAAATTTATCACTAAGCTTAACTCTTTTCTTCGGGATAATGTACGACATATCAAAGTTACTCTACGAACTTGTAGTTGAGTGGGGATACTTGGGTGCACTGATAGTATCAATACTAGGTAACTTCATACCTTTTATTCCAATACCCTATTTAGCAGCTATATTTTTAGTATCGTCGAGTATACCAGAACTAAATCCATTAGTACTGGGAATAGTAAGTGGTATAGGAGGTGGTATAGGAAAACTTGTGACGTATTATATCTCCAGAGGTGCTAATGTTCTAATGAGTTCTGAACAGCTTAGAAGATTAAATGCTCTCAAGGAGCTGATAGGTAATTACGGTGCTATAGCTCTCTTCATATTTGCAGCTACTCCATCACCCGATGATGTTATCATAATAATTCTAGGAGTTATAGGATATGATGTAAGGAAATTTCTTCTATCCTGTACTGCGGGAAAGATCGTGATAAGTATACTTACAGCATACTCGGGAAGACTGTTTCGGGAACTTATGGAACAATACCTTGGACTCGAACAAGGTATACTCCCTGGATTAATATCCATAATATTCTTAATACCGCTAATAATTCTAATAATAAAGGTAGACTGGATGAAATTACTTGAAGATGTAAATAAGTTAGGATGGAAGGAATGCTTAAGAAGGACTTTAAGACTCAAGTTGAGCATAAAAAGCTAGCGTATTAATATTACTCTTTAATGGAAAAAGAGCGCATCCACTACTATTTTATATGTTCTTGGAGCATAAGGAGACACCTTTCTCCTTTCTAATATTTTTAGTTCAAAACCATACTTCTTCCCTACCTCTACAAGTAGTTTCTCGGCTTTAGAGAATAAATCCTCCTCTCTAGACCAATAATAGAAGTGTATAATTCCACCTTCAGGCTTTAAACATAGCATAGCAATGTCTAGGTATTTATAAGCTCCTTTGGGTAATGGCATAATCACTCTATCACACTTACCATACCACATATTGCACACCTCTTTTACATCCCCTAATACCGCCAGTACCTTACCTATAGCTTTATTCATCACTATATTTTCTATTAGATATTTGAAGGCTATGGGCGAGACTTCAACTGCTATTATCCTCTCTATATTAGGTTGAAATTTTAATATAGCTAGAGCATATGGACCTACTCCAGCAAACATAAGCATTACAAATTCTCCCTCTCTAACCTGTCTGGCAATTCTCATTCTCTCATAGGCATCACGTGGTGAGAAGTATACTTTAGTGGGATCTAACTTCAATAGATAACCATACTCTTTATGTACTACTTCTGTACACCTATCACCATACAATAACTCAAAGCTTCTAATTCTATATGCACTATACCTGGGCGACTTCTTCCTCAGTACAGTTCTCACATTTTTGTGTACTCTTACTATAGCTTCAGCAATTCTGTACTTATACTCTTCAATTTCTGGTGGTATTTCTATTATAGCGATAGCTCCTTCTCTAGAGCCTATTATATCAAAGCTTCTGGGTATTAGATGAAGTTTACTCTGTGGTATCCAGGTCTTTAGTATCTCTTTTAGGTTCAGAGAAATACACCCCCACACTCTTAAGCATGAGATCACGACCACCTACAGCTCTAATACATTCTCTAAGTCTATTGACTACTTGAGACTCTAACTTTACATGTGTATAGAGAGTAGCTATATTTGTCGTAGGATCTACCACCATAATTCCAATTATGGAACCTTTAAAACCTAATAGGTATTCATATGCATGAATCCTAGAGTAGAAGCCATTTTGTCTTAAGAGATAGTGTAATCTCAACCTGTTCATATGAGATCTAAATCCTAGTCCTCTAATATATTCCATCATACCTGCTAATATATTACTGGAAATCAAGATTTATATGTACAGTGTAGACCTGTGATTATGTCCCCTGCAAAAGTTCATGGTGGTACTAATGAGAATCCTAGCAATATCGGACATTCACTGTAACTGCCATATGTTGGAGAAAGTATTAACGATAATCAAAGACTATGACTTGATAATTATCTGTGGAGACTTCGACTGTCCACGAGCTGTCGATATGTTAGCTGGTCATAGGGTTTTAGCTGTTAGTGGAAACATGGATTACTTTGATGTTATAGTAAAGTTAGAAAAATTCGGCATCCTAATAGAGGATAATATCAGAAGAGTAGGTGAATATGCTTTTATAGGCATAGGCATGGGGGAGTTATCGTTAGAGGAAATAAAACATACCGAGAAGACTATAATAATATCCCACTATCCTCCCTATGGAACAAAGGTAGATATAGCATTCACTGGCGAACATATAGGGTCACACCTTGTTAGAGATATTGTAGAGAGGCTTAAGCCTCTAGTATGCCTCTGTGGCCATGTACATGAAGCTAGAGGCGTGGACAATATAGGTGAAACTCTAGTACTAAATCCAGGACCACTGAGTAAGGGATACTATGCCATACTAGAGCTTCCATCTTGTAGGTATTCTCTAGAATCTCTTAATCTTTAAATAGCATCCAGGAGATACTATATTATGAGATCGCTTATATCCTCCACTCTATCTACTATATCTTCTAAGAGGTGCATTATGTCACTAAGCACGTTCGGAGTATGAAGTGAAGACAGTCTCTTCATTTGTAGCCTGATTCTATACTTAAGTCCTTTAATCCTTTCAAAAATATCAGTTCTCGGTCTCGTACTTCTCAGAAGTGTTGTCATAATGCTTGATTGTAGATCGGATATTTCCTGACTTATATCTTGTATCTCCTCTGAGGGAGTAATCCGTACTCCTCTCCTTATCGTAAATAGGATCTCTCTGGCCATTTCCTCGGAGAGATCTCCTATCTCTTCTAGATCTCTAGCAAGTAATCTCAAATCCATCAGAATAACCTTCCTCTCTGAAGGTATCATTGGATTTCTTATCAGAGATCTTATTAATCTCACAGATAGAAAGTACAATCTATCAACTCTGTTATCTCTCTCTATTATGAATTCCAAGCCTTTTACATCCCTATTGAAAAGGCATTTAATAGCATTTGTGTACATACTCCTTGTGATCCTATCCATCATTCCAAGTACTTGAACTATGTCGTAATCATCTCTGGTAAAACACTGGAGTACTATCTTCCTTTCACTCTCCTCTACTACTTCTACACCTACTAGGAGCCTGAGCATATCTTCTATCTCTTCAATTACTCTATGAGAGGCCCCGCTAGGTACCTCTACTTCTACTACTTCATAACCAGCTAAGTATGCTGCCATCATTTTGTGTCTAAACATTTTGTCGTATACTATGCTTATTTTCTTAGGTAGGAGTACTTTTTTGGAGATGGGGATTACCTCTAGAACATTATCTTCTCTAACTATCAATTCGACTTTGGATCCCTTGTCTAGGCCTAAGGATTTAGTCCAGTTTTTCGGTAACGAGATATATAGAGAATTACCTACTCTCACTAGGCTCCTAATAGAGTCCACTCTGTACCCCTGTGTAACTAGTAATCGAGTGATAAAAGTATATTTGAGTCTCTAGAAGGATCTGAAGTTCGTATCTCAGGGGCTTAGATTAATACCCATGTTGTAATTTTATTTCAGCATATTCCTACATACTTGATGTAATAAGTCAGACCGGGTTCCTTTTCCTCATAGCAATAGCTCGGCTACTAGCCCCTCTCCATATAGATATCAGCTCACCTCCTTACAATCATCTATCATGTGATTAATTCTTCATCACTCACTGAAGTGAGGTAGCACCACCATATTAAGGTTGAGCTGAGAGACTTAAAAAGATAATTTTAAAACGTACTTAAGCTCACTATTTCCATGAGGAGAAAGTACCCACGTAATAGAGATATTGAAGAATCCATACTGAGAGTCCTATCTCAGGTACTTGTTCTACACCCCGACGAGCTACCATCGACTGTTATTACTGATCTAGAAAGTAGAGGGTTTAATACTACATTTGTAAGTATTAAGAGGATATGGAGAATTTATAGAGATATGGTGTTGAAGGGCAAGATATACGATGTGCTACACGTACTCCGTGAAAATAGTCGTGAAAACGTGCAGTAATGCTTAAGAGATACTCTAGACTACTCTCAAATTAGGAAGGTTTAATAGTATCAGTGCATAGGGATAGCAGTATGAGATACTTAAGAAGTATGGCCACTACCATGGCTGAAATGTTTATCGGTTGGTTCTATAACATTATTAAATCCATACTTTCGGATATCTCAAGCCATGAGGCTACCTTTATGGCTAAAGTAGCCTTTCAGGACTTCAAGAACTATCTGAAGAATAAACTAAAGGTATCTAAATGCGAGAGTGTAGAGAATTTAGCACTAAGGGAAATGGAAAATATGCTATTAAATCCCAACAGATACAATAGAGAATTGAAGGAATGGACTGAACTATGGCTCCAGAAGTGGAAGGAAAGAGTTAAAGTAGTACTCTCAGATGAGGACGTAAAAAGACAGAAACTAATGCTAAGTAGTGATATCAATACAGTCATAAGGAGGCTGAGATTTTGGAGAGAACTTAAAGAAATTATAATAGGAGCTTTAATTGAAAAGGGAGAGATTTGCTTTACTGACATTATCTCAGAGAATATTCTTAGAGCAGAGGTCGATAATATATTCAAAAAACTTGGAGATATAAATTCAACTGTAAGCTATCTAGAGAAGAATCCAGTACACCTACTGAATAGGGCACTGAATAGGGTGAAAATAATATCTTCCAAACGAGCGCCATTAGTTCTTGTGAAAATAGACACTAGTATGATAAACTACATGTACTGAAGGAAAAGTCTCTGCTAGATAGTAGAACCCTGAAGCTACGTTCTTCCTGGTATATCTCCTCTATCTACGTTACAAGACCTAGATAAGAGCTACTTCTATTCTCCGGATAATGATATACATTATGTGTTAGGTTTACGAAATTGCTATAGGCTGTCATAGTAGTAGTCATGTGTTTTGAAACTATCTAGGAGCTTTAGTAATTCAGGAACTCTTCTATCGTTCCTTATAGCTATTCACAGGTCTTTTAGAATGTTCCCTCGTTAGGGAGAATCCTACACTTTTAATCTCTTTATTAATCTTACTATATTAATCGCTCCTATCTTCTCTATTTTAATGATATTGTATTTCTCTAGTTTTTTCAAGTGCCTATGGATTGTTGTCTTAGGTAGTCCAAGTGTGGATACTATTTCTCTCTGTAATAGTTCTCCTGATCTAGATTGGAGTAATCTTATTATCTCTACATCTACATCAGTAAGTATGTACTTTAACTCTGTATTTTCCCTTTTTCTTCTTAACCTAATTAGTATGAGCGAAACTGAGATAGCTAGTATAAGCGCTATCACTCCTACTATTATCCAAGTAGTATAGTTATAGTATTTGGGAAGGACATGGATTATCAGAGTTCTCGTTTCAACTACTTTACCTTCATATCCGTATTCTAGAAGTAGTTCTAAAATGGTCTCCCTATCTACTGAGGGTGCACTGAGTTCTACTTCAAAGGGTAACTTCTCCCCGGGTTTCAAGGGTCTTTCGTCGTAGAAGAGTTTAATTTTCCTCTTTTTATCATATAATCTAATAAATGTTGTAGCTGATCTATTTCCTTTATTTACTAATATAATTATAATTGAGTATTTTTCGCCTGACGTTACTCTCTCCTTCATCTTAACTTCCAGTAGCTCAATCTTAGGGATGAGTCTTCTCACGAAGACTTTAATATTGATGGTTATCTTATCATCAGTAATATTGTCATGCCCACATATGACCTCTAGAGCATATATGATGTTCTCGGAAACCTTTGGTGAAATTATTTTAAACTTTAAGTCTATGGTCTCACCGACTCCTAGACTAAAGGTAGTTTTATTGAGTAGCATTCCCCTAAACCTGTCGTGAATTGTGATAAAGAATATACCGCTCTTGTTCCCTACATTCATTAATCGTATGCTTAGAGTGAAATTAGAGCCACTTAGGACTTCGGTAGGATATCTCAAATCTACAATTTCAGCTTTCGCTATGAGTATCGGTGGATGTATCATTAGTAACCACTTCACTTCATAGTCTCCTGGAGGTAGTACTATGACATACCTGTCGTCGTACTCGTATAAACTAATAAATCCCTCTGGAATCTCTAATGGTATAGAATCCTTTGGGAGTATTACTCTCATAGTGTAGGAAGAGCCTACCTTTATAGTCCACACATTGGGAGGTGTTCTTGTGACAAGAACATCGGTTACATAAGTTACATTGACAATGCCTACATCGGGAGCATATACTCTGATTACGTATTTTCCATTAATAACTTCCACACTAGTATCATATAACTCTCTACCTACAGCAAGTATGGGTTCAAGGGGTTTGGCGAGGGCTTGGACGTCTATAAATACGCGAAGCTCCGTTACATTTATAATATGGGTTACTATGACAGATCCATCTCTTTGAATATCGAGTATAATTTCAAGCTGTGAGAATTCAGAGGTTAAACGGGGTGTATTTATGGTTACTATTAGTAAGAGTATCAAGAGCATGGCTAATAGTCTTAGAGTCATCATACCACCCTTCTCTATACAGGTGTTGTTCAAGATTAAGATGAGCATCATATAATATATCTATCGCTTAATCTTTAAGTTAGAATAAAGTAATATGTGAATACTAAGTAGGATTACAGAAGTTGAAAGGAACGATCTACTGTGTTTCTCTCATGAACTCTCCAATATCTTAAAAAGCATGTTGGGTAAGCTAAAAAGACCTAGTGTAAAACTCCGTAGATAGAGCTCTAATCAAGGTATATTAAATAATAACAAATAAACATTGAAGAGAGGAGAGTCTAATGGAGTATGATGTTGTAATCATAGGTGGTGGAATAGCCGGGTTAACAGCATCATTGTATCTAGCCAGACTCAAGGTAGATACCCTACTAATAAGCATAGATCTAGGAGGACAGCTAAATAATGCTGTTAAACTACATAATTATCCAGGATTCGATGGAGAAAAAGGTATAGAATTAGTAAGAAGGATTGTAGAACTAGTTCAAGAGTTAGGAATAGAAATTCTAATAGATGAAGTTATACTGCTAGAGAAAGTGAATGGAAAGTTTTATGTGACTACTAGAAGCGGCGAGAAGTTCACCTCGAAGGTATTGATACTGGCAATGGGTAAAGTACCCATACGGCTTGCAGTACCAGGTGAAGAGAAGTTTCGAGGAAGGGGGGTATCGTACTGCATACTCTGTGATGCACCCATAACTATAGGAAGAAAAGTAGCTATGGTAAGCTATGGCCACCGTGTATTAGGATATTTAGAGATACTAAGAAAATATGCATCAGAAATCTACCTAGTATCTCCAAAACCAAATGCTGGACTTTCAAGAGAAGAGCTTGAGCATATTATCTCTCAGGGAATTCATGTAGTAGATAGAGCTAAAATTAAGAAGCTAGAGGGTAGAAATAGGCTAGAGAGTATAATCTTGGAAAGAGAAGGTTTGGAGATACAACTTAAAGTGGATATGCTCTTTGTAGAGTTAGGCTACACTACTGCGACGGATATACTTAGGGATTTCGTAAAGCTTAATGAACGAGGAGAGGTCATAATAGACAAATACTGTCAAACTTCTGTAGAAGGGGTTTTTGCAGCAGGAGATATTACAGATATACCCTATAAACAAGCTATAGTAGCAGCAGGACAAGGTGCTATAGCAGCTCTCTCTGCATATAGATACTTAAAGAGCAGGGGTATGCAAACTTCATGAATGAGTAACTAGTAACTGGCAGTATATGCGAAAAATGCAATCAACAAATATCCATAAGAGGAGTAGAAGCCAGGGGAGCTACTGACTCTTAATTACTTAGATTATCTGTCAGTATAAAATATGAACCTACAAAAATATTTCAATAACCTATGTTAACGGTATATGAAGTACCTTCACATCACATACTCCTATTTCAAGCTCTAATTTAGGTTGTCTTCCATGAATCCTAAAGGTTCTCCCTTCAAGGAGTTCTCTAATTTTGTACTCCCGATCCTCCAATCCTATTCTGTTCTTATTGAATTCAAGTGTTAATGTATGATCCCTATCTCCAATTTCTATTAAAAAGAATAGGTAACCATCTTTAGCGCGTCTAGCGCCTAAGAGTATATCCTTCTCTAACCCGTTTGGTGAAATTTGCGTATATGGTGCTAGTCCTGCGAGGTGTAGTGCACTTCTTAGGATGTTCTCAAGCATAGTATCTTTAAAGTCTGCAGCAAGATAGATGCAGTAACCATTACCGTACCTGTTAATGACAATTACTGGTTTACCATTACATTCAGCAATACCTGTGGCAGTTTCAGTGACAATTGTTATATCCTGAACTGGAAGACACCAACTAGTAGTATCTTTGACGAAATGATATAGATTCCGAGTTACCCTGGAAATACCTGAGTTCTGCTTAATTAGATTATGAATGTAATCTAGTGCAAATGTACGATCTATAGTCAGCAGCATCTTATTAGATTGAAACGGTGTAAATGTTTCAAGTAGCCAGTTTCCTGCTTTAACTCTCTCTGGGAGATACTCATAGACTCTGTGGAGATGTGCTAATAGCTCCCTATCAGTATTAACACTACCTTTAATACCCGTAACTTCCATAAGCGGTCTACAGGGTACTTCTTGATAGGGTTCTCCTTTTTCATCACATTCTCCACAGAAGGGACACACTAAGAGTACTCCTCCTCTCTCAACATACTTTCTCAAACCCTCAGCCTCCCTGTGAGAAATATATTTGATATGGGGGGCTATCACAAGTCTATATCGATTTATCCTTCCATTTAAGAGATATTCTTCATTTATTATTGCAGTTTCTGCACCAAATCCAAGTCTCAATAGTAGCGATAAAAACTTCATGGTAAGCGGGATAGAGACTCCACTTTCATGATAGCTATCTTCATCTAAGATCAGAATACCTATGGATGGCTCTAATGGAGGTGAGCTACCGAGAATATAGGAGAGTCTCCTGAAGATTTTATTTAACTCCATAACCGCAATGTAAGACTCCTTAAATTGTGGGCGCTCTTTGGGATTGTACTCAAAGCTCTTACCTGTTACTAGTCCCCAGTATTCTGATTTGAAGTCCCAGAATGTCATTCCTGTTCCTCCTAATGCTTGTATAAACCATACATTTCTAATACACCATCTATAGTCTTGAAAACCAGACATTT
>Ga0180302_10000432_pt1 | contig 18101 bp, 19 predicted proteins | sample GuaBasSediGuay17_FD_121794 | JGI IMG/M metagenome (GOLD analysis project Ga0180302, IMG submission 121794) | Subseafloor sediment microbial communities from Guaymas Basin, Gulf of California, Mexico - Guay17, Core 4571-4, 12-15 cm | ecosystem: Environmental > Aquatic > Marine > Hydrothermal... | reverse complement strand
TCTCCACTGGGCTTAACTTAAACCACTTACCGCTCCTTAAGGCTATTCTCTTGGCTCTGATTAGTACTTCTTTGGTGATGATTAAATCGTATTGATTCATACTAAGCCTAGTGGAGATTTTGGAGTTTTTAACCCTTTAACATATATAAATGTTATCAATTTCAAAAATTTTGAGAGGAGTTGAGGCTTAGAGTGAAGATAGCTGGGATGATATAGTCGTGTAACTAAATATGCTTTAAAGTTCATAAATGCTACTACGTGGGAGAACTGTTATGGTACTCTCATGGTGTGAATATCATTTTTAGTAGTATTCCTATTAGTGCCATTAGTATTGGTAGGTTGAATGCTACGAATAGTTTAACGAGTAAGCCTAATTGACCTTCAACTTTAGCAACTCTCTCCCTTAATTGACCAATTTCTTTTCTCAATTTCTCTATTTCCTCTCTTAATCCTTCTCTTACCAATTCAATGTCTCTCTTTGTTGCAATATCTCTTAGAACGGCATTTATTATTGCTAGTCTCACGTCTGACTCCATTACTAGTAATTCTGCTAATCTCTTCCTAGCTTTAGCATTCTCTTCAAACAACTTAACAATGTCATCAGCAGTTAGAGACATCAAGTGATGATTAGTGACTTATTTTATAAAAGTTCCGTTTTCCACATCCAACATCGAGCACTATTTTAGAGTCTTTAATATACTCTCTAAAAGCTCTGAGGTATCTGTCACTCCTCTCTCTATAAGCTCCAAGTCTATGCATTAGATTAACGCGTTTCTCCCCTTTCTGATAGAAGGGTAGCGTAACTGTTTTAAGTTTCGAATACAAACGTAACACGACTGAGCCTGATGAGATAATGAGGGCTATGAGCCTTAGATGTGCCTCTTGGTGGATGAGGGGAGTGGGCTTAGGGCAACTGTTAGCGATTCAGAGAAACCCTGCTCCCGCAGTCCGCCTTGAGGCGAAGGTAGCCGTGATGAAGACTCCGTTACGAAAGAAACGAAAACTATGAAAGTAGCGGAGAATCAGAACGATCTAAAGACATTACTCATTTATTAAAAATCGACTTTAATTCTCACTTCTAGAAGCGCCAACAATTTAATAGTGCGTGGTCGTCCTTCTCGTTGCTCATAGAATAGTCAAGCTTCCTTAATAGAGATACCTAAATCAGACAGAGACTGGGGGATGGACGGTAAATCCTCTTCCTCTCTTCGATATTTCGATAGTCGTATTATTGACTCTTTTTCTCTAGTCTTTCTTTTAGTAGGGTTATCACATCACTATCGTAAGTCTCATTAAGTTAAGCGCGAATATTCCGTCTACCTCTCTTGTCGCAAAGCATTACGATAGTGAAGTAGTTGATATGGTTCTATCGTATCTCAACGGTTTCTTAGTGAAATCGATAGTTAAGATCAGGTTTCTGAGTAGGTTTGTAAAGTGCCATGTTGGGAAGAAGAGAACTCCATTAATTCATTTTGCTGTCTTGTAAATTTAACTAACATGTTTTTTCGATCTCCTCCTGTCATCTTACTAAAGGTAATGTTATGGTCACAAAGTAGAACTTTCACTTTAATCTCGTCTTCGTCTCCTTTTGAAAATCCTAACACACCCGAGGAAATGTTTTCTTCTCCCATTTCCTTAACTCATTCGAGCTTCTCCAGTAGATCGGTATTCCCTCTTTTAGTACTCTAGCTATGAGTATGGAATCTGCTTTATTGAGGGCTACGACTTCTACGTTGTGTAAGTTAAGCTCTTTCTCTAAATCTAATGCTAACTTAATCTCATCGAGAACGGATATTCTGTCTTTATCGACATGAGTTGTGTGCTTTAGAGTCTTTCCCTTATGTTCTTTAGTGCTATTCTCACAGCCTCTCTATGTAGTGGTGTTTGCCATGCAACGTATCTTCCTATACCAATCTCAAGTTCTTTCTTAGGTGGTGGTTCATCTATCCAGAACCAAGGGTCTCTATCGTACATGTTGTATATTATAAGATTCTTATAGATAAGCTCATTAACTAATTCCTTAGGTGTGTTAGAAGCCCAAAGCGTGTCAGGATTTTCAACAGCTCTCTCTAACCACTCTCTCCACTTAGCTATGAAACTAGGAGTAATCTCTCTACCGACTATGTACTCATTAATAATCCTCTTAACACTCCAATTAGCTTGATATAGTAGTGAGAGGGTTCGTGGATTACCACCAGTAATCCTCCAAACATCCTCAAATGGTGGTTTTGGTTCGGGAATTCTCTTGTAGAGTTCTTCAAAGCCCTTTCTAGACATGTTCCACATAGATCTTAGTAAAGCCCAACCATGCCTACCTATCTCCCTTCTACTTAAGCCTTCACTAGTAGCTGCTATAGTTACTATAGAGTCGTAGCTAGCAGGTGGATACTCTATTAACTCTAGTAAGCTCTTAACTATGGAAGAAGCCTCCTTAACCCCGACGTAGTGGAATGTGTCATCTATAATTATAGCAAGCCTCTTTCTACCAAGTCTGATAGCCTCCCTAGATAACTCAATAACTATCCATACAAGCTTAGCTAAGGCGTGATTAGATAAAGCCTGCTTCACTACTTCTAGAGCTCTCCTCTTAAAATCTTCAACTCCAACTTCAGCTTCAAACTGCTTCCTCATGGGGTTGAAGTATATAGTACTGTAGTCAAGATCTTTAAGAACCTCAATAGCTTGTAGAAGCCAAGAAGTCTTACCACAGCCTTCAGGACCAAAGACAACTATTGGGAACCTAATACCCTTCTCACCAAGCTCGTAAATCTGTTTAATAGCTCTATCTCTATCGATAAACTCAAGCTCTAAATTAGGAGCAAACGATAACTTAATCCTCTTCACAAACAACACCACTTTACTCAATGATAATTCATCTTTACTTTAGGTGTTGTTGGTTTTAAGTGTTATAGTGTTCTTGATTTCCTGCATTTCGTCTAGGATGTGCCTCATCGTCTCACTACTGTGTGTTAATATGATTACTGCTACTCTCGACTTGAAGGATGATAGTCTCTCAATTTGCACTATCATGGATTATGCACCTTAAAGTCTTTCCTCAACGTTCTTTAGTGCTATTCTCACAGCCTCTCTATGTAATGGTGTTTGCCATGCTACGTACTCTCCAATTCCGAGTTCAGGGTCTTTTTCTGGTGGTGGTGTGTCTATCCAGAATTCTTGTTCTCTAGTATACAGGTCGTCAACGATGAGGTTTAGTTCTACTAGTCTATTCATTAACTGAATCTTCAGTTTCCTCAAGGTGTCATTGACTTCTCTCTTCAGTAGGTAGTCTGGATCTTCTAAAGTTCTCTGTAGTAACTTGATCTCTTCATTACTGAGTGAAGATATGAAGGGTATGAGTCTTTTTCCCTTGACGATGTGTTGAGTGACTCGATTAACGTTCCAGTTAGCTCTATATAATCTCCCTAATACTTCTGGGTTACCTCCAGTACATCTCCAAGCCTCATCAAATGGGGGTTTGTCTCCAGGAATCATGTCGTAGAGTTCTTTAAAACCATTTTTTGACATGTTCCACATTGGGATTAACTCAGCCCATCTATGTCTTCCAATTTCACGTCTTGTAATACCCTCACTTGTTGTAACAACGATGACGATCTTCTCGTAGTCTACTGATGGGTACTCAATAATGTTCAAAAGAGATTTTACAAATAAGGAAGCCTTATCTACACCAATAGCTTGGAAGACGTCATCTAAAAGAAGAGCAATTCTCTTACTTAAACCTCTTTTAACTACCTTATACAGCAGATTCACTACTACATTTACTAACTTTATTACTGATTCTCCTAGAAGTAATGAGAGACTGGTTTCAACTAACCCTTTGAGATCTTCTGTCATAGATAATCTCTCCTTCTCTTCCCCTGCTAATGGTGATATTAGAGCTACTGAGTATCCGTGATCTTTGAGTAGCTCCATAGCCTGTCTAAGTAGAGCAGATTTACCACAGCCCTCTGGACCAAAAACAACCTGTACTGGATACGTACCTCTCTCAGCCCAATCTATGAACTTCTCAAGAGCTTTCTCCCTATCAACAAAATAGATCTTCAAACCAGCGAAAGAGAGACTAACTCTCTTCACGCTACCCACCTTCGTATATCTTGAGAATAATATCAAGTATCCCTAGTAGCTAAAGAAACTGAAATACCATCACTCATTAAACTAGTCTCTCCATGCATAGGTGTTTGCTTTAATAAGTTGATGGTGTGAATTATGGGAGTAACCCTTAGGTGTGTAATGTCGCTTATGGTAGTAATATTCTGTTCTATCTTCATGAGTTTAACACCATGTCTATTGACTAGATTTATCAATTGTTTTTAAGTTTAGTTCTTTTAGGGCTTCGTCTATATTGATTATCTCTAGTGCTGTTATTTCCTTCGTTTTTTCGTCTCTAAAGAGGAATATTGGTGTTTTGAGTGGTAGTGGCTCTACGTCTGTTTCGATGGTTTTGGGATGTGTGAATCTGATATGTAGAGTGTTTTCCGATAGTGAGATACTCACGACTTTCTTTGGGAGTTTTTCTCCAATTTTTTCCTCTAATGTTTCAATTAATTTTTTTAGATTTATATCAAGTAGAGATGTTAACGCCATCTTTTCTCCTTAAATCTTCTATAACTTTTAGAGCTTATTAAGTATGCTGTTTTAACAGTATTATAGACTAATACTGTATTAATCCATAGAGTGTTGATTTTCTTAAGATAATACTTTACATAGTTCTTATACTTATCCTCGTGTATTTCGTCAGGATTTTGTAATACGTTGAGAATTAACTCTTTAAGCTCTCTCATGTCCTTAATGTTTAGCATTTCAACAAGGTCTTTATGTTTTTCATAAATGTGCCTGAGAAAGTCTTCTGAAATGATTGCCATTTAGAAATTTTCAATACCATCGCTTTGTGGTCTACGTCTTGTAGTATTTTTACTCAATGATGTGTGGTGTTTATGTTGGATTTTTCTCATTTTCTTTTTAGTCTTTCCTTCATTAACGTTATTACATCACTCTTTATCAAAGATACTTCTTTTACTAGCATTCTCACAGTAGCATTTACGCCTAACAGATTCCTCTAAGACTGTGCTGATGACTGAAGGTACTACTACACTACTCACAAATTATCCCACTCAAATTACTAAACAGTTACTTATATTCGTGCCTGTACTTATGTTAGAGTCAAGTGTGTATGTTAATAGTATATTTGTGAGTTTTGATTGAAATTAGAGTTTCAATTAGCTAGTGTATTGCTTTTTTATTCTTTTCTGTATTAGTCTTTTGACTTCTTCTATGTATTTTTCTACTTTCTTTATTTCTCTTTTTAGCATTTCAGGGTCTATTATTCCTTCGTAGAAGGTCATTTGGTGGAGGTATCTATCTCTAGCTCCATATCTATCTCTGAATCCAAGTTTTTCTACTTCTGGTTCTATATCTTCGAGTTTTTCAAGTAATTTTCTTCTCTCCCAATGGCTGGCAGGAACTATATCTAGGTAGTATAGGATGAGTGCATTTGTGGCGTTTATTGTTGCGTTCCATAATTTTTCAGCTCCGTCTCGTATCTTATAGTGGTCTTTCGCTTCTATTCCTTCTTTAAGCTCTTTAGTACCTCTTTTAAAGAAGTTTTCAGCATCTTCGAGGTATACTCGAATTTTCTCGATTTTTGCCATGGTGATCTAACCAAACCCTCTGTCTTCAGGTATATTAATGTGTTGCTCTTGTTTCTCTGTTGTGTGATTTTGTTTTACTGTTCTTACCAATTGTCATAGTTATGAAGGCGACACTCTTAGCCTTAACTATACTTTTCAAACAACAATTATCAACGAGTAAACGTGCATCATGTAAATTAAAGACAAGAGCGTAATGTATTTGGCTATTCTTCACTTTTCCTCTAACTTCTCTTTCATTAATGCTATCACATCATGGTGATGTCTTTCAGAAGGTTCTTTTAGTCCTTGACCTGTTTAATGAATTTAGAAGAGGAATGCTTCGATTTTTCTTAGTTTACCTGTGTTTGTGTCTGGGATGAAGCTTGCTAGCTCTATTGTTGTAATTCCTAGGATTATGGATTCACTAACGTTAAGTTTTCTCAATATCTTCTTTACTTCTCCGTTAAACTTTACGACGAGAATCTTTTCATAGTCTAGGGTTTCATCCTCTACGGTTAATTCCCTGACTATTGCTATTTCTCCCTCGAGTTTATGTCCAGTAGCACTCATGAGTGATCGTTTTCTTCCTGTATATGTAACGCCTATCGATTTGGCGAGGCTTTCATCTACAACTGTCATTATGGCTCCGGTGTCAACTAAAGCTACGCATTCTTCTGATCTCTTAGAGCCTTTTAATACAACCTTAGCTTTAACGATCATTCACTCATACCATTTTATCCTGTTCTCTAAGGGTTTGTAAATGAAGGTGGGATTAAAACTTTACCTTTCACTTATATCTTTTTTAACGTCTCTTAATGTATATATGTTTCCCGTTGTTTCTTGGCGCTTTTTCACTTTTCCTCTAACTTCTCTTTCATTAGTGCTATTACGTCGCTCTTTATCGATGATACTTCTTTAGTTAATCCATCAATTCTTCCACTCAATGTTCTGATGTTAGCACTTAAATCATCAATTCTAGCGTTTAGAGTTTGATTTAAGTCGTCAATTCTCCTACTCATTTCATTAAGCCTACCATCGACATAATCTTTAAGACTAGCAATACTACTCTCTAAAGACTTAAATCTACTCTCGAACCTGGACTCTAGTTCCTTAAATCTAGACTCAAACCTAGACTCTAGCTCATTAAACCTACTCTCGAATCTTGATTCCATAGCTTCAAACTTTGCTTCTATCGCTTCAAACCTAGATTCTACTGTCTCAAATCTTGATTCTATCCTCTTATCCATTTGGTCTAGTACTAACAACATTACTTCACTGTCTGTTAATTTCTTTCCTTCAGCAACCTTCTTAGCAATGCGCTTAATGGCTTCCTCTAAGACTGCACTAATAATCGAAGGAACAACTACACCACTCACTAATTACACCAGTTGAATTACTAAAAACTTGTTTATATTCATAATGTCAAGGAGTTCGTTACGATAGGCTTCAAATTTTCGAGGAGGATTTCATGTTGTAATGCTTTGTCTGGGGATTTACTCTATGGTCGAAGACTTATTAGTTTCTCTATGTTTATTATCTCTAGTGCTGTTATCTCCTCTGTCTCTTCATTCCTGAAGATGTGTATTAGTGGGTGTAAGGGTTCTCCTAGTTCTGCCTTCTTTGGTTTTTTAAACCTTATGTGAAGTATTCCGCTACTCGGTACTAGTGAAAGTTCGATTACTTTACTTGGGAGTTTTATCTTACATAAATCACTAACCACTCTTAATACCCTACAGAGGTCTATTTCTAGTAGGCTTATTATTGCCATCTTCTCCTCAATCTATTGTATGTCTTCATGCCAATTATGTATGTGGTCGATAACATCATCAGGTATTCTGATAGACATGCACTCTAGTCTTTGGAGTTCTATCTGTTGGATAGTAGTCAACATTAATAGCTTCAGGGATCTAACGTTCTCTCTCCAGTCTCTCTTTCAATAGGGTTATCACATCACTCTTTATCGATGATACTTCACTCACTAGCATTCTAACAGTGGCGTTTAAGTCGTCAATTCTTTTATTAACATTATCAAATCTCTTATCTACGTACTCCTTTAAGTCATTGAATCTTCTATCAACATATTCCTTCATATCTTCAAATCTCTTGTCAATATCATTAAATCTCTTATCAATATCTCCAAATCTCTTATCTACATTGTTGAATCCAACTTCTATTCTCCTATTCACTTGGTCTAATATTAGTATCATTACCTCACTATCTGTTAACTTCTTGCCCTCAGTAACTTTTCTAGCTATTCTCTTAATAGATTCTTCTAAAACTGCACTAATAATTGAAGGAACAACTACACTACTCAAAAACTACACCACTTAAAGTATTGGATAGTGCCTTATATTCATACTGTATTCGGTGATGTGTTTACGTACGATATTCTTATGTACTAGATATGCTCTCAGATATTATTTCTCTTAGTAGTTCTCGATAGAGTGGTACTTGCCATGCGAAGTATTTGCCCACGCTTATCTCAGGGTCTGGGGATAGCTCTATCTTGTGTACGGTTGTCATGGTTTTGTATATTATCAAGTTCCTTTCGATAAGTATTTCTTGTAGTCTACCTTTACTAGCTGATGGCTTGCTAAAGAATGTATCTATATCGTTAAGTACGTTCACTAGATCCTTAACTAAATCTTCTTTCCAAAGTTTCAAGATAACTGGGTGGAATAATTTCCTATAGTGCTCTTTCATCTCTTCTAAGTTCCATTCGAACTGCTTAGCTAGTTCTACTAGTTTTCCTGGATTTCCTCCAAATAATCTCCATGTATTCTCAAGATTAACTCCTTTTTTGGGCTTCAATTCGCAGAATAGTTCTCTGAATGATTGTTTGTCTAGGTTCCAGATTAGTCTAATGTGTGCGTGTCTGTGTCTTGAAACTAGATCTAGGCTTTGTCCTTCTGATGTTGTTACGATAAAGTTTATTGCTCTAGGCTTGTACTCTTCCTGTAGTTTCCATAAGAGTTCGTAGAGCCATTTTACATACGATTCAATTTGGTCTAAACCTATTGCTCTTGTTACGTCATCTATGGCTACAAGTACGTAATTGTCTTCAAGTTTTCTTTTAATGAGGGCTTTTTCTAGGATTACTGATATAGCATCTGCTAGTATTCTTCCAATACCAAAGTTTTTGTTTGTAAATTTATTGATAAACTTCTCTATGACTTCCTTAGCTATTTCTACTGTTTTTGATGTTAATAATGCTCTTTCAAGGGAAACTCTTTCTAGTGCATCGATGTATATTGCTATAGCCTTTTCTCCAAAGTACTCATTAAACTTTCTTACAAATTCCTTTAGTAGTCTTGTTTTCCCACAGCCTTCTGGTCCATAGATATAGAGTGGTACGTCTCTTTGCTTCGAGCACCAATCTCTTAAAGCTTTTAACTCCTGTAATCTATTGACGAATCTTATTTCTTCACTCATTTCCTCTCCTTATTTTGTTATTAGTGCTCTCTTTAATTTTTCCGCTATTTCTATATCTATGATTTTGTTGCTCGGTGTATTACGAGGTACTATACTACTCACAAATTACACCGGGTAGAATGTTAGAAGGTTACTCTTAAAATATTTCTCTGCGTTTTTATGGATTTGGAGTGTTGTGATGGTCTTTTGGCAGGTTTCATCATCTCCTCGCTATGTGTTGATGTGATCACTGTTACTCTCAGCTTGTAGTTAGGGAGTACCTCAGTCTGTATCGACATAAGTTGTGTGCTTTAAAGTCCTTCCCTTAGTTCTTTTCTGTTGCATGGTCCTTTTAACCTCCATTGTTAATTTCACGTCTTCCACACAAGTCACATAACAGAGAAATAAGAGCGTAGGCTTATATTGTGCCTTCACTAAACTATGTACGTTGACAGTCTATGTCAGTTAGCATCATTATCCCAAAGAGAATAGCTGAAAAGGGCTAGAGAATTCGGCCTAGACATAGAAGCCTTAGTCCTGGAGTCGTTAATAGAGAGACTCTCCCTAAACCCTCTTTATTGAAGAAATATGTACCCTCCTAAAGAGACACCTACCCAACTCCACAATAGTTAAAGTATAAAGAGGTTAGAAATGTAGAACTAGTCCTCCTTTTAACCTTAGCTTTAACGATCATTCACTCATACCATTTTATCCTGTTCTCTAAGGGTTTGTAAATGAAGGTGGGATTAAAACTTTACCTTTCACTTATATCTTTTTAATGTCTTTCAATGTATGTATTTACTCCTATTGCTACCTTTAGGGCTTTAATACTAATAAACTAACGTGATAAATTAATATGGTGTTTAAGTTTGATTAGTGTTGCTTCACAGGAATTGCCTAAAGGTGCTATTGAGGAACTTCTTAATAGGCTAAGTAATGATAGGTGGGTTTTGGGAGAAGCTGTGAGGGAATTTGAGGAGGAGTTTGCTAAATACGTTGGCGTAGATTACGCTGTTGCCTTATGTAACGGAACCATGGCCTTACTAGTAGCCTATGAAGCACTAGGCATTAGAAAGAGAACGTTGATAACTACTCCTTACACTTTTATAGCGACTGCTGCTACTGCAACCTTCTTGGGTTCGGAAGTAAACTTCGTGGATGTCCTTCCTGAGAATGCCTGCATTAACCCATTAGAGGTTATTGAAAAAGCTAGAAAGGACGCTATCATTAGCGTGGTTCATATATTTGGTTATCCTGCATCAGTTGACGTGGTACGTGATAGCACTGATATTCCTGTAGTTGAGGATTGTGCTCAAGCTCATGGAGCTATTTTGAAAGGTAAGAGAGTTGGTAGCTATGGTGATGTTGGTATTTTTAGCTTTTATCCAAGTAAGAACATGACAGTTGCTGGGGATGGAGGGATGTTGGTTACTAATGATGAGAAGATATACAGGCACGCACTCATGCTGAGAGATAATGGAAGAATTTCGAGATATGTTCACGCAATAGCTGGTCTTAATTTAAGGTTAAACACTATAAACGCTGCAATAGGCCTAGTTGAGTTGAAGTACCTAGATGAGTGGAATGATGTTAGAAGGAAGCACGTTAAGCTTTACTATGATCTCCTGAAAGACTTATCAGAACATATAGAACTAGGTCCTCTTCCAACTAATCAGAGTGTGCCAGTTTATAACACTTACCCTATCAAAGTTAAGAATAGTAAACATAGAGGAATCTTAGGCGCCTGGCTTAACGCCCATGGAGTGGGTGTAGCAGTCTACTATCCTTTACCTCTACATAAACAACCCCTTTATAAAAGAGAATTTGAAAGTATGGAATTCCCAATAGCTGAAGACTGGAGTGAGAGGGTGATAAATTTACCATGCCATCAATTCCTTAAAGATCATGAAATTAAATACGTTGCATCTTTAATCAGAGAGTTCTTCGAACAGGAGATACATGATCAAGAGAAATGGAAAAAAGAGGGTATGTTATGGGAGAGGTCTATTAAGTAGCATGCTAATAACTATGATTCGAGAATTGTTAAGCTTTCTGTGAAAAACTGAGAGTTAAAAAATGTACTTATTTAGATTATGGAACTGCATCATGGTGAACTTACTACAACCTGAGACTCATAATAGTTGTTCTCTTCATTTAGCTCTTCGATAATACCTTCAGGATCTGCTATAGCTATGATAACGTACCTTCCTTCCTCTTCAAATTTAATAAAGAAGTTCACTGTCATAGTGGCTCCAGGCTCTAGAGGAAATATACCACTCATTCTTGATGTTTCGCCTATCATTAGTGCTACAACTACTGAATCTGCTTTTTCAGTTCCATTATTAAGAACTGTGATGTTAATGCTGATGAGTTCTCCAACTTTAACTGTTTTAGGAACCTCTATACCTACTATTACGAGGTCAGGTGCACCGAGTACTTCTAATTGTATTAGTGCTCTGTTATTCTCCTCATTTACTTCATCTACTTTAAATGATGAGTCTACGAAGAATTCTACAGTATGGACTCCTAGAGATGAGAACTTGTAAGTGAAGTTCACGATAGTTATTCCAGGTTGGAGAGTGAGTGTTGTGCTATTAACTTTGATTTCATCTACAAACATTGAAACCTTGAAATCAGTTATTGTCTCTACTCCTGTATACTCTATGGTAATGTTGAATACAGCCACAGTATTCAGCTTTATAGTTTTAGGTATCCACTCGATCTCCTTTATCTTAATATCTATCTCAAGTTTCTTGCGAACTACTATTTCTAGTGTTTTATTATTGTTACTTTCACTATTTTCAATGACTACATCTTCTGGGTCTACTGTTATGTTAGCATAATACTTACCAGTTTTCTTAAATGTAAACTTAAACTCTAACTCCTTTTCCTCGTTAGGATTTAGGAACAGAGGAGAACTCTCTTTAAGTTGTCCATTGACTGTAACTCTAACTTTGAAGTTTTCTGCTTTTAACTCTCCTATATTCTTAACTACCACCTTAATAGTAGCAGTAGTTCCTTCGTAGATTGTTTTAGGTAGTACTGTGACCTTACTAATGTTTAAATCAGCTCCTCTTCCAACTTCTACTTCTAAAGTCTTCTCATTATTGTCTTCAAATAGCTCTTTGATCTTGTTTTTAGGGTCAGCTATTACCTTTATGGTGAATTTTCCAGGTCTTCTAAATCTCCAACGTATTTCTATCTCAACTTCATCGTTTGGATCAAGCCATCCATCTCTAAGTGATATTCCGCTAACTTTATAAGACTCTACACTATCCAGAATTAATCGTAGTCTTAGGTCGCTATCTTTAACTTTTATCTTGCCTACGTTAGTCAAGATTATAGTGAATTTAACATGTTCTCCTATTCGTGGTCTTGAGGGAGTGATCTTTAAGCTAGTAATAGTGAGGTCTGGAAAAGATAGTTTTTCTCTAAATACTGGAATAGTACCATAATTGTGTGGGTCATAGTTATCTTTCTCACAACTATCATGTGCCCTCTTCCATGCATCCTTATCTAACTTCCCTTCATCCTCTAAGGCATCTATAAAGTCCGTTAGATAACTTTCATCCCATATGATTCCTGGATTTATCCAGGCAGGCATATCTTCCTGAGAAGCTGCAGCAGTAACCTCTGCTATCTTCTTCAGGTTTATACAAACTCCATCACCAAAGCAAGAGCCAATGACCACTCTTATTCGAACACCCCTATTATGGAATTCCTTTAATATCTTAGCTAGTTCATCATCCCAAAGGATTTCAGGTCTATGAAGACATATGCCTTCGTGGAATGTTAACTTGGCTAGAGGAGCTCCGTCATTATTCCAATCAACCTCACTTCCAAAATTTATGATAAGGTCCTTATTAGTATCCTCTCCTATTTTAACCCATCTTCCTCCTATTAACCGTTCAACTATGTATCTATTGACTTCCCATCTAACTCTTAAATCAACAGTTCCATCTTTGTTCGTGTCAAGTTCTAGACTACGATGTACATTTATTGGACATGAGAATACGTCATTCTTATCATGATCTCCATTCAGATCTATACCAACCTCAGATTCACTTACCCTATCTCCTACACCTACCCATACTTTATTCAAGGTGTTATGTTCCTGCCTGTATAAGATAATCTTATTTCTTTCTGGATACCTTACAATAATCCAGGGTTTACTGGGATGAAGTAGTATCCTATACCCCATAACATACTGGTCATCATGCATATCAATCTTCAGTAAATTTTCACTATAGCTTAGCCCTGGATCTGTATTCTCTCCTATCTTATAGAGAGTCCAGTAGCTAGCTTTCCAACGATTAGGATCCTTTTTATCAAAACCTATTCCATGATTTGTTACAAAGATTATTAGGCTAGACCCAGCTTTTACTTTTCTTAAGAGGTCCTCAAATGCTCTTTTAACCTTTACTTTTTCTGCTGAATTATCTACTATTGCTATATCTTTGAATATCCAACCTATCTCAAGCTTATCTCCTCTTTTCTTATCACCGTAGAGAAGTATTATGTGATCATCATCAAAACCTAACTCTTTACATAGTGTATAAAAGCTAATAACTTCCTCTTTAAAAATGCTTTTATTTGGTATTCCACAAATTATGACAATATAATCGTTCTTTTTACGTTGAGTTACACTAAGTATTCCTAGATGATGAGCTATACTTGTGAGCTTACGTGTATTGCTTAAGCTATATACTGCCTTTTTAGTGGTGAACTTATAGCTATCAACGGTTAAAAGGGGAACGTTATCTGCGAATTCGTCATTGATTATGTTTATTTTTCCATGAACTACTACTAATAAACCCGATGCATTCTTTGGAGGAATTTTACCAGTTAGCCTAATCCAAGAGCCTTTTGGTGGAGGCTTATTCATCAAGAGGTAGGTGTAATCAGTTATCAAGAAGGAATAGTTGTAGTAACCAAAGCGTGAGTGATGACCGAAGTACCCTTTTACATATACTTCATAGCCTACGAATCTCGATGAATTGGTAGTAATCTCCCATATCTCAAGGGGTATCACTTTTCTAGTTGTCTCCTTGAAGTAGAATTCTATCAAGACGTAGCATAACGTTGTTCCAATAGCTAGAGAAATTAGGATTATTGTTAGCATGTGCTTTATACTCATCTTAAATCCTCAACCCACGAGTTGATAAGGTCTTACTATTACGCATTTCTCTCCTAACGGTACTTCTAGTTAACTTTGGATACTTTAATCCTGTGGGGAGAGTTAACCCTTAGTGTGGGTTCATTGGCTTCACTCACACTTCATAGGGCTTAGTCGAGCCTAATGCCATTAGGCTTTCATCTGATACGTTTAAACTACTTCTTCACCGCAATACGGATCATTACCTTCGTAGTCTAGAAGTATCTAAAGGTATTTAAATCTATCGTAAAACTGTAATAGCCTATGTTAATATTCCTATAGGTATGACGATAGATTAAGTGAGAACTTCAAGTATGATTTCGAGTCCCTATTCGGTAACTGTAAAAGCTTAAGTTACTACAATTCTAGCTAAACTCTGTCTTATAACTTCAACCTTTAGTGCGAGTCAAGTTATATGTAGGTGGTAATTGTATTAATGGGGTAGCTCCAGCTCCTCCAACAATTATTATAGCACCTTTAAGCCTACTCAATTGTTCATATGCCAAGTATGTTCTCAGTAACTCAACATCACCAGAAATTTCGTAGAGCATTTTAAGAGACTGTTGAAGAGCACTTACTCTTATTAACAAAGCATCTGCTTCACCCTTAGCGATTAAAATAGATTTCATTGCCGTAGCGTTGGCTAATATGAGTTCTCTTTCCCTTATGTACTCAGCAGCTAATCTCTGTTGATATGCCGCTATCTTCTCCTCTATCGCTGCTTTAATCCTTTCTGGTAACTTTATGGCGCGTAAATTGACCTCATGTAACTTTATAGCCTTTAATGTAATGTCGTTCTCTATCTCACTCCTATAAGCTTTGGCTATCTCCTTTGCAATTTGTTCTCTGTTCATAATTATCTCCTCTACTGTGTACTTAGCTATTACGTCTCTCACTATTTGCCTCATCGAGGGAACCATGTTCTGCTCTTCATAGTCAATCCTCGGATAGTGCTTGACTAAGTCTATGAAGCCATTAGGGTCTATGGAGTACGTAAAGGACATTTCAACCGTTATCTCAACACCATCCTTAGTTAAGGCACTTACTGGTCTATAATCAGCCAAGGGATCAGAAGTCATGTCAATAATATCTATCGTGTAAAAATCCCTTATTATCCCTTGCCAAGGAAGTCTAAATACGATCGTAGGTCCTACATAAGGTCCAGAGAGACTTTTGGTTATAGGGTCATATAGCACTATTATCTCCCCTGGTCTTAGTTGTACCAAACATGAGGCTACAAACGTTAATATGACTACAACGACGATCACCACAGCTACGACAAACCTTAAGAGTCTCTCCCTATTCATTGACCGTCACCCTCTAAACTATCTCACAGGATTATTTAAGCATCGCTCTATTTTTCGAGACCGTCCCAGATAGAGTGAGTAGTAGTTGAGCTAAGGAGTTCTAGCTTATACCACTAAACACACCATACAAGCAACTAAGCCGTTTAACATGATCTATGGAACTATCTTACGCACACTCCATAACGGAATTAAACTTCTGCGTATCTCAACCTCTTTGTATGAAACACACTTTACATGCTGTTCCTTGATTTCCCTCGAAAGAATTTCTCCTATGTAATAATTTATCATTAGCATGAAAAGCTCTAGGAGTAACGAGAATACAATGAGTATGGAGTTTTTGAAGAGGAAGAACGTGAAGAGATCACTAAGGGAGAGGAACACAAAAGCGTAAGCAGTTCTCACTTCGACGAACTCTAATGATATGAGAGAGTGGTTCGCACTCACTTTCTTTGAAAACTTCTCTTCCTTCAGAACTCTTCTGGTTAGATTTTCATCAAATGATGTGCTGACTAGGAACAGGAACTCTGTTACCTTTAGCTACAACAAATGAAATTCGACTGCGTAAGTTATCATACTGAAATGCGTATAGAGTGATGTAGTAAAAGCATTTCTGCTCTTGCAAACCTTTTCAAGGAATTGTTAAGCCAAGACTTCAATCTTGAGATATTAACTAGGAGAAAAGTATTTAGATAAAATACCTAATGCATACTAGGACAATGTTAGTGGAAATAATAGTAGACCTGTTATCAAAAGTAATATCATCACTTTCATGGATCGGAGTGTTCATTCTAATGACTCTAGAAAGCGCTGCAATCCCAATACCTAGCGAAATAGTCGTTCCCATGGCTGGTTTCGCCCTCTGTAATAGGGTAGAGGAGATCGCTATAGGAACCATTATAGTATCCATTTCTAACACAGCAGGTTCACTCCTAGCCTACTGGATAGGAAAGAAATATGGAAAGGATTTCGTAAAGAGGTATGGAAAGTACATCTTACTCTCCTCCTCTAAATACGAAGGAGTAGAGAAACTCTTCTTAAAATACGGCAGTATAATAATATTAACTGGAAGAATGATGCCTGCCATTAGGACTTTCATATCTCTTCCTGCAGGACTATTTAGAATGAACATTCATAAGTTTACATTACTAACATTCCTAGGCTCTTTACCATGGAATTTTATTTTCCTATACATAGGATACATACTTAAAGAAAATTGGAAGATAATATTACTCTATTCTAAATACTTTGATATGATAGTCCTAATAGGAGTACTAGTATCCATATACCTCATTTACCGTTCTTAACAAGCCATTAAAGTTAGCATTCTTCAAGTGGGAAGATAGGTAAAGAAAGAATACTAAAACAATCGCTCTTGTCTCTAATTCACACGATGCACGTTTACTCGTTGATAATTGTTGTTCGAGAAGTGTAATTAAGGCTAAGAGCGTCACCCTCCCCCTCTTCCTCACAACTATGACGATTAATGAGAACAGCAAAAGCAGAACCACACGACAGAGAAAAAGAGCAAAAACAAATGTCCTTAATTCTATCCAAGCTTACTCCTCTTAATGCAATATTGAAATTAAATTAGTGGAAGAAATGGTGGAGGAATCGCTCTTCCCGTAATTTTCCAGGGTATAAAAGAAAGCAGTGATCTTGTCCCTAAACTTAAAAATATTTCATGAAACTAAATCATATGCTTATACTAGATGTACTTTAGCTCATTTCCATCATTCCTCAAGATTCTCTTTAACTTACTTCATCATTATAACCCTCCTTAACTCGTCCAATCTGTGTTAGCCTTTCCTGACAGTTTTCCCTGCATTACATCACATAGGTAAAGTAATGTAAGAGTACTACGTAAGGAAAAGACAATCAATGTTATCTAACTTTCATTTTTCTGATTTAACTACGTCTCGCACTATAGGGTCAAGGTCCATATATACCAATCTATCTACAATAGCTACTGCTGCATGTATTGAGTCAAAGAATGTAAGATCCTGATATCTCACCCTTAGCTCCGCTGCATATGAAAGATGTTGTAGTGTCAACTTGCAGTAATGTGGCTTAATATAGAGACTTATTGCATCATCCATGGTCCTGAGAATTTCTGCTATAATTTTATCACTCATTCCTCGACTTCTCAGTATAAGTGATATTTCTATGAGAGCAGCTGATGAAATGCATACTTCTAACTCATTCCTCTTAGCCTTAGTGAGAATGTTGAGAGCCCACTGATGATTTTTATCACTAGGATTAAGTGCTAGTAGAAAGCCTGTTTTCAAGGAGACATTTCTTTGACACGTCTATCCATCCTCCTTGAGATATCCTTTAATGCCTCTTCTTCAGCCTCAATACGCAGTTGTCTATCAAATGAAATATCACCAAGTAGCTTACCTAGTCTTTCAAACGGATTCATACTTTTTTCAACAACTATCTTATCTCCTCTAACATACAATGTTAATTCATCTCCAGGCATTATATTGAGAACCTTACGTATTTCCTTAGGTAATGTTATCCTACCTCTTTCATCAACCTTCACGCGAACAGTCATGCGAATAATCATAAACCCACATAAATTAT
>Ga0180302_10000431_pt1 | contig 18108 bp, 16 predicted proteins | sample GuaBasSediGuay17_FD_121794 | JGI IMG/M metagenome (GOLD analysis project Ga0180302, IMG submission 121794) | Subseafloor sediment microbial communities from Guaymas Basin, Gulf of California, Mexico - Guay17, Core 4571-4, 12-15 cm | ecosystem: Environmental > Aquatic > Marine > Hydrothermal... | reverse complement strand
TATGCCAGCCACTAGGCGAACCTTCTACGCTAGCTTCCTCTCAGCTGAGCCAGCGCTACTCGAACCTATCCTAAAGGTTACGGTGAAGGTTCCAGCAGACCAGGTTGGAAATGTCACCAAGATTATTGTTGGGAGGAGGGGGAAAGTGGTTTCCATGGAGCAGAAGGAATACCTCATGTACATTACTGGTGAGCTGCCTACCGCTGAAACCTTCGACCTCTCCGAGGCTATGCGTAGCGCCACCGCTGGGAAGGCCTTCTGGGGAACGGAATTCCTCAAATGGGAGTTTGTCCCCTCCTCCATGGTAGGCCAACTCATCCGTGAAATAAGGAAGCGGAAGGGGTTATCCCCCGAACCTCCAACCATAAAGGACTTCGTAGAAGCCTAACCCTTCCAAATCAGAGGCTTAAACAAAGCTTAAAAACCTTAAACATAAGGTCCCCTCATGGAAAAACCGCTATTTCCCGGAGAAAACCTGCTTAGAGCTGAAAGTTTAAGCCTTCCAGCCTCCATCGCCAAGCGTAGGAGGGTTTCCCCATTCATTAGGCTTTTCAGGGAGCATAGCGGCAAGCTTCTATGTCCAAGCTTCTGGATGCTGGCTTGGGCTAACGGCTGCCCCTACCACTGCTCCTACTGCTACCTTCAGGGAACCTTCAAAGGGGAAACAGACCCCATCGTTTTCTCCAATCTAAAAGACATGTTGAGGGAGGTCTCCCGATGGCTGGCCTACCCAGGCGAAACTAGACTGCTCAACACGGGTGAACTCTGCGACTCCCTTGCCATAACCGATGTGGTGATGAAGCTTTTAATCCCCCTCTTTGGGAGGCAGAGCCGCCACAAACTCCTCCTCCTCACCAAGTCGGATAGAGTTGACGGGCTGCTGAAGCTACCCCACAATGGGCAGACCATTATAAGCTTCTCCCTAAACCCTCCAGAGGTTTCCAGGCTCTACGAGCCTGATGCACCCCCACCAGGCAAGAGGCTTGAAGCAGCTAGAAAATGCGTTAGGGCAGGCTACAGGCTGCGCATAAGGGTTGACCCCATGATCCCGGTGGAGGGTTGGAGGAAAGCCTACAGCCGCCTAGCCGAAGAAATAGCTGAGCTTAAACCTGAAAGGGTTACGCTTGGATGCCTACGCCTATACCCAAGCGTTAAAGCCTTCAGCCAGCGGAGTAAAGCCGTTTTCCAGTATGTTTCCGAAAGAACCCCGGATGGACGCTTCAGACCTCCGGAGAAAACGAGAATAGAAATGTACCAGCTAATGCTTTCAAAACTCCAAGGTTTGGAAGTTGGAATCTGCAAGGAGCTCCCCAGCATTCATGAAGCCCTAAAACCCTCCCCCCTCTGCAACTGCATCCCCTAAACCGCTCTACACTTATAATGGATAAGGTTTTTACGGCTGAAGCCCTAACCCCAACCCCGTGGGGGAAGGGTGGAATCTTCAAGCTGCCTACTCCTCCTCACCACCATTCCAGGCTTGGAAGACCTAGCCCTAAAAGAGGCTGAAGAAAAGCTTAGGATTCTTAGGGCTGAGGTTAAGCCCTCACACGTGGGTGGGAGGCTACTCATCGAAATTCCCGGGGAGCAGCTGGCTGAAGCCTTCAAGCTCAGAAGTGTTGAGCACATCATCAGGCTTCTGAAGGTTTTCCCCGTTGAGGAGTCGGCTGAAGGCTTAAACACCATTTACAGGGAAGTATATGAAGCCTCCATTCCGCTTGCCTCAACCTTCAGAATAACCTGCGAAAGAATTGGAAGCCACAACTACACAAGCATGGATGTGCAGAGGGTTGCAGGCCAAGCTGTCGTTGACAAGTATGGCGTTAAGGTAGACCTGGAAAACCCTGAAACCATCGTTAGGATGGATGTAGCTCGAAGCCTTGGCTTCCTCGGAATCCAGCTTACGAGGAAACCCCTCCATGTGAGGTATCAGCGGGTCTACCAGCACCCCTCAGCCCTAAACCCCGTGATTGCCTATGGAATGCTGAGGCTGGCTGGACTTAGGGAGGGGGAAAAACTCCTAGACGCCTTCTGCGGCGGAGGAACCATCATTATCGAAGCTGCCCAAGCCTGGGAAAACCTAGACCCCATAGGAGTTGACATTAACCCTAAAAGCGTGGAGGGAGCTTGGAGGAATGCAGCCTCCGCAGGAGTTTCAGGAAAGGTTAAATTCCTTGTTGGCGATGCGAGAAGGCTTGAGAAATACCTTCCAGAAGGCTGGATTCCAGATAGGGTTGTTTCAAACCTCCCCTTCGGCATTAGAAGCGGTAGGGTTAAGGCCCTCCCAAAGCTCTACGGCGAATTCCTCCAGTCGCTACACTCGCTTCAAAGCCAGGGCGTGGTCTGCCTCCTAACAGCCCAGCGAAGCCTCCTCGAAGCCTCAGCCCTCGAAGCCGGATACAGGATTACTGGGGCTAGGAAAATCCTGTATGGTGGGCTTGAAAGCTGGATTATGCTGTTGAGGCCGAGCTGAGGGAAAGGAAAATATCCATTGCCCTCCCAATCTATTACGGTTTGAAGCGTACAGGCCTCATGGAGCTCCGCCTCCACCATGGTGAAACCCCGAGATGGCTATTTGAGCGCATGGTCAAGCTGGGCCGGGGAATCCTCCACATCATGGTGGACGAGTTCGGGCCTGGAGAGGTTTTGAGGAGGCTTTCAGACCCCCTATTCTTCCAAGCCCTATCCAACGTTTTAGGCTTCGACTGGGATTCAAGCGGCTCCACCACGGTTACCTGCGGAGTTCTAAGGGAAGTCTTCAACCTTGAGGATTTAGGCTTAAAAATGGCTGGGGGGAAGGGTGAAGCCTCCAAGCGAACCCTTGAAGAGGTGGAAACCCTAGGCGAAAAACTAGGCTTGTCCACGTGGAGGATTGAGAGGCTTAAGTATGCTAGTAGGCTTACAGCCAAGGTGGACAGCGTAGCCATCCAAGCCGGATACCAACTATACCACCACGCCCTCTTCCTAGCTGAGGATGGAGGCTGGGCTGTAGTTCAGCAGGGCTTAAACCCCGAAGCCAAAGCAGCTCGACGATACCACTGGCTCAGCGAAAACCTGAAAAGCTTTGTGGAGGAGCCTCACACAGGCATCATAGGCGACAAAACCCATAGGAGGGTTCTAGACATGACGGCGAAGGAGAGCGGGGAAGCCAGGAAAACCTGCGTGGACCTAGTGGCTGACAACCCCTTCAAAACCGTTATGCCCTATGTGGCTTCAAGCCTTCCAAACCAGCCTACCCTCGCCCGCTGGATTTCAGGCTCCGAAGCCCAAAGCTACACAGTTGTCCCAGTTAGGGTGAACTGGGAAGCCCTAAAACGAGCCTACGAGTTTAAACCAAGAAACTTTGAGGAACTCTTAGCAGTTAAGGGTTTAGGCCCCTCAACGGTTAGGGGCTTAGCCCTCGTATCCGAACTCATTTATGGCTCGAGGGTGAGCTGGAAGGATCCTGTAAAGTTCAGCTTCGCCTTCGGAGGCAAGGATGGCGTACCCTTCCCCGTTAAGCGTAGAGCCATGGAGAGGGCTGCCGAATACTTGAAACAGGCGGTGGAAGCAGCTGAACTGGGAGAAAAAGAGAAGCTGGAAGCCCTAAAGAGGCTTAGGAAGCTTATTCCAGAAGCCTGAAGGGGAGAGTTAGGCTTCTTCCTCTAGGTCTTCGTAGGCCGCCAGCTCCCTCCTAAGGTCCCGTTTTACCCCCTGCCTCCTTAACCCCTCAATCAGCTCGGTGAGGGAGGTTTCAAACCAAACAGGTTTTTCCACATCCTCCGAAATGATGAAAACGCTGTTAGGCTTATCCTCCAAGCCGAACCTGAGGAGGTCGGCCATGAGTTCCTCCTCAATCTTAAAGCTTACTTCATACTCCTCCCCATTCTGGAGGCTTTCACAGTCAAACCTAGCGTTGGAGCCCTCAATTCTAATAGCCTTCACCCGGTAGAAGGAGTCATCCAACTTAAAGTATACGAGGCCCCTGTTCAAAACCTTCTGAACAGCCCTCACGTACTTCTCAGCCAACCCAGCCCAGCCAATTCGAAAATTTAGTGCTAAGCCCTTTAAAGCTTTATACGGTATGGCTGTTTGGCTGGCACCCCTTATACCATGGATATAAGGGTTATAACCATCGTTGAGGTTGAGAGCATTAAAGCCCTAATCTAAGGCTACCTAGCCTGGGAGAAGGAGCTTCCAAGCGCATTCCAATCTGCGAAATATCTTCAGCCGTATCGCCCAGAAAGCCGTAAAGCTCACCTTAAACAGGAAAACCGGATTCTCCCCTTTTATTCCGAGAAAACCTTTTTGACGGGCCCGAGGGGATTTGAACCCCTGTTCTCCGGCTCCGAAGGCCGGTGCGTTCGTCCAGGCTACGCTACGGGCCCCAAAATTTATTACCATGTTCGCTCTATATGTTTTCTCGTCTTTAACTGTTGCCTGTTAAATCAGGCTTTAGGCTTTCCTCCTTTAAAGGGGGTTAAATTTGGAAACGCATACACGAGACCTAGAATTTAGGCTTATGACCATAAAGCTTTTGAACACTATTAAGAAGCAGCATACCTACAGGGAGATATCCCAGTGGACAGGTTTACCTGTAACGGTTTTAAGCCGCTATGTTAAGGGCCACGTGCTTCCAGCCTCCAAGAGAGCTAAAGAAATCTGGGAATCCCTCCAGCGGGTAATGGACTTGGAGGCAGCCATAACCTCAAGAATAAAGTTTGACGAAAACCTCTACTTCGACAATACCTCCATTATCTGTGATGTTGCACTTCTGAGGCTTGCAACCCAGTATGCTGTTTCAAACTTTGCGGGGCGCAGGATAACCAAGGTGCTCACCGCAGCCGTAGACGGTATTCCTCTTGCCACCATGGTTGCCAACGCCTTAGACGTTGACCTCGTTATCGCCAAGAAGAATAGGGAGGTAGGTGTAAGGGAGTGGGTGGAGGAAAGCTTCATCTTCTCGGATACAGGTGTGGTTTTAACCTTCTACCTGCCAAAGGACGCCATAAAGAAAGGCGACAGCGTACTCATCATCGACGATATTATTCGAACCGGTGAAACCCAAGACATCCTCATAAGGCTGGTTGAACGCATGAAGGCGGAGCTAGCTGGAATCTTCGTGCTAGTGGCGGTTGGAGACGAGTGGAAGAAGAGGCTTCGCATCCCACCCAACTGCCCCTTCAAAACCTTAGCCACCGTGGAGGTTCCCCAGCGGAAGTAGGCTTAGGCGAGGCTTCTAACCCTTTCAGGCTTCACCACACCCTTCTCCGTGATGATGCCTGAAACAAGCTCGGGTGGGGTTACATCAAAGGCTGGGTTTAAGGCTTCAACCCCCCTAGGGGCTATGCGGACTCCCTGAATTTCGAGAACCTCCCTCGGATTCCTCTCCTCGATAACCACCCTTTCCAGGGGGGTTTCAAGGTCGAGGGTGGTGGTGGGAGCAGCCACATAGAAGGGTATCCCATGCCTCCCAGCCAAAACAGCAATCGTGTAGGTTCCAATCTTGTTTATTACGTGGCCGGAGGCTAGGATGCGATCCGCCCCAACGATAACCTTGTCCACTAGCCCCCTATACATTACGTAGCCAACCATCCCATCCGTTATGAGTTTGAAGGAAACCCCCATACGCTTAAGCTCAAAGGCGGTTAGCCTTGCACCCTGAAGCATAGGCCTCGTCTCCGTAGCCAGCACGCTAATGTTTTTGCCCTGCTGATGGGCTTCCCGGATAACGCCTAGCGCAGTTCCATACTCAACCGTAGCGAAGGCTCCAGCGTTACAGTGCGTTAAAATCCGGTCTTTAGGTGAAATAAGCTTCGCCCCGTGAATGCTGAGCTTCCTATTCATTTCGGCGTCGGCTTCCACGAATTTGAGGCAGACCTCTACCACCCTGTCTGCGAAGTCTCTACCATCCTCAAGGCTTTCAGCCTCCCCTAAAACTTGGTTTAGCGCGTTGAAAAGGTTTACCGCCGTAGGCCTTGAAGCCCTTACAAGCCTAGCCGTCTTGTAGAGTTCTGGGAGAACCCTATCCTTAGGTTTACCCCTAAGCCTGTAAGCCGTTTGGGCGAGGGCTAAGGCTGCAGCCGCCCCTATGAGGGGTGCACCCCTAATCCTCATCTCCCTTAAAGCCTTAACCACCTGCCTCGGAGTTTTAAGCTTAATAAAGGCCAACCGCCTGGGGAGCAGGCTCTGATCTACTGTTACGATTACACCCTCCTCCCACCTAATAGTTCTCAAAGCCTCACCCGCTACCTATTTTAACGTTTGAGGCGATAAAGTTTAGGTTGAAGGATGCCAAGCCTGTTTAAAGCCAAACTACTCTCCAATGGAAGAATAGTTTTAGACTTGAAGGAGAATCCTCAGGCTGAAGCCCTACAGGCGAGGGGCTACGGGGAGAAAACCGGAGAAATACTTCAACTCCAACCTTGGGAGGCCCTCCACCTCCTCAGCGAGGAAACCATAACCGTAGTAGATGAGCTGGGTGAAACCCTAAGCTTTGAAACCCTCCTAGAAAGGCTTTCAGCCGGAGATGAAACCCTCTGGTCTAAATACCTTGTTTTCAGGGATTTAAGGACTAGAGGCTACGTGGTTAAGCCGGGCTTCAGCCCCGAACTCCCCTTCCGAGTTTACGAGCGTGGAGGCTATGGTAGGGAGCCCTCAAAATTCCTCCTCCTACCCTTAAGGGAGGGTGAACCCCTAAGCCTGGAAAAGCTGGAAAGAGCTCTCCAAACGGCGAAGGCGGCTAAGAAGGAGCTGGTGTTGGCGCTTGTGGAGCGGAGGGGTGAAATCGTATACTACAGCCTCTCCCAGTTCGCCTAGCTTCCGCTTAGAAGCCTAAAAGCTTCCTCCACGGCGATTTCCCTCTCAACCCTCCTCTCCATATCCCTAAGCCTAACAGTTCCCCTCTCCAACTCCCTCCCACCCACAATTAGAATGTAGGGTATCCCCGTGCTGTCAGCGTACTCAAGCTGGCCTTTAAGGCTTCTACCCCGAAGGTCGTATTCAACTGAAACCCCAAGCCTCCTAAGCCTAGCCGCTAGCTCAGCCGCCTTACCCCTAACCTCCACCCCAACTGAAGCTACGAAAACCTTGGGCTTCTGGCTGAAGTCTTCAGACGGCTTAGCCTTTTTCTCCAGGGCGAGGATGGTTCGCTCAATGCCTCCCGCCGCACCCGTGGCTGGGAGATCCCTACCGTAAAGCCTGCAAAGCCCATCGAACCTGCCTCCGCCAACAAGGGCTCCAAGCCCTACATCCTCCTTATCATATATTTCGAAGACAACACCGTCGTAGTAGCCTAACCCCCTAACGATGCTCATGTCCAGAAGGATTCTCCCATCCTTACCCAGAGCCTTCAAAGCTTCAACCGTAGCCTCAACCTCCGAGAGTCCACGCTGAAACTTTTCACCTTTAACATCGAAGGCTTCAAGCCTCTTCAAGGCTTCCTCCGGCGGAGCCTGAATGGCTATAAAGTTGAAGACTTCCTCCACCTGCTGGCTGGTGAACCCTAGGTTTGCGAGGTCTCGGGCTAACTCCTCCCGGGAGGCCTTCCTAAACTTGTCTATGATGCGTAGGGCTGCTTCAACCTTTGAGGGCTCCTCAACGCCTAGAGCGTTAAGGAAGCCTTCAGCCAGCCTTCGGCTGCTAACCCTAACCTCGTAGCCTCCAAGCCCAAGCGAGTCGAGAATATCCATGCTTAACGCTATGATTTCCCCGTCAGCTTCGGGTAGGGGGCTTCCGAAGATTTCAGCATCCCACTGGTAGAAGCACCTATACCTGCCATGCTGGGGTTCATCGTACCGCCACATGTTGGAGATAGCTGCCAGCTTAGCTGGGAGGGCTAGGTCCCTCCTCGTGGCAACCATCCTCGCCAAGCCAACGGTTAGGTCGAAGCGTAAGCCAAGCTTCCTCCCAGCCTTATCCTCAAACCAGTAAATTTCATCACGGACACTCGGCCCACACTTCGCCTCCAAGGTTTCAAGATTCTCAATGGGTGAGGGTTCCACCAGCCTAAACCCATAAACGTTTAAAACTTGGAGTATCCGGTTTGAAATCCAGAGTCTTAACCCCATCTCCTCGGGGCCTATGTCTTTCATGCCCCTTGGCAGAGTCTTCAAGCCTAAAAATTTTAGGCTTCGAAAGGTTTTAACTTTGCTTCTCCCCCTTAAAACTGGAATAGGGCTGAGTCTTGGCTGAAAGGCTTCCTCTAAAGCTTGGAGTTGCGCTGGCTGTAGGCCTAATCCTCTTCATCCTCCTCCTCTCCTATGTAGGCTTTGAAAGGGTTTCCTCCATTATGGTTAGGGCTTCACCCCCATGGCTGGCTGCCTCCGCAGCCATCCTAATCCCCTTCTACCTTTTAAGGGCGTACAGGTGGAAGCTCATCCTCATGCCCGTCCGAAACCCTACGAGGCTTTCAAGCCTCTTCTGGATAACTGGGGTGGGCTACATGGTTAACACGCTGATCCCAGTGAGGGTTGGGGAGCTAGCCAGAGCCATCCTAGTCGACAGAAGCGAAAAAACAGGCTTCACAGCAGGCCTATCCTCCATAGCTATTGAGAGGCTCCTAGACCTTGTCGCCCTAGCCAGCCTTGGAGCGCTAACTCTCAGCCTAACCCCCTTCACTTCCACCCCGCAAGTAGTAATCGGAAGCTTGAAGGCAGTTGTCCTCCTAATCATCGCCCTAATAGCCCTCATATTTCTGGCTGTCAGGTTTAAAAGCGGAATCCTCAGCCTGCTTGGAAGGCTCCCCCTCAAAGCTTCTTGGAGACAGAGGATTGCAGGCTTTATTGAATCGCTTATTGAGGCTGCTGGAAGCATGGTGGCGAAGCCTCGCCTCCTAGCCTCAAGCCTCCTCCTAAGCTGGCTCCTCTGGACAGTCTTCTACGGAAGCTACTACTTCCTCTTCAAAGCCTTTAACTATGAGGCTTCAGCCCTCCTAATCTTTACAGGCTACATCTTCATGATGATAACCTTCATCCTTCCAGCCGCTCCAGGATACGTGGGAAGCTTCGAAGCCTTCTGGATGCTCATCTTCCTTGCACTGGGCTTAAAAGGCTCGGAAACCCTGCTCGCCATGGCCTTAACCTACCACCTAATATCCATCACAGCCATGATAGGCTTAGGAGCCCTAGCAGCCTCCATCCTCGGAATCTCCATAGCCGAAACCCTAAGAGGCAAAGGAGCCGAATTCCAACGTTAAATTATAGCGTTGTTTCCTTATGGAAAGTGATGGCTTATTTCCCTAACCATATCTCTAACCACCATTCCTCTCCACTTCAAATAATCGTAACCTACTAACTTCTCTATGGAAACTATGTAGGTTATCTCAGCCTTAATCTCCCTATGCCTAGCCCACTGAATAGTTATCTTCCAACTATCTCCAGTAAACATGTAAGCTTTTCTCCCCCCTTCCGTCTTAACCTCTTCGCCGCTCCAAAATTTCACGCCTTGTAAGTCTTGGCCCACCTCTGGGTAGTGTTTACTTACATAGCTTATTGCTAGGTCTCGCACTTTTTTGAGTTCAGCTGGCGCTCCGACGGATGGCGGCATCTCCTCGCCCTGGAGCCAATACCAGGCAGTCAGCCCTCCAAGCATGGCCACAACAACAACTATAACTATGACAAGCGTTTTTATTCCAATAGTTATAGTAATTGGCTTTTCCTCTTCCTCCAAGGTCTCTCATATTATGCGAATTCCTCAATAAAAATGTTTTCAAGCCTGATTTCCATGCTTCTTGAGCATGAAGCCTTTTACGGCTTTTTTAAGCATTATCAAACCTACTTCTCCTCATCGAAAGCTTTTTATACATAATCCAGAGGAAAAAATAGGTTAGAAACACGCTGTGAGGTGCGAAAACAAATGAGATTTTGGAAGGTAAGCATAAGCCTAGCAATAGCTTTAATGTTCCTGTTAAGCACCTTCGGAATGGTTGTACCAGCTGCAGCAACCACCACAACAGCGGAATACATAAAGGTTGACGGCATACTAAGCAGCGACTGGTACACTCTATCAGGCGATAAAATCTACGTCTACAACCTCTACCCCTTCGAGAAGCGGAGCACCAGCATAGGCTTTAACAAGTACGGAGAATGCATTTACGTTGATCCTTCCTATGTTGACGCTGAAGGCTATGTTTCAAATGACGCCATAGGTGTTGGCCTTCAATATGCTGGATACGAGGATGTAGGAACCTACGACCAGAGGGTTGGAGATGTCAGTGGTGTTCCTAACCGTGACCCATTCGCTAACGAGAATGTTAGAGACAAGTTTGACTGGTTAAACGGCTGGCTCATAGACATCCGCTACACGTATGTGGGTGGAATCGACAGGCATGTTTGGGCTTTCGCCCTATTCGGTGACAAGCATAAAGCTGGAGGCCCCTGGCTTAACCTGCAAACTGGAGTTTCAACTCCTAACCAGGGTGGAAGGCAGTGCAACAAGTATGCAGAATCAGAACCCTTGAACATTCTCTACCATGGCCCGAGAAGATGGGTAGCCCAGGCAGTAACCCACATCTTCGACGGAGATGACACTAACGGAAATGGCGTACTAGAGCAGGATGAGAGGTGGCCTCTAGTCGACGTAGTCATAACACAGGTTTACGACAAGGTGAAGAAGCAGTTCATCCTCTTCAAGGACATAAAGCTGACCATTGACTCAAAGAAGCTATCTGGAAGCGTGGACATAGCCTTCAGCAACAGAGGCCAGTGGGACCTCGGCCCACCGCCTGAACTAGACAGCTACTCACACTTCTGGCATCAAGTATACACCACGTGCTTCGGAAGCGACTGGCACCTAACAAAGTACCCCCTCAGAGAATACAAATTTGAGACGACCGGAACATTTGGTGCGTATGGTAGTGAGACTGTAACGCTTCCCGAGGACAAAACAGAGGATCCCAAATGGTGCTACCCAGTAGAAGAGGATTCTGAAAGAGTCTACATTACTGATGCGTCAGGAACAACAACCTTCCTGCAGCGTGGAATAGACTACACCATTGATTACGATACTGGTGTGATAACATTCCTTAAGGTGTATAGCGGTAAGCTAACTGTCTACTACAAGCTTCATAAGTGCGCGGATTCAGGATACATGACAGAAATACCAAGCAAGTACGATGTTGCTCAAGTAATTGCCAGCGATGAGAAGGTTGTAGGCTATGCAGCCTACTGGCCTATCCTTTCAGACTACACCGTGGACGGCTGGGCATACTGGAATCAGCCGCTATTCAACGTTGATGACGAGGACATGGTAACGGTTAGCGAGCCTGAAATACCCTTCATAATAGGCGAATGGGACTTTATGCTGGGTGGAGACTGGCCACACCAGTTTAGAGGCGTAACCGTCTACGGCGTTGTAGACTATCACGACGCCCAGGACAAGGATGCTGGCGACGAAACCGATGCCTTGGACAGCGAGGTTAAATACCTGTTAAACCAAGTGTTCAACCCGTGGGACCTACGCAAAGCCCTCCACATGCCAGCAGGCAGATACGTGGAATACCATACTACTACCACTGGTACAATCACCACTTCCACCGATAATGTGCCAGTAATCGTGGTTGACGATGAAGACTGGGCTTCATACTGCTCCTTCTCCGAGAGGGTACTAAAGGATACTGATGGCGACGGAGTCTACGAGACCTTCATTCCAAGAGTATCCTGGGCAAACGGAACGCTGACCACAAACTATACGGTAACCCAGAACAGTGATGGAACCATGACCATAACAGGTCTAAGCCCAGGCGACTACAAGGTGCTATACTCCACCTATGGCCTATACTGGACAACCGAAGACAATGAAAACAATGACCTAACAGGTACTGCTGACAACGACATGGATACTGAGGAGTGTTTGTTCGCCACAGACTCGAAGCACCCAATTGAATTCAACATATTCACCCCAGCCTTCAAGACAGCGCAGTCCGGATATATAGCAGCAACCCTAAAAATACGTGCTTTGGACGTTAACAAGCAATCCGGTGAAATTGACGCTGTATACGTGAACGGCCACTACTGTGGTATCCTAACTGGTCATAGTGAGGAGTGGTCGGTATCAGAATTCAGAATTCCAGCTGAATTCCTAGACACATCTGGAAAGCAATTAGTCCAAATATTCATAAGTTGTGACTCAACGAAGCCTATACCCAACGAAATAACTCCAAATGATCCAACTACTTGGCCCGAAACGACTGATGAATGGTGTGCGATAGTTGATTGGGGCAAGCTGGTCTTTAAGCCCTCCTACGAGTGGATTGTGGTTGGCAGGGATTCGGCGGCTGTGGACTCTGCTGGCGCAGCTATGGTAAGCGAATTTTTCGACTCGAAGAAGCAGACGGAGGTTAGGATGAGCGGCCTAGACATGCAGGACACCGTCTGGGGTGACAAGACACCCTGGGTAATGCAGTGGATGAGGGATACCACCGACCCAGACCAGGTTGAAGTCAGGCCTGGAGGCACCTACCAGAAGCATAGGGTCCACTACTACCTAGACGGCAACGCAGACTCTTGGCCTTGGATAGGAGAAAACGTTGGACGCTCAGGCTTAAGAGACGCCTGGTGTAAGACCGTACCCGTTGAGAGTGCAAGTCTAATAACGATTGGAAGCAACTGGGCTAACCTCCTAAGCGAATACGCTAACGAGTTTACCGACGCCTACCTCGACATGGGTATAGCTAGCGGAACCCTAGCTGACGGTAAAGAAGGCCTAACCATCATACCGCTGTCCTGCTGGAGCATCTGGAATGTTGATGGAACAGGCCCAGCAGGCTGGGAGAATGCAAGCCCATGGAAGGACAGCAGCCTCAACAAGTACACAGATTCAGGCTACGCGGTGATCTCAACCTTCAAGGACCTAGACGGCACCGTAATCCTATCCATCTGGGGCATAACAGGCCAAGACACCTACTATGCATGTAAGTTCTTCTGGGATGAACTTGGCGAACACCTGCAGAGCAAGCCTAACTGCGCCACCACCGTCATAATAAAGATCGACTATACAAGCTGTCCATACAGCTACAGCGTCGTTGAAACCTTAGGACCCATAAGCGAATACAAGCATGAAGGAGGCATCCACGACCCATAAAACCCTAAAACCTTCCCCATTTTTTTAATCTTAGTTTTAGCAGGTTTTGTCTCCCCGCTTTCGATCTTCAGGGATAGGAGAAAGTGTTGAAAAAGCTTTTCCTCGCAGGAATAGTGGCAGTAGTGTTAGTGGCTATTATTGCCGCCGCAGCCTCCCTACCCTACGGAGAAAAATTTAGTGGAGAGGAAGAGAACTACTCAAAGGAGTTAATAGACATTTTGGCAGAGGCAATTGGATATCGAGGTAAATTCAAATATTTAGTCGAGGAGGAGCCAACCTACAGTGTTTTTAGCAGGCCTGAGATTGCAGCAGGCTTTAAAAAGAGTTTTCAAGCCTTAATCGAGAGGTATGAGAAGCTTACTCCGCCCAACACCTCCTACCAGCAACTCCACGAATACGTGGGAGAATACTTGAAATATAATTTGAGGGGTTTCGAAGCTTGGGAGAAGGCTGTATCCCAGCAGGATTTCACCATCCTCCCCGAAGCCTTCAACTACTTTAAGCAGGCTGACAGCCTAAGAGACCCCATCAAAAAAGAGCTTAAAGAACTCCACCTAGAGGAAGCCCTCAAGTAAAAATATTAGGCTCAAAACGCAAGAAATGTTTTGAAGATTGCCAGCAGGGAACCCCTCCATCTCCATCATCATTCCAACCAAGAACTCAGGTGAAACCCTTGGGAAATGCTTGGAAGCCCTAGCCAGGCAAACCTTTAAGCCGCTAGAGGTAATCGTCGTCGACAGCTTCAGCACCGACTCCACGGTGGAGATAGCGGAAAACTGGGGAGCCAAGGTTTTAAGGAAGGCTGGAACCCAAGCTTCAGCTCGAAACCTAGGCGTAGAGAAGGCTAAAGGTGAATACGTGCTATTCCTGGATTCAGACCAGCTGGCGGGAGAAGGCCTCCTAGCCGAATGCGCAAACCTCTGCCTTAAAGGCTTTGAAGCCGTTAAAATACCTGAAACCTTTCATGGAAGGGGCTTCTGGGCTTCCTGCTCAGCCCTATGGAGGAACACAGCAGCCAGCGTGGAGGAAGCCATTCCCAGACTCTACAAGCGTGAAACCCTCCTAAAAGCAGGCCTCTTCCAAGAAAACCTGAAACTATGGGAAGACCTAGAATTATACTGGAGGGTTAAAGCGCTAGGCGTAAAAGAAGGCTGGAGCAAAATCGGGGTAAGCCACCTAGAAGCCTCAAGCCTGCTAAGCCTCCTCCGCAAGGCTTTCAGCTACGGCCAATCCATCCCAGCCTTCAACAGGAAGGCCAAGAGCAAACCCCAGAAGGGGAAGCTTAAGGCCACCCTCTCCACGCTGAGGAGGCTGCTAAGCCAGCCCAACCCCCCAACCCAAACGCTGGGATGCCTCCTCCTAGCAGCCCTTAAAGCCGCAGCCACGCTTTTAGGCATCATCACAGGCTGGAGGGGAAACCGTTGAGGAGGCATAGGAAACCTGGAAACCTGAAAGCCAAAATAGGCTTCCTCGCCTTCACCCTAACCATCATCGTTGCAGTCCTAGCCCTCTCAACCCCCACTGGGAGCCAGGTGGAGGGACAGGTAAAGAAGGCCGTAATCCTTGACACCCTTAAGCCAAATCCAGCCTTCATCGAGAGGGTTCAAGCATGCCTAGAAGAGGCAGGCTACCAGGTTGACATCTACCAGGGGGAGGAAGTCACAGTAAAGTTTCTTGAAAACTTTCCCGGAGGCTACCGGCTGGTCATCCTAAGGCTTCACAGCGCCCTCTACCGGGATGAAGGCCTATACTTCTTCACTGGCGAACCCTACACCACCACCAAGTACGTCTATGAGCAGCTGGTTGGAGACGTGAAGAAAGCCTACGCCTACGAGGGAGCAAAGCCAGTCTTCGCCGTAAGCCAAGCCTTCATAGGCCAACACTTGAAGGGCAAGTTTAAGAATGCTGTAATCATAGCTATGGGCTGCGACACCATGACGGACCCCCTCATGCCCACCCAGTTCATTAGGCAGGGAGCCCTCGCCTACATAGGCTGGGGAGGCCTCGTCACCCTACCCCACTCCGACCGAGCAGTAGCCCACCTAATCGAAAACCTATACGCTAAAGGGTTAACCATAGAGGAAGCCGTAAAGGATACGATGAGACAGGTGGGGCCAGACCCCCAATACCACGCAAAACTCAACTACTACCCGCCTAAAGCCGGAAAGCAGAGGGTAATCTAACCATAAACCACCTTCCTAAACAGTTTAAGGTATTCCTGGGCTACCTTTCCCCACTCCCTACTCCTAGCAAACTCAACGTTCCGCCCCCCTAATTCAATATATAGTTGTTTGTCTTCGAGAAGCCTCCTCATAGCCCTAAAGAAATCTTCAGGGTCCCTCTTAGCCGTAAGAATTCCAGCCCCCTCCCTCTTGAGCTCCAAAAACTCTGGGAGCTCCGTGGTTAGGAAGGGCCTCCCAAAGCTGGCTAAAAGGTGGAGGACGCCGCTGGTCCCCGTGCAGGTGGCGTAGGGAAGCGCAATAATGCAGGCTTCCCTCACCACCCTCCCAAGCTCCTCATCTGGAACATAGCCCAAGTAGGAGACTCCCTCCTCCCTTTTAAGCCTCTCCAGCAGGCCTGCCTCCACATAGCTGGGGTGAACACTACCCGAGAAGAGAAGCCTAACCCCAGGCCTCTCAGCCCTCAAAAGCCTGAAAGCCTCCAGCAGTAGTTCAACATCCTTGTAGGGGCCTATGTAGCCAAGGTAGAGGATGTGGCTGCCTGGATCAGCATTACCCCCACTGAAAAGCCAGGCTCCATGCGGTATATAGAAGGCTTTAGCCCCATACCTCCTCCTAAGCAGGTCCACGTACGACCTCATCGTAACCACGACTGCATCTGAAAAAGCATAAAACTTTGTTGCAATGGTTAGGCCTATCCTGTTTAGGAGGCAGTCCTTAAACTTCGCCTCCCTAAGGTTTATCCTCTCAAAAAGGTTGTGCAAAGTAGTGACAAGCCTAAACCCTAAAAGCTTTAGGGTTAGGGGGAGCAGGGACCAGAGGAAGTTAACCATCCTCCCAGCGCTGAAAACTGCTAGGTGAACGTTAAAGTATACGAGGGAGGGTTTAACCCTCAAAATCTCCCTAAAAGCCTTTAGGGGACCCCAGAGGCTATTCATCCTCCAGCAGCGGTGTAAAACGATTTTACCCTTCCCCTCCACACCCTCCAACCCATCACAAACATTAGCAATAATATGGATTTCCTCAACTTCGGCTAGCTTAGCCAACTCGTCGGTTAGGGCCTTACCAAACTCGCTGAGACTACCCCTCCAAGGAGGATAAGCCGTAACAACACATATCCGCAAGCCTTCAACCATCCAAGGGCAAATTAACTTCCCGTAAGATTTTTATTAATTTTCCGGGAAAGCCTTTATAAAATTCTCCTTCAAAGCTGGCTGGAGGAGACGAAGGCGAGGAGCGGGAAGTGGAAGACAAGAAGCACTTCATCGCCACACTAACGCTCATCTGCCTCATCCTTGCCATACCCCTATACCAATACCTTAGCGGAAACCCAGCGTCAAAGGAGTCTGAAGACTACCTAACCATTGAAGGAGTCCTAAGCAGCGACTACTACACCCTCTACCCCTACAAGGCGAAAAACCTGAAAGCATGCTTCTCCAAATATGGGGAGGCAGCCTCCCCGGAGGGTAGCCTAGCCTATGGTGGAGTTCAGCTTTTCCCTAGCCCCCCAATCGAGGGGTGGCTCCTCCAATACGAGTACCTCGACTCCTCGGGTGAGAGGAGAAGGGGGACAGCCTACGCCCTCTACTGTGATCCCAGCCTAAGCCTTCCAGGAAGCGGCCGCTCCCAAAACCTCCTAGCCGAACCCCTCGACATAGTCTATAATGGGCCGAGACGCCTCATAGCCCAAGCCGTAATTCACATCATGGAAAGCTACGTGAACATTGTAAACGTAAGGCAAACCCTCATCTTCAACAAAGTCTACAAGCACATAACCATCCTAATGGACATATCCTTCCTCAAAACCGTAGAGGAGGCCGAGCTTCTCCACGTGAAATTCAGCCGGAGGCTGAGTCTGCCAAGCCAAAATGTGGAGGTTAAACGTGGAATGGAAACCGTGTATTGGGAGGGAGGGCTGAAAACCTACGATCTCGCCGTGTTTCCAGCTGGAGGGGCTACCGCCTACGCAGCCTACTGGCCCTCACCTGGAAGACTCTACCTAGCCACGGTTGAAGATTGGAGGGCAGCTTCCCCTAGCCCAGCTGGGGCAGGTAGGTCGTGCATACTGGTGGCAGAATGGGAGGCAGCCATCCCCCCAAACACCTCCAAACGCTTCGTGGTAGTCTATGGTGCGGTGGAGGAAGACCAAGAACTACAATACCAGCTTAACCTGGTTTTTAACCCCTGGGATCTCCGAGACGCAGTCCACACGAAATACCAGTGGATCTTAGTTGGCCGAAACGCTCCAGAAGACCTCAAAACCGCGAGAATACTTTCCAAGATTTTCCCCGAAGCCCGCCTAGCCTTCGACGCGGTGAATTCAAGCCTACCCGAAATTCCAGCCTTAATGGCTGTAGGCTCAGCAGGCTACCATGACAGCCTAAACCGCCTCCACTTCAAAACCTCGTCTGGAGGCCTCTTGGTTGCAGGTTCAAGCATGGTGGTGGTTGGAAGCCTATACGCCAACATGGGAAGCGAATACTTTAACGACCTAACAGACATCTTCATCCTCCACCGTGCGAGAAGCGACCCTATCCCCCTCTTCTCAACCTCCATGACCGCTTGGTATGCTCCATCCTCCACCCGGAACGGCTTCCACCCCGTTGGAAACGGAACCGTCCTGATCACCGCCCACCGGGACCTCAATGGCACAGCCGCCCTCTGCATTTGGGGATGGTCCTTTAGGGACACCTACTACGCCTCCGTCGCCCTCCAACACATAGACTTCGACAGCATACCCAAAGGCGTCACAAGCATGCTCATAAAATTCAACTATGACAGACTCCCCTTCGAGCCAGGCTTCTACACCATTCTCGAATATGCTGGCACCATCACAAGCTGGTGAGAGTGTGAAGATTCCAAGATTCATCCT